>Ga0179593_1587399_pt1 | contig 20790 bp, 26 predicted proteins | sample CZODoug2_1_08_16_FD_185931 | JGI IMG/M metagenome (GOLD analysis project Ga0179593, IMG submission 185931) | Vadose zone soil fungal communities from Angelo Coast Range Reserve, California, USA - CZODoug2_1_08_16fungal (PacBio error correction) | ecosystem: Environmental > Terrestrial > Soil >... | reverse complement strand
TGTGTTTTTTAAAGGAGCATTCTTCAAAAGCGTCTTGGAACTTAGGAGTTCCGATGGTTAACTTACGTTTCCTCTCGGCTTTTTCGAACTTGTCGAGTTCAGGAACTGGCTGTACTCGTTCTTGCGGAAACGTTGTCCACTTTTATTTTCCTACCCAAGTCCCTTTTCCCTGTTTCACCAGGCCCTTTGCTCCGAAAAGGCCAGTTCCCCGTAGTATGTTCTTTCTCTTTTTGCAGAGTTTGCTTGCCCTGCAGAGGTGGCCAGATATCCCATCGTGCCCGTTAATTTCCCCTTTTTTTTTCCTTCCCGAGGCCGTGCTCCCCTTCAATTTTGTCTTCGATCGCTCTTTGGAATTCTTCACTCCGGGTTGAATGAAGCTATGTACCCCTTGATTTCTTGGCTCTGCTTGCTCGTTTCGTTTTTCCCCCCTTTATAAACTTTTAAATCGTGTATTCTTAACCCCTGAAGTCCCTCTGCTCCGCGTCACTGCCCACTCGTCCATGAGGTTTTTTTTAGTCCCCCGATTTTCCTCCTTTTGCAAATATCTTGACGTTCTGACCGCGTTCTCCCTGTTCCCATCTCCCTGTGGTGGTTTTTGATACGCGCCTAGACGCCTGTTCGGGTAAACGCCCGGACTGTGGGCTTTGCTTTCCACTTGGGTTCCCGCAGCCAGGTCTGGAACTGTTTCTCTTGTGCTGTTGCCCTGATCCCCCTTTTACCCCGTTGTAAAATCTGACCCCCCACGCTTTCCCTTGTTTTGTTTTCCCTCAAGCAGATGTCTTTTTCGATTGGACATAGATTCACCCCCCCCTTGGTTTTGTAATGTCTCCCTATTCGCTTTTCCCCTGACCTTAAGGAGCGCAGCGCTTCCGGAAATATTACTTTCCTTTCCCCTTGGATTCTAGTCCCCGGCGGCCGGAAATAACAACTTATAGGCAAAGCCGCCTTCTGTTGTACCTTTACCCCCCCCTCCCCCTTTCCTGGGAACTTCTCCCGTCAATTGTCCAATAAATAAAATTGGGGTAGGAACGAACACTGGCCAGTTTTCCCCCACCCGACTCTCTTTTCGATACGTAGCCCTTTCCCATGGCTTCTCTGTGCAAATTTTGGACCACTCTCTCCTTTTTTCCTCCTCTTCCCTTTGCAACCTCCAACTTTACACTGCCGCCTTCACAGGAGTCCTTTTCAACCCAACTTCCTCCTGGTTACGCCCTCCTGGATGCGTGTCGACAACCTGTGCTTCTTGTTTCCACTTCTCGCGTCACTAAACAACGCGGGTCTGTGCCTCCGGTCGTCGCTCTTTCGTTTCTGGATTTTCGCTTCTTTCCCCTAGTACCCAAAAATTTTTTCTTGTGTCGCTCAATCGTTCCCCCGTCTAAACCCGTTCGCAGGGTCTCAACTTTTTTTCAGGGCCTGAATAAGTGTTCTGTCCTCTTTTCCCGTCCTAGTTTTCCCTCTAACCCCTTTCCCAAGGGCATGAACCTCCCCTGGACTCGCTTCCTTGTACCCCCCATAATTCCCATCACTCTCCTCAAACGTTATGTGTTCTTGACCCGCCTGTGAACATCCCCGTTCTGGCATCTCGTTAACAACCTCCCCCTTGATGTTCCGCCCTTTATGTAAGTCCGGCAGTCTTTCGCTTCTTTTCTGAATTCGCTGACCCCCCCTTTCGGCAGCGTCAGTGGTACTCTTCCTTTTTCACATTTGAATTCTGCGGTAATTCCACCCGATCGTTTGGTCTTACCGCCGTCTTTTTTCCCCCACTGTCATAGAGTGTGGCTACCGTTTGTCTGACATCTTTTTTCGGATTTGAAGCTGTGTTTCCCGTCTCCCCCCCGGCACGCGCTTTTTTTTCGTTCTGTCTTTTTCTTTGCCGTCCTCAGTCCTTGCATTTATACTTGTCCTTTTGTAAAACTGTTCCTCTCACCCCACGCGCCAATATCTTTCGGAGTTTTTCTCTGCCCTTCATCTGCGAAAAGGTTTCCTCCCCTTTTGATCCTAAGGTTGTCCCACCCCCTATGCAACTACTTTCTCCACTCTCTTTCCCCTCATGGATTACGTCTGATGAGATGGAACACCCCCCCCCCCACCCCCCCCCCCCCCCCCCTCCCACCCCCCCACCCCCCCCCCCCCCCCCCCCCCCCCCAACCCCCACCCCCACCCCCCCACCCCCCCCCCCCCCCCCCCCCCCCCCCCCCAATGTTTGTGGCTTGTCGTAGCGTGCCAATGCTTTCTCTTTTTTATTCCAGTCCCAGCTTTTTTTACCCACCCAGTCACGGTAAGCGCTCAGTTTTCGCTGAGTTCTCGTTCTTTCTGCCCCACTGTTTTTTTGAGTGCACCAAGAACCCCGAAGCTTTTGAACTATATCTATTGGGCACTTAAGCAACGGTCTTTTTCTCCTTAAGGTTGTCTGTTGGTCCTTGGGACCACACGGAATTCCTTTTGGCCACTGTTCTGGCTTTTTTGCGTGGCTGAAAGTCTATCTTTTCCCTACCCGTCTTCGAGATCCTCTTGCAGGTTTCTGAGCGCTCAATTGGGGGGGTTCCTTTTCCCCTTTCTCTCCAGAAGTTTTAACTTTCAGTGCCTCTTTCGGTGAGCTGGCAGACGCGGCTTGAACCCGACATCCATCGCTTTCCCTACTGCCTCCCCTGATGGCCCCATGCAGAGTGATAGGTCTTCAACACCATCGTGGTCCCTGAGCGAGAGTCACTTTCCTAATGCGGTCCCTATATTTGCCCCTGGCAAGTATTTCCCCCCTGGCCTAGGAGCGCGAGGAGATAACCTCTTCTCCCTTATCTTTGGCCAGTCAGTGTCCCCACACCCTATTACCGCTAACGGGCGCCCCTTTGGGGAGGTTCGTTGAGCGTTTTTTCCCCCTTTTCATTTTTTTACTATTTTAGCAGGACACCGTCCCATTTGATACTATGGACTCTTTTTCCATCTACTTTTTGACCTTCTGTTTTAACCGTCGTTTTTCCTGACTCCAAACTTTATTATCCCTTGATTGTCCCACAAATCTCTACCTGCCCTCCCTCTAGGATTGCCCACAGACCAGCGACTGCCCTTCAGATAACGAACACGGAACTTAGCATTGACCACCCTCCTTGCGCCGCGGTTAGGCCTTTTACACTACGAGTTCTCTACTTTTTTTTCCCTGGGGAAATACTAAAAACCTGGTTTTCCCCCCCCTGTTGATCGGGATGCGTTTAGTCCCTGTGGGTTTTTTCCGTTGACCTTCGATTTCGCCACAATGCTCTAGTTACGGCTTGCCCTTGGTTTTTCTTTTTCTGGTGTAGTCACTGCTGGCGATGGAAGTGATTTAACTAGTCAATTTCTCCCTCTACCTTTTTTTCTCGTCCTCTCCCCGTCTCTCAGCGGTGCCCGCACCTCCCTCTTCTGTTATTTTCGACCCCCAGGACCTTTCCGTAGCACGACCTCGAAGTGTCGTGGTGTTCTTTTTTCGTCCTCTCCCCCCGAGCTTTGATCGCCCCTCCCTTATTGGACCCTTACCCTCTTTCCTTGTCTTTTTTGGTTACGGCGCCTTTGAGCGGCAGTTTTGTTTTGAGTTCCCGTTCCCCCCGATCGCCCGATTCCATCAAATTGGAATTTTGCCTCCCCATAATTCCGGTTTCTTCTCGGATGGACAAGGTACCATTTCATCCCCCCTCCTCCAAGTCGGATACTTGGCCGGCCCTTGCCCCGTTAACGCACTCCTCTTGTTCCTTGCTGGAATTGGACGAGAACGTATTGACGCGGTTTCCTCACCAGTTCGACTTCCGTTTTTAACTTTCCATTCGTGGAGCGCTCTTTCCTAGCCGAACTTAACTCCCTTTTTTTGACATTCATCGTGTCTCCTGTCCCCTTGTTTCGAGATTTCCGCTATTATTCCGGGCGCGGAGGTCAGCCCCCCCCCCCCCCCCCCCCCCAACCTAAAAATCCCCCTTTTCTCTTTTCCTTTTCTTTTTTACCTTTTTCCCGGCAACGTTGTTGCTCAAGGCTCGTCTCATGTCCAGCCACCTCTTTTCCTTCTTCATTTCCTTGACGCACGTTTTGTCAGACACTCATTGCCCATCGCGTGCCCTTCGCCCTTTCCCTCTTTTTTTTTTTTTGAGAGTCGAGTAGTCGACGTCATTTTTCCTTTTTTCGTGGGATCTCCTTCAGAAATTGGGAGAAAGGTGCGAGTGTCATCATCCTTCTTGGTGGCCGTGCCGCTTTTCTTGCCCTCAACCGTGACCGTTACCCTTTTCTACCATGAGGTGGGTTGATGTTTGGGGATACGCTTTTCCTTCTTGATCCCATCCTCTTCCATCAACGGAGGAAGAGTCATGATCCTGATGGACATTTCCCATGCCCTTTCAACTCCTTTCGCCACGCGGGCGTCTCCTTCCAGTTCAGGTGTCGATTTAAACGTGTCCTTTTGTGCTGATTTGCACCTCGGCCGGTTTTTCCGCCGAGTTAAGACCTATAGGACGTGCCAGGAGAACTCTTGCCTCCCTCACCTTCCTTGGTACTCCTCATATTGTTCTGAGGCAAAGCCCGTGGATTTAAAGTTCCCAAGTTTCCCTGAGATGGAAGGCCCGTTCAAATTGCTTGCGGGAACGTTTCGGCCCCTGACTGTCTTACTCTCCCTAAGTACCAGAGGACCTCCCCTTAAGCTTTGTCCTTAACAAGGGGTACGTTTTGGATGCTGTGATCAAAACTCGAGAGGATCGGGTGGTCCTCACCCTCCACAACGCGTGTCTCTTCCCTAGCGGACGTTCTTGTTGTAGGGAATAGTGGCTTCCCTCCTCTTCTTCTTCCGTTATTTCCAGCCACCACACGGCGCCGTCTTCTCCTTCCCGATTCAACTTCACAGTCCGTGTTCCCCTATGTATTTTTTCCTCCTTTTTCCCCCAGTACTAGTCCGTCCCATTTTTTTTTTTGATTGGCTCGCGGACGACTCATGGTTCTCGCGATTTTTTCCCACGGCACCTCACACTTCCCCTTCCCCTTTCTTGAATTCCTTTTTTTTATTTCCGAATAGAGCGACCCGTTCGTCCATTTGTTCCTTCGCTATGCAACCCTAGAAGCTATTTTTCCTTGCTTCTCCCCGTCGATCTTTATATTCATTGCAAACGAATTTCGGTCATTTCTTTCTGCTGCAACCATCCGCGCGTTTTTTCCTCTTCTTGACCAAAAACTTACGGCTGCTAACACATTGTGCTCTAGCTTTTGGTTTCCCATCTCTACGACGAAGATTAGAACTCTTCCGCTCCTTCTCGTTCCCTTTACGGTCCTTAGATTGGATTCTCTCCCTCAGTTCTTTACTAGAGCTGGCCGCCCTTTTTGTGTGGGATCCTCCCTCTCTAAGCCGAGGTCCGCGACCGCATCTACCTCTGTCCCTGGTGTACCATCATATATCAATTTTAGGTGTGGCGGTCTGGGAAAACTTTCTCTCCTCTGTGTTCACGTCTGCATACTTTCCTTTTTCAGGTTGGAACTCCAACCATATGCCCCCTCGAATTTCTTTTCCCCTGTGTTCAACTCATGGCAGGTGAAACTTACATTCGCTTATCATGCACTGAAGCGTGTTCCCCTACTGCCTCTCGTGCCTCTCTCCTCTTGATTAACTGGCTCACCCCCCTCGCCCCCCCCCACATTTCAACGTAAGCGCTCACTGGCGACATATTGAGCGCTTGATTTGTCTGCACTTTGATCCTTTTGGATGCCGCCGAGGCCAACTCCCCCGCCCATTGCCCAGAGGTGAATCCTTGTGTGTCTTTTTTTCCCTCTCTTCTTTCCTCTCGGTGTTTTTTGTTGAGGATTTAGCCTTTCGGGACTTTCCCCCACGACCCGTCTTGGCTGTGATTGTCTCTTTTTCCTAGGACGCTTTCCCCTCCGATGAGACTCACGATCATGCGCCGAACAGCTCTCTTTCCGTGAAAAAGTTTGAGAGACAGTCTATCCCTCTCTCGATTAGTTCTCACTTCTGAAATCTTTCACTACGATCCTTCAATTCATCCCTTTTTTCCTCCGTGAGTTCCCATGATCTGCCCCTTGCGGCGTGCCCTTTATTAAACCCCTTGGATACGCTTCCTTCGCCGAGGGAGTCTTCGCCCTGGCATACCCCTTTTGTCCGTCTGTTTTCATTTCCCTTAGTTTCCACCCTGCATTCTCCTCGTGGGCGCGCTCGCGCCTAGTTCTTTCAGCCCCCAAAATTCAGTCGGCCGCCCTCTTGGGGGGCCGTTGTTGCGTCCTCGTCTTTACTTCTCGGAACCCTTCCCTGTCAGTCAGCCGTGGTATTTTCCTATTCGTTTCCCCCGTGTAGCTTGGGTCTTCCTGGCCTTCTCATGGGAATTTACGCCCTATCATTTTGGCATCTCGTCCACCCCATTAGGGCACCCCTTCTGGTTCTCGACTTCCCTTCTGTTCACTTTCGCCTCTCCTCCGATCTTAGATTTGTTCATCAATCCCGACTTCTCTTGCGCATGACGCGTTTTCCTTTTTCTACGGTCGGCTTCCCTCTCGATTCGGTTTGCCATCTATAAACATTCTTTCCTCGAATTGTTTGGAGAGTTTCTTTCCGGTTGCGTTTTTGCTCACCTGATCTCCCCCTTTAGTATTACTCTTGATGCGGCTTCTCACTTTTGCGGCTGCCGGTTTAAGCGTTCATCTTTCTTAACAGAGGACTATACCTACTTGAGCGTTCTGTTTAGTTGCCCAAGTCTTGTCTTTTGCACCCCTTTGGGGGTTTTCCTATTGGTCCCGTGATCCGTTTTTTCTCCACCAGACTCCTCTTGCAGTTAGGAGGGTGTAGTTCGTGAAGTTTTTTCCCCGAGTGCGGCTAGTCTATCGCCTCTTTCCGCTGGTACCCTTCTTTTTTGCCTTTTTCCCGGCGTTTAAAAAGAGGCTGTGATGGTGCCCGGGAGCCCCGCTTCTACGTCCTTCTTCCCTCCCTCATAGGTATCGGAACTGTGAGCATCAGTGTAACGGGCCCCAGCTCGGGTCCGTCTCTCCTTCAGTTTCCCCCCAATTCCCTTTTCTTTTCCTACCAAGCAAATTAGGGTTTCTTTCCTTTCCAGTTCCCCCCTTCATTGGAGTTTCCTCGATATGTTCGTCTTCGTGCTGCTTTTCGTCTTAGTGGTGCCGAGATCAGCAGCCCGGCCCGTTTTACTCTTCCGCTCTTTTCTTTACACGCTCCTTTTTCCAGTTTGAACGCCCTTCTCGATAGTTCTGTCCCTTCCTCCATAAGGGTTGCCCCCTCTCTGTCATTGATTTTTTTTTTTGACTTGAGCGTTCTTTTCCCCCCCCCCCCCAACTCAAATAAAAACAGGGCCCCCCCAACCCTCTTTATGTCCGGTTCCCCATTTTTTTTTTTTCCAAGCGTAACCCTCCAATCGTCCAGATGAGTTTTAAGCCTGTCAGAACTTTGTCCGCACTTATTTTACCCGTCGTTTCGATGCCGTCTGTATTTTCCTGCTCTCGCCTTCCCCTCATACTCGTGGTGTTCTCCTTTACTTCTTGCCTCTTTTTTCCCGCCCGATGGAATGAGTAGGACACCTTTTCGTTTCTTTATTTGTCATCCGCCCCCCCCCCCAGGACGAGAGTCCGCACTGGATCACCACCTGTTTGCTTTTAATTACTCCCGGTTTTCCCATGATTTCCTGACCTGATGCCCGTTTTCCCTCCTTACCCCTAGTTCAACCCACACGGAGGTAAGTCTTATATCCCTCCCCGTTTTTCTGTTCAAAAACTGCTGGCGCAAGCGGTAACTCTCCACGATTGAGGTCCTGCTTTTCACCACGGTAAGGCTCCGGCCACCTCGGCCCTCCCCTTTTCTAGGCAAATCCTCTTCTTCGGATACGTCTCTGGGCCGAGGCACCGGACCTGTTTCCTTTCCCACCTCCCAATTCCGTTTTAACCTTGTCCTCCCCTTACTCCTCTTAATTCTCCTTTCTTTCCCTTCGGTGATTTCCCCTCGATCGAAGAGCTGCGCGTTAACGTCCAGCGGAACTCCAGATTTCCAATACTTTTCTTTCAACTCTCCTCCCCACCCGGCCTTCAAGTTCGTCCTCCGGATTTTTCCTTTTCCCCCACGACCGAGGCGGCCGGTGTTTCCCCCTTGCAGTCGTGAAGTCCTCACTCCTGAATTGAGGACGGACCTTTTCTTTCTTCGGTTCTTCTTTAACTTAACTCCCCCTCGGGTTTTGATAATTGTTTTTCCCCCTACCAAGTCCGGCTTTTCTTTTTAATTCTGCCATACAGTACCTGTGGTTTTAGTGAAAGGCACTTCTGTCACCTCCGCATCTCCGCCCCTCCCTGTTCAATCAGAAATTTTCACAAGCTCGGCCTAATCCTTTTTTCTGAACTTTTTAAAAGGCCCCACCTAAAGTTAACCTATCCTTCAACAGGCCTCTTTTCCTTTACGAGCGCTTCTCCTTCGAGGTAGGTTTTTTCCCTTTTTTCACTTCCCGAAGTTTCTTGATTTCCATCAGTCGAGTGCCTTCGCTAGGTGATTTTCAACTCCTGTTTCTAGGGGGGCCCTTCCTCCTTGTTGCTCACGGTTCCCTCGCCTTTTCCTCCCTTGAGCATTCCACTTCTTGCTTTCTTTTTGGTTGACCCCATTCCTTTCTCTGTGGAAAGAGCAGTCCATAGAGCATGGCTTATTCTGCGTCCCTTCCGTTCTGGCGAGGGATACCTTGACCCCCAATTTTCGCAGTCCTCGATGAATAGTTTTTTTGTTTTTTTTTTCTTTTTTTTTTTCTCTTTTTTTTTTTTCTTTTTCTTCTTTAGGTTCCCTGTTACCCAAGTTCATCTTTTTCTCTCCGCACGACGGAGGATTTCATTTACTAAACCTATCCCCACGCGACTCAGGGAGAGTTTTTCGGGCCCCTTTCCGATTTTAGCTCTTTTTTCTACCCCCAGGCCCTAGATAGCTTGACTTCCCGAATTTGTTGAATACACCCTCTCACCCCCTTTCTCCCCCGGTTGGGGTACAACAATTTATTACTAAAATCTCTATTTCCTTCTGCAGTCCCTCGAAATGCCGACGCCACTGCGCGTCTCTACTCTTCCCTTTTCTCACTGGTCCAAAGCACTGTGATCCCCCCCCTTATTAACCGCCTCTTCCTTCTCATCTTTTTTTTATGTCTCTCTGTCTTTCACCCGAGCGACGCCTTCAGACACTCGAAACCAATTCCCCCCAGTTCTTTCCTTAGTCCCTTTTCCTCTCCCTCCTTTTTTTTTTTGATCGATACCGCTTTTAATTCAATGGACATTGCCTTTCTGGAGTGTTATCCCTCTTTCTTTTCCATCCATGCGTCTTCCCTTCAAAGTCTCGCGCATGATCGCCTTATTTACTTCTGGTTTTCCCTCTGTTCTCCCAGCATTTTAGCTCAGTTTCTATTTCGGCCTGACAGTTTTCTTCGGACAGTCGCTGGGGAGCTTCCTTCAAGTGTGACCCCTCATTCCTCTATCCTTGGATCCTCTTACATGCCCCGGCGCACTGCGGCCGGGTTGTATTCACCTTCCCTTTCTTTTCCACTCCTAAGACCCTCTCCCTATCCCCCCGAGCGAACACTTTTTTCACGAACCTTCCCCCCTCCGGTTCCCCTTTGTTTTTCATCGAATTGGTAACAACCTTCATCTGCCTCCTCCCCAGTACTTGGCTGTCAACAACACACAACTCTCCTTTGCTCCGGCGGAGCGTTTTTTGCATTTGTTTTATGTTTCTTTCACGTCAGACCTCTTAGTATCTTAAATCCTCCCGGTAGTTCCCCACCCCCCCCTCTTCCATATTCGGTCCCTCGAGATTGGCACTCTCCCCCGACAATGTGGAATTCCGCCCCCTGTATTCTTCTGCTCTTTTCCCCACCCCTTCCTGGAAATACTTGCTTCTTCCCCTCCGAAAGAGCGACTAGACTTCCCTCCGCTTTTTATGTATCTCCACGTACTTCTATGTTTTTTGTTCCCATCTGGCCGCTACGGTTGGTCGCTCGACGGTGTTTCCTTTTCCCTTCAAAGGTTTCCACCACCTTTTCAATCGTTGGGCAGTGTGGATGTCTCACTACCTGCATTTCCTTTTTTCAAGTGAGTGGATTTCCCCAAATGACGTATGCTTTTGAGCGTCCCCCCCCTAAGTTTCACTATGACCCCCTTGCCGCGGCGCGGATGTTCTGTTTGACTCTTTCCCCTTGCCCCCCCCCTCCCCCTCATCTTTGCTTGACTTCGAGGCGAACATCAAGGGAAGTAAGCACGATGTCGTCTCCGGCGTTTTGTAGTTTTCGTTTACGAGAAGTTTACTCGTCTCCCTTCGGTTTTTCCTCCCCAGATACCGGCGTGTGGTTACCTTTCCGGCATTTGCAAGATTATGGTTTTGAGTCCCGCTGGGAACTTTCTTCGTCAGCTCTTCGTTTTTTCTGTCCGTGACTTCCCTACGCGCATTTCGCTCCCGGCTCCCCTTAAAGAGTTTCTTCTTCTTAATGGTTACCGCATCCAAGGCTTTCGAGGGCATAAGGAACATTTTCCGTTTCAGTCCCTGACTTGCACTTCCCCCCTATTATGTTCTTCCCCGCTGGTGCCTTTTCCTGAGAAGAGCTTTCAGATTGTTTTAGATCAGCAGGCATGTGGTCCCTTTTAACTCTGCTTCGTCTCTCTCGGGACCGCTTGCGCGCCTCCCTTTTGACCTTGGCATTCCTCTATTCATGACCTTCGGGTTTGATTGTATGTACTTGTCTTCCCCGGATTGTTTCCGCGTCCAGGTACCCTCAAATCAACACTTCCTCCTTTCTTCCCGTGATGGTTCTCGTGTTCCCACGGTGCGCCTTTCCCTTTCCACCCCCATGCACAATCGTACTTTTCTTTTCAAATTTTTCCCCTTGCTTTCGTCTCCCCTGTGTGTCCGCACTCACCGTCTGGCGGTTGACCTTCCTTCCTTTGAAAGGCCTCCTTAATTCTTCTCTTTCTTTTGTTGAGCGACCGGTTCATACGGTTTTCCCGAACGAAGGGGCATGAGTCCCTTCCCCACGTGCTTTCCGCCTCCTCTGCATGCGATTTTGTTTTGACGAGGACGCATGCGCATTCACCCAACGTGAAAGGGTACCCCATTCCCCCTTTTCACTGATCCTTTTTTCTGTCTTGCTCCGCGTCGCATCCCCTTTCCCTCTGTCAACTTCCAACCTGTCTTTTTCTTTTTTACCCCCTTTGACTTTTTCAAACTGCTGCGCGCACGCTTCAAGGACCTTTCTCCGTTTCTCTCATCCGTTGGTTCCTTTTCAACTCCTTCTCGTCCCTTCCTCCTCCGAGGACTATCTTTTTTTTATTTTACTTTCGGCAAATGCCATGGTCTGGATGAACTCATACATTGCTTTGACCTAAAGTTCCATTTGGCTGTTTCGTCCTTTGACCCGGAGATTTTTCTCATGTGACAGGCGTCAAGTTCTCATACCGATTACAGCGCCGTACTCGGTCCTTTTTTTCCCCAGTTGGAACTCCCATCGTCGGCCGGCTCCCCCCTTCGGATGTGAACCAACCCCACTTTCGAGTCTTTTTTCCCTTTAAAAAGTCCTGAGCGGATAGGGAAACTCTTTTTTAAACTCCTGGGTGTTTACACCGCCACGCGTCTTCTGCACGTTCCTTTCCCTGGTCGTACTTTAGGCTTCCCTCGATTTTTTTACAAAGTTCCCGCCACGAAAAATTTTGCCTCTTTCCCGGCGTCTCCTGCTGGTTAGGCATTCTTTACTTTGAGATTTACTTCGCAGCCGGTTCCTTTGACGTTTCCCAAGTGAGCCGGACTACTTGGCATGATTATCTTCTCCCTCGCGGCCAGCCCCTTTCCCCCTCCTCCAATTCAGTTTCCAGCCTGTGTTCTCTATTTCCCCCTAATTCTCCGACCCTCCCCCGGAGTTTCTTTTTCAACTTTCTTGCGCCCTTCGGGATTATGACCTCCCTCGCAGTTGCCGTTTCGATTCTCCTCTCACATTTTTGCATTTTGAGGGCGGCCTCCCATCCCTTGTTCTGAATTTGTTTTGTTCCTTCGACTTTTCATTTGGCGCTCCCAGACGCTCTCTCTCCCCGTTTTTTCCATCTACGACAGCTTCCCAGAGAAATTGATACCTGGTTCTTCTTCCTGTACCTCGGAGTTCGGATACCTGAAGCTGGCTTGATTCTACCATCACCGGCCCACTCCCCTTACTCCCCTTAAAGAGTGGTTTTTGGCTGCCTTTACTGGCTCGGATCGCCGCAAGCCCCTCGCTCCGATGTATTACCTCCCCCGCTGACGCCGCGCAACCCATCTTCAGAGTTTCTTTGCCTTTTTGTTATTTTCGCGACTAGGAATATGCTTGCATGAAGGTGGGACTACCCCTATGCCTTCCCGACTCTTTTCTCTTCCCCCCCCCTTTGTTTTCTTTGAACTCAATGATGCGATGGCCTTTCCTTGTGCTGTCTTCCCCCTACAGTCCGGGTCCCTCGCCCTCTTTTAATGATGACTCACAAGCAAGAGCCAAACCCCCCAGGCGCTCTTCTTTCGCGGCTTCTTGTCGCGCACGCCGCTGGTGTTTGGATCTCTCCTCAAGCCTCGTTGCAACTTACCTCCAATGCCTTCTATTCCTCATTTCCGGTTAATCCTTCTTTTGTTAATAAGACATCTTTGGCGTCTTTTGGGAGTCTTCTCTCCCAAGGATATTTCCCCCGCGGGGCTCCCCGGTATATTTTTCTCTTTCTGCTTGGTCCGACACCTCTTCTTGTCTACCAACGATAAGCTCTATTGGCGCCTGTCTCTCCTCCTTTCAAGGGGGTGTTTCTCATTAGGGATTGTGATCCGCTTGAGATATTCCCTTCCCCATGCCGCCAGTCGATGGTGAAGAGTGCGTGTCAATCCCACACTTTGCTCTTCCTTTTCGCTGCCATGCCAAGGATTTTTGCGAATGCTCTCTCCTTGAATATTTTCTTTTAAAACGGTTTTATCGAGTCTTTTCCCCCGAGTACCGCTCGAGAACCTGCCCTTTTCCCTCCTCACCTCAGATCGCAGATCCCTCTCCTAACTTTCGGTTACCCATTCTCTTATTCCGTTTCCCCCAAGCCCTTCGCTTCGTTTGCAGGCACCACACACGTAAAGGTAAGTGATGCCCCCTTTGGAATTTGGCAGGGGTATGTCCTCCCTGCTCAGGATCGGAACTTGTCCGCCCGTTCTGCCTCTCTGGATCTTTTCTTTTCCCCCTATTGATTGGCATCAAAAAGGTTCATATGTCTGCCTCCTTAGTTCTTTCCCCCCATGTATTATTCGGCGATGTCGTCAACAATTCCCACCTTATTGTTGCATTTTCTAACTTCGTTTTGCACAATTCCTCTCCTGCTCGTGCCCTTCGTCTCCTCCCCCACGACTCGCTCCTGCATGGTGCGTGTTCCCCTCGCTTCCTCTTCCGCTACGATTTTTTTCAATCTATAACACATTTCCAAAAACTGAGCTGTTATCCCCTTGGGTGAATGTCCGGTGTTTTGCTGGTAATAACCTCTCATGCCCCTTTTCTTATTTCAGGCCTTTGTTTTGTTTTTTTTTTCCCCTGGATGGACTACGGGTGAGCTAAACCTTATTCCTTTCTATTTTTACCATTTTTGCATCGCGAGCACGTGTTCCTCGGATCACGCTTGATCCACGGTTTTTTTCCCTACCCTGCGATTGGTTTTCTATAGGCCCGCATAGAACATGATTTCCGTTTCCCGCCTTCTCGGCGTGAGGCGTCCCCGCTTGTTGTTCTCTGTTCCCCCGATTCCTCGCTCTTTCTTCGCCTCATCCCTTGATACCCTTTTTTTTTGTCCTTTGGTTGGTTTGTTTACGGCGCAAAAAGCGGCGTTGATTCCTATTCTTTTTTGGGAACCCCTTGCTCATGATTAGATCGGTATTTAATTTGCGCCGAGCTTTCAGCTTCGCATCCCTTTTTCCCCCCATCGAGTACCGGAAACTGGCCAATGTTTCTTTCCCTCCCCCGCCACGGAGTCCGTTTGGCCCAGCCCCCAAGGGAACTTTTTTTTGCAAGCGGGCTTGACCCGTTCCCGGCCTTTTTTTGACCTTTGCAGATTTTTTTTGATTGCCGCAGATTCGAAGATCTCGCGTCCTCTTTAATTCTCACCCTCTTGAAAGTTTTCCCCCCCGCCTTTACCTCAGGGAGATGTCTCTATCGCCTTCCGTTTTGAATTGATTCCTAGATATTGTCCATTGTGATGTGACCGTGCCTCTGTGTCTTTTTTCTGCGTATTTCACTCCCAATCCCACAAGGCACAGGTATGTGTGGGACACGGTTTTGAATTTTGATACAACTTTTTGGCGGGCCCAACCAGAGGAGGACCAACTCGCACCTTCCGCTGGCTTGGTGCCCGTCCCGCACTCCTCCGTTGAACCTGTTTGAAGGCAGTAGTAATCTCTTCTCCTCTTGTTTTTTCTTTCCTTTTTTTTTTTTTTCGTCCCACGCGTTTCTTTCGTGCGGTACACACCTTGTCACGCAAGCCATGGCTGAGTCCCTTTTGAGTTTTCCCCCCGTGTTTATTGTAGGTCACGCTTTCTGATCCCAACTTCACGGGTCACCCCTTAACATAACGAGTTCAATTTTCTCCTTTTTGTTTGGCTTTTTTTCCCCCCCCCCCCCGGCCAAGACGTCAGCACAATTGGACTCTTTTCACCTTGGTCAATTTATGAGTCCCCCATCGCCCCCCCTTCGCGATATTTTTTTTTCCCAGGACAATAGCCGGTCTATTCTTCTGCCGCTGTCGCTCGGCCACAGCGCGTCCATCACACTCTTTTCTTTTGAGGACGATAGGACGGCCTTCCGGTCCCCGGCAACCAATGGTCATTTCTGCCCCCTTTTCCCTACTGGACCGAAGTGGGAACATTTCAGTTCCGCAGTCTGACCTTCTCGGATTGTAATCCGGTTTTCGCGCCATACCTTCCAGTGACGAATCCCGTTCCCCGCTTTTTTTGCAAATTTTTCCAGCCGCTAAAGGCGCCGTAAACAACCCCGGTCCGCCGCCTTGTACTTTCCCTTATCTTCTCTCAACCGATCTCTTCCTTACACCTCAATCCCACACTTTTGCTTGACGTTTGGACGGGAACTTTCCTTCGAGTCGGGTCTTCTCCCCCCAATTCTCCCTCTTCCTTGGTTCCCCGTGGCCGCGTTTTCCGCCTTTAACAGCTGGGGTCCCCCGCTTCAAACTACAGTCCGCTGTCGTGAACGGCATCTTTTTTTATGCCCTCTTTCCTTATCCCTCCCAGCCGGTTTACCTCTCTCCCCTTTCAAGCTTTCCTACGAGATTGGATCCCTTCTTTCCCTCCGGTCTTCCCGTCACAACTTTTGATACTTTGGTGTTTATTTTCCCCGAACCCCCGTCGCGGCCCCTAGAGGGAACCACCGAGTATGGCCCCGAAGTTTTATTCTCCCATTCGAGTCCGTCGAGCGGATTCCCCCCATTCCCCCCAATTTTGATCTTCGGCTTTCACCGCGCTTTTCTTCAATTGTTTTGACGACTCCTTTTCTTTCTCCCATCCTTTCCCAAGTCGCTGGCTGAGTACAGCGTTGGTATGGCCCCCCTTCTTCTCCTTGTTACTGTCCATATACCCCCAAACACCCCACACCCCCCCCCCTTCGTGTTCCCATCTTAGTCGGACTCTTTCCTCTTTACTTCTACACACTCCCCAGTAGCGCCGTTTAGAGCTGGCCCCCGTACCGTTCTTGTCCGTCTTCACACAAGCGGGGCATCGGATCAGCTTCTCGCTCTCGCAGTTTCTTACCTATTCGATGAACCGACTCGGGCACAACTCTTCACGAGTTTTCTTGTGTACTCTGTAGCGCACCTTCTCTTCGCGATCTCTTCCATCGATAGCATCGTTTCTACCATACAGGGCGCCCCCGCCGGACCAAATTCTCTCCCTACTACTTGCCTTTTTTTTAGTTTTCATGGGCGCTGCCAGCGCGAATTTCCTCCCCTGAGGATACACTTTTTTTTCACCTCCCCCATCTGATTTTTCCCCCCCCCATTTCACGTCCCCGTATCAGGCGGAGGGATCGATCGTGTTTTGGATAGACAGGACCCTTTTTTGGGACCCCGTTCTCGCCCCCCCTCGCAAATCACCGCAAATGCCCCGCGTTAAAGATCTCCTTGGGCCTTTTTTCAATTCTTCCTTCTTTTTACCGTCTCCGCCCGTTTTTTTTTTTTGAGTTAACTGGAGGGAAAATTCAATTTTTGTTCCCCGTCTATGTCTGATTGCCTCTGTGGCCACTCGGCGTCCTACTGACCTTTTTGTTGAGATCCAAGCGTCCCTATTTTTTACGGCAATGTTTTCCCCTTCGTTCCCGGCTTGTAGACCCTTTATAAGAAGTGTTTTCTTTCCCGATGCAGTTTAGTCTGGCGACGCTTTCCCCAATGACCCGCCATGCCCATCAGTCCTCCTCTGATCATTTCAGCCACCTATTGGCGCTTTTTTGAATAGGTTTATCCTTGAGGATTTTCCGATCTCTACTCGTCGCGAACATGGACGTTCTGCCCCCCCCCCCTGCATATATGCTCCCGCTTTCCCTCGATACCCCTGCATCGGGAGAAGCGGGCGGAGGTCCCCCCTTCTTTTGATCCTTTTCTTTCCAAACCCGATACCGGCCAGATGCTACCCCACGGTCTCTTTCCTTTTCTTTTATCCCCCGACCCTGCTCCCCTTTGTTCCTCCAAGAACGGGAGAACTTTTTGGGACTTCTTCAAACTTTCCAACGGGCCCCTGCGATCTTGGGAATCCGCCAAATGTATTTCTCTATTCCACAACGGCATCGTGCAAGTCTGCTTCTTTTTCCGCCATCGTTCCAAATTAGTTTACCCATGATTCTTCGTTTTTTGCCCCTTCGAGTGCATAAGAGGGCGACTCCCATCGATGGCCGTTACTCCCCGGTTCCTTTTTATTTTGGAACATCCCCAAGGATTAGTGTTAGTCGGGTTGTTGTTGATGGGATTCTCTTCCATTTTTTTCCGGCTCCCTTGGTTAAAGTTGAGAGCTGGGCTTCGTCCTGATTCGAGCCGTCCTACCTGTTTTCATATGATCCCCGGACTGCCTTTCACTTCATACCGTGGCTCCTGGTTCGGTTCGTTGACCACCGACCGATCTCTTTTAGTTGAAGGATACGTTCAACGACCTTCACACGTCGCAAGGGTAGACGCTCCCCGTGCGGCGTCACGCCTGTTTTTTTTTGCTGAGAAAGTTGTACCGAGCCGTGCCCTGGTGATCAGTTTGAATCCAAGGATGTTTTAGGCCGGGGGTTGTTAATTTTTTTTCTGTAAGTTGTGATGGCTGGTTGTCTTGATTGGACTTCCTGATCGCTTCCCGTCTTCAAGCCGTCCCGGCTCATTTCCTTTCCTGGTTGTTGAAAACTGGCCAATTTCCACTTTGTTCCCTTCCCCTCCCCCCCATGTGATTTTCTATTTTCCAGTTCTTGCATGGAACCAGGGAACCGTTCCCCGGCCGCTATTCGTCCTTTTTTTTTTCTCCGAAGAGTTGTGCGCCGCTTTGCGCAGGCAGCCGGGCCTCTTATGCTCCTTTTCCCCTGTCCCTTAGGTCGGTCATGCAGCCGTTTTTTTGCCCCCCAGGCGGGGAATTCATTCCCGATCTGACTCTTACCTAGGTTCCTGCTCTTTTGATGCTGTCCTCGGCCTTGCTTTGCGTCCTCAAAATTTTTCCCCCCCGGGCCTACCAACCCAAATCGTGTGGTAACGCAACTTTTTTTGTGATCATTAGGCGGTCCGGTACTCCGTGGGGTAAAATTTCTGTTGCGCACGTGTTTTTATGTTGTCCCACTAATGTCTCTTTTACAGTTCCAATGTTCTCCTCTCTCCGTTTTGTTTGATCTTTTCCCTTTTGACTTTAGACGCCAGACTGCCACTCCCGCTTCTTCTTTCTTGATCAAGTTTGCCGGCTGGACATGTGCAGAGTGCCTTCTCGGGCGATTGTGGCAGGTCTGCTCCCCTCCCTTTGATTTTTCCTACACTTTCTTTGTGATTTTTCTTCTTTTTCCCCATTAAGCTACTACTCCCTTTTTTAAGCCTAACTTATCAACTTCTTTCTAGTCATGAAGCTGTGAAATCCCATGCCTCTTCCCCCTTGTCCGGAGCTTCCGAACATCCGCTTACAACTTGGTTCCTTCTTTTTCTATAGGAAACTGTCCCACCCCGGACCTGCCCCTACGCTCCCCTTCCCTGACCCCGCCTGGGCCCTTTCCCCTTCCCCCCCTGTTTATCCCAAACTTTCTTCCCATCATGGTCTTTAGGTTAAAGTGGACATGGGGCAAGTTTCCGCAACTCCTTCCGTAGGAGGTGCAGTCCCTCTTTGCTGCCTTTCCCTACTCTCCTCATCGAGGACCCTCTTTTAACGTTCACAGAGGCCCCTCCCCCCCATACAAACGATTTTCAAAGGTGCCCACCCACGGCCTCCTTTCCCCTGCCTGTCTCCTCTTGATGCCCAACCGTATGAAGATTCTAGGGGTTCATCTACCCCCACCTACTCCGCATGCGTAGTGAGGACGAACGGTAAGTTGCCTGTACTAGACCTCCTCGAGGTCGTCGTTGCCACTTTCCACGCGTTTCCTCCGCAGACGGGCTCAGTAGGACCCTATTGCAAACTATTTTCCTCGTTGAGGTAGTTATGACGTCCATCCGTCCTTTTCAGAAGCGCCTTCCAACTTTCACGTTTTTGGATTTCCCTGGATCTTCTTCTCCCCATTTTTCAACGCGGACCTTCCCCAGTCAATTCTTGGCCCTCCTCCCTTGTGTATATCTCACCGAATCGTCCCCCCTCCCCCTCCCGGCGCGGAAATGATGAACATTCTCCCGTATGCGCAAACTCGAATTTCTTTTGATGGACATCAGTCGACCCTTTTTCTTCAGCGGCTCTCCCTCCAATTTAGCGCACCTCTGCCGTTTTCCTTGCGGCTTTTGGCGAAATACCTTTTTGTACTTCCCCTTTTTCCGATCTCGGGGGCCAATCTCTACGGTGGACGTCCCATTATCAGGTTGCTTCACCAGAGGGTTTGAGTAAGGAATCCTGCCCGGCTACTCCCGAAATTGTCGTTAGCCGCTGGCGTAATGTTTGTGGTGTGGCTCCCTTGCCTTCAATCTCCGTTCCGCTCCGCTGTCTGGTCTGTACCTAGTTATGCCACCGCGACGCGCCCTCCTTGTGGAACACTTCCGCCCCCGGTTTTTTCGCGATTCCCTCGTGTTCGCTTTCTTTTAACATCTTTTCTCCAATATGGCGTGTGAATGACACACTCATGGAAGGCGAAGCGTCCTATGTCTTCTGCCTGCTTTCGTCCATCCCCTTTCCTTCACAGCTCTGAAGTCTCCTCTCTCAATGATGGATCTTCAGCTTTTTCCTACCTGTAGCGTTCCCTCCATCTGCATGCGTTTTTCGGAGGTCTCGCACGATGCTTCTTTCTCTCGGGACCCTCAGCCACCCCACCGCCTCCTCTGGGCCCCCCCTTTTTTTTCCTGCACGGTATTTTCTTTTCCTCTCCCTTTTTGATTTTTTCAAGGGCCCAAGGAGATCAGTCACCCTTTGCGTTGATCTGATTTCTTGTCTCGGTCCAGACCCGTGTCGTGCCCGATCCCGCGCCCCTTCGGAATAGTCGCATGAGAGTGCTACGTGATGCCACTTTCAATTGTTTTCCCTTATTGATTCGCGTTGCACTTCTTGTTCTGACACCGCTTTGTGCTTCTCATCAGATCTCTTTCTGCCCAAATCTTCTTCCCCTTTGTCATTCCTTCCCGAGACCTTTCCACCCCCCGCGGAGGCAGACTTTTCATGACGCTCCTTTCCGTTTCGCGAATTTTTTCCAGCCCTCCCTCGGAAGTTTGATTGCCTTTCCCCCCCGGTTCTCGACCCTTCTAAACCGCATCGGAGCGCCGTCCCGGCCTTCTGTTGAGCCCACCCAAAAAAGTATTACAGGGCCCATTTCTCCCGAATTTTTTCTTTGGCCGGGTGATTCGTCCACTCGAATTCTTCTCGGACCACTCCTACATGCCACGGTCCTTGCCTTTCTTCACGCGTATCGATTCGCCTCCAAACTTTTTACCCAACCTTCCCTAAGCCCCTTTCTATTAGGCCGATCAGTCCAACACCACCCGCCGGACATCTTTGCGGCGTCCCCCTTAATGCAATTAGTCGAAATCAGATCCGCTCGCGTTCCATTTAGACCTAATCCATCTTTAGTTTGAGCCTCGTTTGCTGAAAGTTTCCCCTCGAGGCCGCCTCGGCTCAGACTTTTTTTGACGTTTTCACACAGCCCCCCCAGAATCAATCCGGCGGTGTGCCTTTTTTGGGCCCGAGTGGTCACTACTGATTCATTCTTGCCCTGGGAAGTGAGCGAGCGGCTTGGAACTTTCTCTTTCGCTATACCCTATGCCTCGCCACGGATCATTTCTTTCTGTAGCACGGGTAGCTTTGATTGTCCCCCGGGTCCCGACAGACTTTTTTGGTTGTGTAAGCCTCGACAAGTTTGCCTTCCCGTCGAAGTCCGTTTTTTGCCGTTTGGTCTCTTTTGCGGAGAAGTTAGAGCCTCTCCTCCTCCCCTTTTCTCTCCTCTTACCCCCGTGACGTACTCTTTTTTCGTGACTTTCTCGGCTCCTTTTCAGTGTTGGTGCTTCCGATGGAGACGTTAACCTTCGTACCCTCGACGGTAGTTTCTAATCTGACGCCAATTGTCCCTCCGCTCCGGTTGTTTGAGGAAAACTTGCCCAATCCCTTTCGTATACCTTTTGATTTTCAGGACCTGGGCCATTTGGCCCAGG
>Ga0179593_1722904_pt1 | contig 20795 bp, 30 predicted proteins | sample CZODoug2_1_08_16_FD_185931 | JGI IMG/M metagenome (GOLD analysis project Ga0179593, IMG submission 185931) | Vadose zone soil fungal communities from Angelo Coast Range Reserve, California, USA - CZODoug2_1_08_16fungal (PacBio error correction) | ecosystem: Environmental > Terrestrial > Soil >... | reverse complement strand
TTTTTTGACAATCGTCTAAATCTGTGGCTTTCCACTCCCCCCCCCATCAATCAACCTTTGGCGCTTACTTCTTTGGCGTGCCCCTCCCAAGCCAACCTTGTGTTTACGGGTACTTTTTGTTTTTTAAGACCCCCCTAGATATCCGGACATACTTCCCTAGCCCCCCCCGCTTTTTTGTGAAACTCCCCCCACCGTAAGCAGTCCCCAGAACAGGGCAATTTGCGCCCCCCCCAACTTTTCCTTTCACGCGGTGGTGGAGGCTCGGATGTTTTTTTCACCCTTCAAGTTTTTTCTCCCCCCCCCCCACCCTTTAGGGCTGGACTTTGTGGTTTTTCCCCCGCCCCTTTTTCCCATTGCCAATCACTCTCCGTGGGGGCTTACTTCCCAACCAAGCCACACCTCTAGAAAGTGCTCTCACGCGTCCCTCGGCACCAGGTCCTTGAGGTTTTCCCCCCCTTTAGTTTCCTTTTTTCCCCCCCCTTGGACCCCCGTGGGTGTCCTTTCTCCCATCCCTCTTGTTGATTCCTCCCCTTGACCACTGCCACCCGAATCTATTTTTTGCATTTTCGCGCTTGCCCATGAGCCCGAACCCCCCTCCCTGCTCTTCGGTTTTCTCCGCATGTATCCTTTCACCCCCTCCCCCTAGACCTCCTACCCCTCAGCCGTTTTTTCGCCCCCCCCCTTTCGACGATGTCCAGTTTTCCCCCCACCTTTTTGCAGTCTCAAGGCGCCGTCCGCGCACCGCGTCCCTTCTCTTCCCATATGCGCCCTAACCCTCCCGGTATTGCCCCCACTTTCCCCCTTACCCCCCCCCTTAACGCCCGAACTGAAGATGGCGTTTTTGTTTTTCTTGCGTTTGCCTTCTCACTTCAAAATTCCCGGCCATTTTTTTCCGATTTATCGTAGAATTTTCTGACTTTCCTCCCCTTCTCCTTTCTGTAGCTTGATTAACCACAGGACCCCCCGTTCTCACATATTTTGTTCACCCTTGGAACCAGCCCCTTGCGCGCAGTTTTCTTCCTCCCCCACACGCGAGCGCGCGTTGCCACACGATTCACCCCCGGACAAGGGCCGGGCGAGTGCGAGTATTCCTGCTGTGCATTCCACCCTGTGTGTCGGAGATGCTACCCCCCCCCTGTCAATTTTTTACTGTTTTTTCCTTCACCCGACCTTCTCTTTTCCTTCCCGCCTTTTTTCTGATATACATTCTGCTGCATGGTCTCACCTTTTCAACCAGTCGACCGTTCTTTTTTGACATAAGTCCCGTAAACGGGCCTTCTGCCTGTTCATCCGTATTTCCTTAGTAGCGTTTCTCTCGACCCTTGGTTTCCCCCCCCCACCCGCACAAACTCCAGGAGACACCCCTTTCCTTTTCACCTTCATGTCCCCTTGTGGAGTTCCCTGTCGCTTGTGCATCACTGGCTGCCCGTCTTTTCCCGGTTCACTTTGGTTTTGGCGGCTGCTACATTTCCCAACAAATCCTTGTCTCCCCCTAACGGTCCTTTCTTTTTCCCTTTCGACACCGATCTTGAGATGAAGCAGTACGTTCGCGTCCTCCCTCTCCTTCTTCCACCTGATTTGCTGGTTTTACTAGCCTTTGAAGAGGTGCTCTCTGCCAACGGTCTCTCTTTTGACTGATGACGGTTTCCTGGTTTGATTGATCCGGCCCCGCCAAACCTGACACGCGGGCCTTCTTTTTTCCTCAGCTCTGACCCTTTTTTTTTTGAAGATTGTTTTTCACTCGCAGGTTTCCAACCGATCCCACTCCCCCTTGGACCGTTAGGGTTTTCCCATATCTTGACAGGCCGTCCGCCCTGACGGCTCTTTTCCACCCTCTCCCCTTTTTTTTCACCCCCCTGGGGTTCGCCTTCCTGTGAGATGCCAGCTTTCTTTCCTTCCCCCCTTTAACGCCCGCTCAGATTGACGGGCTTCAACATCTTGGGCCCACAGCCTGTCCTCTTAACGGCCCCTCCACACAAGCCCGAGTTGGGTCCCTTGCGGTCGAATACTCAATTTAAATCCACGACGGGGTTTTTTTTTCACCTTTTCCTCAGTTTTTTTTTTTTTTCTCCACTTAACCCCGCGGACCGTGCAACAAGAACCTTTTCCATCCTTTTTGCTTTTGCTGGTCCGGAGGTGGATACACACGCTTTTGATAACTCAAGATCTGGGACACCCGCGGCCATTTGATTATGGCCCGACATTCGTCCCCCAGACCTCTGTCGAACGTCCTCTACGCTTCCCTTTTTTCACCTTCCGGACCCACAATTGCCTACTCTTTCTCCTCTTTCTCCTCCTCCGGTTGTTTTCTGTGACCTTTTTTTTTCGCTTGCACATTTGTGGGTAGCGTTTGTGTGTTCCCCCCCCCTTTTGTTTGCGGAATTTCCCGCACTTCTTCCCCCCGTCGGTACATCTGTCGCGTCCGCTGGTCTCCACAATGATTTTGCATCCCGTTTTGCACACTTGTAAGTGTTCCCTTTTCATGGTATCCCTCCCAATTCCCGGGACCCCCCAGCAAAATCGTAGTTTTTTCTGCTTGTTTCCCCCCCAGACGTCCCGGTGTTGCCCCCCCCCAACGTCCAGTTCCAGCCCGCGGAGGAGTCCTGGGACAGGTCGCGCACCCCCCCCCTTTTCTTTTGTCTTTTTTACTTTTGCTTTGAAGACCGTACCGACCGGCCCTCCGCATTTTTCGGCTGGTTTGTCAAAGCCCAGCTCCTCGGTAATTTTGGCTGCTATGTTCAGCGCCGATTTTTTCCCCCTTGTTTTTCCATTTTTTTTCTTAAAGACTTCGGATAGTTTCCTTATTTGTTATCCCTACCCGATTCCGGTTGTTCTGCAGATGTTTTAGCCTGTTTCATGCGATGACTGTTTTTTTTCCCTGAAGAATTGTCTCACCCTCTCAAGAAACCGTCGTGCAATTCTTTTGGACTTCGAGTAGCCCCCCCCCCCCCGCCCCAGGTCATTTGCCGGATGGTCCCGAGCCGCCTGCTGTTTTTTGCCTTGAGCGCAAGCGGGCGGATCCACTTTTCTTCGTCACTCTCCCCCCCCCCCCCCCCTTTTCCTTTTTCCTTCACCCCCCTTTTTCTTATTCGAGTTCCGGGTGTTTTTCCCCCCTTTAACCCTCCCCCCCCCCCACAGCCCTCCTCATTGGTTCTTTGACGATTTTCCCTTTCCCAAGTCCCACCATGATGGCAGCCACAACTTCCAGTTCGTTTTTTTTCTCTCTTTTCTGCTCCTTGCCCTCGTTTGATGTCTCCGCCACAACCCGTTGGACTGCGGCTTTTGTTCCCCCTTTTTCAGAAATCCGGGCTGATGACCACACGCCAACATGTGAGCCCCCTTCAATTTTCGTGCAACTCAAATCATTCTTCTTGGCTTTTTTTTTTGAATGCTTTTATCGGAGACCGACCCCTGGGTTTGATGTGAACGATCCTCAGACTCGACCCTTTATTTCCCCCCTGTCCGGTTCTTTCAGAATACAAAATCCCATTGCCTCCTCCTGCCCACTTTGAGACACCCCCAGCGCTCTTCGACGTACCCCCCCCTATACTTCCCCGCGTCCAACAACATAATGAGAAGGAAGTGAGGTCCTTCCTTTTTCGTCCCCCTCTTTCCCACACACTGGTCATCGTCCACCCCCCCCCCCTTCCTTGTTCTGCTCTCTTCGCGCCTTCCTTCTTTTTACCCCCCCTTGTCGCCCGCTTTCCTGTTCTTGATGCTTCGCGGTGATCTGCTTTTTGTTTCAACAAAGATACTCTTTTTTTCCCCCCCACTTTTTCCTGTTTTCATTCTCCGACCGTAAACTTCCCTTAGAGTTTCAACCTGAGCCCCCGTAGCCGGCTGAGTCCCCCAATCTTTTTCCCCTTAATTTTACCCACCCCCCTCCCGTTTCTTGACCGGCAAACCCCTCCTTCCCCAAAACCCCTTCAAGCAATGATGCCTTTTATTGCTGCTTGTGATTTGTTCACTGGGGCTTTTTTTTTTTCTTTGTCCCAAACCGCCTTTTCCCCGCAGTTCGGCCGCATTTCTTTTTTCTCCACGCAAACTTTTGTCCTTTCGTCCCCCCTTGTCGACTCCAGCTAGTTTGCCACCCCCGTTTACCCTCCTTTTTTTTTGCAGCCGGATGAAGTGGGGGGCTTTTTGGGTTTTTTTCCTTTCTTTTGTGATTTTTACTTCGGTGCCGGTGGTGTGTTTGTCAACTGTGATATCCTCTTTTAGCCCCCCTCCCCCCCAGTCACTCTTTATTTTTTTTTTTCTCTGACAACCGTTTGTCTTTGCGCTTTCGGACACCCAAAGTTTTGCATTTTTTTGTGCTTGCTCCGGTGTGTGCGTGTAGGAGCGGATGGATTTCAACTGACAAAAAAGGGAATGTGAGGCGAAATTTTTTTTTCAAAATGCACCCCCCCAGAGTTCCCCATTCTCTCTATGTTGTCCTCTTTTTTCCGCGATTAATTTCCCTTTTCTTGCAAATCTGATAGTTTTTGCTTTTTTTTCCCCACTTTTGCTTTGGTGTGCTTTTGATTTTTTTTTTTTTTTTTCTGACCCTTACGGCACCACGAGGCCGTTTGCATTCCCCCCCCCTTTCTATTTGCGATGCTTGCCCCCTCTAACCAGGTTGGTTTTTGTTTCATAACTCCCCACTTCTATGCCAAAGCCTACTCTTCCCCCAGAGTGCATTCATTTTTCGCCGTTGTGTCGCGTGGGCGTTTTGTTGCCTTTTTATATGCGTCTTTTAGGGATTTAGCCCTCCTTATACTTGTACCCTTAGTCGATTATTAGTTTTTATCCAGCCTTCGATTTTTCAGTTACCGTAAACACCCAACATCCCCGGGTCGCCCCCCGTTCCAGTTTTCCCCTGAATTCGCGTCCGGTTGAGGTGTGCCCCTGTCCCTGCCCCCCCCATTTTAAGCTCTTTTTCTTCGCTTCGATTTGACAGTTTACAGTGTGCCCTACATTTTTTTTTTGGATGCCTTCGATGTTTTCTGACAGGTTGCATTGGAGGTCTTCTACCAGGTTTTATCTTTTTCCCGAACTTCTCCCCTTCCCGAATTGGGAGGCATGCAGTCGGCTTTTTCAGTTCTCAAAATGTTGACTCTCACCCGCATCGTTCCCCTGTCCCAAGTCACGTTTTTTGCGGAACCTCGCCCCGAGGGACTTTTTTTTACCGTCTTTCGCAATCGAGTTCTCGTCTCCTAGTTCCTGTTTTTTGCCGAGACTCCCCTAAGACCCCCCCTTTCTTCCCTTGCTTGGATTCGGTCCAGAAATTCACCTTGGCAGTGACCGTGAGCCGTTTGGTCCTCATTTTTTTTAAGTGCTACTCAAGATCGCTTTTTTGAGTTTTTCTTTTCCGGTGGCCCCCTTTGATTTTCCAAACGAGTCTTTTCACCCCTGATTTCCCTTGAATTCGATGCATCCGGCTCTACCGGCGTCGCCTATTCCTTTCCCTTCCCCCTCTTTTTCCTTCTCTTTTAATTTCATCAGTTTTTGTTGATGTCGATCTTTTTTTACCGCTGCGTACGGCCGGATATGTACGCCGTTCCCTAGTGATTGTTTTTTTCCCCTCATTAGAGTCCCTCGGTTCCCACAATCCGCGTTTGTTATTCGCCTTTCCCTTTTGCATCCTCCCTGGGCGAATAACCCCTGCCGTTGACGTTCATTTTCCCCGAGCTCCGGTCCATCATTGCCTTTTTTGCCCCCCTACAACGGTGGGCACACCGCATTGTGGTCTTTCCTAGTCACTTGTCCAACCCGAGATGCAGTCCTTTTTTTTTTTCTTCTTCCTCGCTTTTCCAAACCGCCCCCCCTTTCTGAGCCGTCGCATGTGTTTTTCTATGGGTTGTGTCAACTTAGCTCCGAAGCGGCAGTTTCACCTGTCCCCCACTACCCCCGTGGGCAAAGTGATGGCTCCCTTTTAAGTTAGTCCGCTCCCGGCCACCTGAGTAGCGTCCCTGCTGTTCCTTTTTTTTCCCTAACCCTTCCCCTCTGAAAGAGGCATACAACCCCCCCCCTTTCTCTACCCCTTTGAAGTTTTACAAGTATTTTCTAGTGTCCATTGATCATGGGCCTCTTTTGCTTCCCCCTTTCCCCCCTTACTCCCCCTGGGCGACGCGACGGCGACTCACAAGCCCCCCTTTTTTTTCAGTGTATAACCGATATCAGCGAAGCCCACTAGATTCTTTTTCACACCCCACCCCCCCCCCACACCCCACACCTCACCCCCCTTTCATCCTTTTCACTAGTGACCTTTCATATGCGCATTCCCCAATCCCGGAAGACTTGCCCCTGACCCTTTACCAAATTCGTCCCCCTCGCCCCACTCAAAAAGAGTTTTTTCCCCTTTGGGGCTCGTGCGTGCTGGGTCCCCAACCGAGTCGCAAGTGTTATCGTGGCCCCCCATTACTCCCCCTTTTTTTAATGCCCCCCACCTCGCGACTAAATTGCCCCTTCTTTTTTTCCCCGTTACTGTCAGGACACTCTTTAGCACAGTCTCCTGACTTTCTTTTTGTTTTCTTTCTTTTTTTTTTTTACAATCGTCACTACTAAGCCTGGCCGTTTTCCACTGTGTGCTTCTCCCCTTTTTCCCCATCCCTCGTGCGCTCGTTCCCCCCGTTTGCCCCTTTGTGGGCACAGGCCTGCTATTTTTTCCGATCGCGTCTTTTCCATTTTCTTTCTTCTGACCCAATTAACTTTTTTTCGTCTTTACTACGATGGTGATATTTACCCCCCCACCCCCCCACTTCAGCCTGGCTTACCATTTCAGCGTCAGCCCCAATCTTTTCTGGACAGGGTCCCCTCTTTCACCCAACATCTTTTCGGCCGTTCCTGCCCGGCCGCGACAACTTAGGGTTTTTCTTCGAAATATTGTTAGACCGCTCTGCCTTAACACCACTTACACGATGGCCCCCCCCCCCCCCCCCCCCCACACACGTCCAGTTCCACTTTTGAGTGTTCGTCGTTTTTGATTGCGTTTCGTTTTTTCCACCACCTCTTTGCTATTACTTAGAACCCCTTTTTCGCTAAGTGCTGTTCCCGTTTGAATTACGTCTTGCTCTCTTAAACCAGGACACAGCTTCCCGTCCTCTGTTGGCCCCCAACCGCCGCGCCGTCTCTTTTCCTTAAACCCTTGCTGGGGCCTCCCGGCGCCCCCCCCCGGCCACCCTCACCCTTTGCTGCTTTCTTTCGACCGCTTTGTTGTTGCATTGACTTCTGACCCCCCCCCTTTTCTATTCACCATGACCCCCCTCCACTGTTTCGAAGCTCCTTCTCTTCACTCGGCCGATGATTCTTCTTTCTCTCCCCCTTACTTTTTTGTCTCGTGAACCCTAGTTTCCCCTCCCGTCACCGAGTTACTTTGTTTTTTTCCATAGCCCGAACGGGGCTGAGCCTGTTTTTCCTTTTTTTCCCTTTTTTCGTTAGTTCTCGCGACCCCCTTTTTTAGTTACGTCTAACACGCCAAACTCAGAGTTTTTCTGCCTTTATTTACTAATGTAGACTCTGTTGAGTCCAATGGTCTTCTTTTTTCCCTTTCACTGTTGTCTTGTCTTTCGCAATGGACTTAACACCCTGCGGCTGTGCGGCCCATCAACAAATCCGTCCCCTCTTTTTTCAGTTAGGTTTTTGATGCCGCTTTGCATTCTAAGATGCCGGGGGTCCCCCCCCTAGTACCTTCCCACTTCATTCGCGCTTTTACTCGCCGAAAGATATTTTCTTTTTTCCCCCCTCCCCCCCTTCTGGAGAATTGGCTTCGAACAGTGGTCCGTCGACGGCTCGGTCCCCAAGCAAACGGTTTGACCCCTCCTTTTATCCCCTCTCCCCGTCTCTGGTCGGGATGGCTTGATGTTCATTTTCGCAGTCCCCCCTTCACACACGTTGCACTGTGTGTCCCCCTCCACGCGCAAATATCTTTTTCTCCCCCTGACGCTCTTGTGTGTCCTTACATCGCGCACTGCACCCGGTTTGGGTGTACCGCCCCCCCTTTGATGATTGCAGCCGCCTGTCTTGTGTATAAACGGGACCCGTGGCCTGTTCGTTCGCGGTAACATCGACCGTTCCTCTCCCCCTTAGGTTTTTAAAACAACTCGTGAGCGGTGAGTTTTCTCCTTCAACTTTTTCCTATCACCCCCCCCCCTACCCTTGTTCCGCCTTTTTTTTTCCTTCTACCCTTCCACCAACCACCGGGGTCCCGTGAACAACACTCCCGCTTTTCCCCCTTTTCCCCCCCCCTGGCGAAGAGTTTTTTTGCTGCTCCTTTTGATGAACCCACGGACGGTTGCAAGATTTCCTTTTTCCAACCTTACTTTTCCCTTTTTCAGTTGCGGATTAAGGTCGAACAATTTCTTGCAGTTTCCCTCCAGATCGGGGAAGTATCCTCATACGATCGTGGTTCCCCAGATTTCCTTTTGTTTGACCAATCGGCTTACCCAAATTTAGCCCCCCATATCTCTTTTTCTCTTTCAATTCCTTTTCTCCGAGATTGGCCTGTCAGTCGGATTGCCACGGTTCCCTTTCATTCCCTTTCCCCTCATGGATCTGAACCCCGTTGATTGTTAGCCGAAGGTTCGGCGACCCATGACCAGACTGGCATTGTCAGTTCCTGCTGAACTATTTTCACCCTTCGTGTTGTTCTCCCTTCCTCCAGGGCACCATGCCCCTTTTTTTTTTATTGTTGGGTCTTGTTTTCACGGTTTCTTTGGAGTTTCTCTGGATCTAGGCTTTCCAATGGACCCCCTTACCTGTATTTCTGATTGTTCCTCAGGCCCCACTTTTCTCTGACCGCACACCCTCCGCCAGCGGGCTGCTTTTTTCCACTGCATTTTTTTTTTTCTCCCCCGTTCGCAGGACACACTTTTGATTTTCCCTCTTCCTTTGTCAGACTGGCCCATGTGTTTGTTTTCCCGTTTATCCTAAGTCTCTACAACCCTCTCCCTCGTCGCTCCAGGGTTGCTGAAGATCTTTTTTTACTCTTGTTCCTTTATAGGCGACAGTCCTCCGATATTTTTTGTTCGAGTACTTTTCTTTCCCCCCCCTTTTCTAGTTTTTAATTTCCCCTTAGAGTTGGAATGAGAGTGCCCCTCTGACATCCCCCCCCCCCTGAATGAAGTTCTTGCATTGCTGTCCGTCCAGTTTCCCAGCTTTTTTCTTGGCCAGAGTATTTATCCCCCCTCAGACCCAACTTCGCCACCGTTTGCGGTAACCCCGAGATCCGTCTTGAGCAAACCCTTCCGCGAGCTTCGTCTGTTTTTTTCCGACCCTTCCCCTCCCAGAAGTCTTGTACCTGCCGCGCTGCAAAAAAAGACTCGTTCCCCCGGAGCATTTTTTTTTGGCTATTATCTCCCGCCCCCCCTGACTGGTCCCTGTGCCGTTTGCTTTCAAAGCCCAAGCCAGTTGCCTTTTTCCACTGTGAACATCTTTTTCCCACCCCAGTCGACATTGTCCTCCGTCTTCTTTTTTTCCTTCCTATGCTGTGGGTTTGCTCTCCGGTGACCGCGTTGGGGTCAGAGGAGTCTCACTCATACTACGTAGCTGGCCCCCCCCCGGCCTTTACACTTTTTTCTTTGGCTCTTTTCGACTTCCTCTTTCGCTGTACCACTTCTGACTGTGGCGACACACGCGCGGTTTCTTTTTGTGGCTTGCAACTTCCTTCCCCCCCCATAAACCAAGAAGACACGAGTTCCAAAGAGAAGGTCCCTAGGGGTTTTTCGCATTTTATTAATGTCCCCTTCCATCAAACTTGACTTGTGACATTCGTAACCACAACCACCCCCGCTCTTTCTGGTTCTAGCAAATAGAAAAGCCTTGTATCATGAAATTTCCCCCCATTCCAACTTCTTCTGCGTTATAGAGCTTTCATGCTTCGGCTTTCCCCTTGCGTCCCCCCAGTCTTCTCCGTTTTGAGCCTTTTAACTTCTCGGACATGACCCAGTTTTTACCCCCCGTTCCCTTTTAGACAAGTCCCGCCAGAATCACAATATGTTTCTACCATTTGAATCTTTCACCTTTCCCCAAATTCGGTTTGACATTGCCATATTCCCAACCCAGCAAATTCACCGAATTAAGACCCCTCCCTTCCTTTTTTTGGCTTGCTTTTTTTCTTCTTCTTTTTTTTGACACAAGATCCCCAAGGCTTTTTTTCAATAGTTTTATTAAGGCACCAAGTTTCGCGGCCCCCTCCTTCTTGATCGGTTTTTTTTTCCCCACCCCAGCTGACCTCTTTTCGCTTTTTTTTTTTCCTTGACGGGGTCGGTGTATAATCCGTTGACTGCGGGTTGTCAGTTTGAAGGCTCCCCTGCGTAGTTTTACCGACTACATGGCACCTTTTGTTCGTCTATCACTTTTCTTTTTTTTACCCCAATACTTCTGTTCTGCTGGCTTACAGTTTATTTTTTTTCAACAGAAAGGAGGCATGGGAGGTGGAGGGGACAGGCACCACGGTTGATGTCCCCCCCCTGGCTTATTTTTTTTCTTTCCGACTGATAACTTTCCTTCCCTTGAAGATACCGCTCGATTCCACCTGCTGTGCATCGGTTCGGTCGTCCTGTACGTTCCACATTGAAGTGACTACTTTTCTCTTTTTTCATTGGGTTGAGTCATACCTCTTCAGGTTTGGGCTGCTTATAATTTTCCCCCCAATTCACTTTAGTGAACCCCCCGCCCTTTCTCCCCTCACTCATTTTTGAGTTGCCCGGGCTAGGCTCAGATTTTCTTTTTCCTTCTTTTTTCTTCTAGATTCTCCCGATCGCGTTCTTAGGGCCCCGAGTTTCCTCTACTTTTTTTTCTTCCGTTTTCTCTAGTTCCTCCCCCAATGTGCTTGCGCGGTGTCTCCGGCCCTCGAGTGAGAGATTAGTCCCCCCCTTTTTTCCCAACCTTGTTTTTCCCACAACATTTCACTGACGATTTTTTTCCTACTTCGACTTGCCCACCCGTTTGTGTTTTTTTCCTTTCCTTACGACTTGTGCGGCCCTACCTCTCCCCCCAGGTTTTTTTGGTTTTTTTTTTTTTTTTGCCTTTCCTTTTCGCACTTTTGTTCCCGATGACTTCCTTTTTTTCGCCCCTCCCCCCGTGAATTGTGTCACGGGTTAGTGGGGGACCCCCATTGCCTTTCCCTGATTTTTTTCACTCGGAGACACTTTGATTCCCCCCCCCCCCGACCTTCCTTACCCCCCCCCGACACCTTTGTCTCATCGATAGATAGGCTTTGTCCTCCTCGGGCTGCGTGAGTTTGCCCTGTTTCACAATGGGGCTTCAGACAGTTCCTCCCCCTGTCCCCACCTTTTTGCCGCTTGTGTCTTTTGTTGTTTCGAGGAAAATCACTGTCCTGGCCCGTTTAGCCTTGTCCCCAGGTCAGTCTCATGTCCGGTACTCCAGATCTTGATATGATTTATGTTCCTTTTCTCACAAACAAAACTCGCTTGTCACCGAGGGTTTGACTCCTCCATGAAACTTTTTCCCCTTCGTCCGCTTTCGCCCGTCGTATCGGCCGTAGCCTCCGGTTATGATTTTTCCTGTGTTTTTGGGGTTTTTTTTCTTTGTGAGCAGTTATCTCCGGGCCGATAGCGACGCCGGGCTGATCTGAGTTCTCGAGAACCATTCTTTCCTCGTGACAAGAGAGTTTTTTCCCCTTCCCTTTCCATCAGAGGCTTTTACCCCCCTGCATTGCGACCGTCTGGCCGCTCCGGTCCGGCATTGAATTTTTCCCCCTGAACAATCCCCCTCCCTGGCCCCCCGTGTGACATGTTTAGGGAGGCCCCTCTTCCTTTTTTTTCAAATGTACCACCCCAACAGTGGCGGAGTGCAGCGTCTCCCGGGTTTGCACCGTAGCCTTAACCCGCCCTCCCCGGTGTGGGGCCTATCCGCATTCTGATTGTGTTTTTTCTATTTTTTTTTTTTTATAAATTTGTACCTCCGCCGTCCCCAGTCAATCGTCCCCCCCCCCCCCCCGCCCCCCCCTTTGTCCATCGTGACGTTTCCCCCTTCCCTCTGCTGCTTCCACCCTTTTCCCTGGCTCCCTGTTCCACTTTTGTGTTCATAGTGAACACTCCCTCTCATTGTCATACATTTTTATCCTTTTCTGCCTCCTACCATTTTTTTCTTCTCTGTGTGAATATGTTGCAATTGCTGTTTCCCAACCCCAGCCTGCAGGTCCTGACACGCGACCGCAAGCACCTTGGTTGTTTTTCCCTTGCATTCCATTGTACTTGTTCCACTCGTATCCCGACCTTGACTAGAAATTTTATGTCCTGAACCACAATTACTCGCGACGTCAAGTCAAACTCTGCGCCTGCGCCAACCCACCTTCACTCTTTTTTTTGTCTTAGTGCTGTGTTTCCCCCCCCTTTTGTTGAATGTTTTTCATCGGGCCCAACCTTAGCTTGTTCCCCCCCCCCCCTCACATCCCCTCTAACTAATTGGGCAAGTCGTTCTTTTTTGCGTAACTGGTAAGCGCCACCCCGTACCCCCCCCCCGCATAGCCTTTTTTTCTCCCCCCTTTGCTTCTCTTTTCCTTCCATAATCTGTCCTGCTTTGTTCACTAGGACTGGATGGCCCCTCTTTTTTTCCAAGCCTCCTTTTGCCCATAGAGCACCCCGGGGAGCGCGTCACATTTCCCTACTATTTGTCTTTTTATGTCCTTTTTATGTGGAGCTACGACACAAACTTAACTGCGCTTTCCCTTTTTCGTCGTGTTACTTCCGTTATCCCCCTTTACAACACCGCAGTCAATCCCGCTTCAATTCCCAATCCCTTTTTTTTCTTCAGGGGTTTGACCACTCTGTGCAAAGTTTTTCCCCCTTTGCGCAGATTGGTGTCACCACCCGACGCGCTTACGAGCACTCTTTCTGCAGTCCTACTTCCCATTGTTTTTGTACGCCTTACCCAGTCATGGCCAAAGACACCTACATTTTTTTTGAAGATGGCGAGATTTTCTTCCGTTGGCGGATCAAGTCAAACGTTTGAACTTTTGGACCCAGTCTTTTTTTTTTTTTATTCCCCATTTTTCCTTCTCGTTCTGCCCACTCTAAGTTTCTTTTAAGGTTCCCCCGTTTTCTGTACCCCAGTACCAATCTTTCCCACAACGTATCTGTTGTAACCAGCCCTTTCCGTTTTTTTGGCCCCCTGATTCCCCAAGCTGCCTACCTTGTGGCGTCCAAAGGACACCCTTAATTCCCGGTGCGCCTTTGATTGCGCTTTTTTTTTTTTTGAGCCCCGTTTTGAAGCTTTGTTTTTACTCTACCCCCGGTGTTTGTCTATTGCTTACATGAAAGCCCTTGCGAATCCCTCCCCCTCACCCCTTTCCTTATGGGTGCTCTTAGTTCTTTCGGAACTACTTTTTGCTTGTTCCCCGTTGGAACACCAACACCACCCCCGTGAACGGTTACGCGTTTTTTTTTCTTCTTCCTATTATGACGTCCATCTTTTAGATTCGAGTTCTTCCCTGCCCCCTGGTGGTCATACAACGCACAAATCCAGGCGTCCACGCACTAATGTCTACTTTTTTTTTTGAGGCATGTTAGATGGCTGCCATTGTGAATGCATTTTCCACCCCCGGAAGCCCATCCGGGTTGTCCCCGGGCGATAATCACACCCTGCCCCCCCTTTTTATGTTACTCCGAAGGGCTTTGAGATCTTCTACTCTTTTTCCAATTTTTCATTTTCCATCACCCTATCCCATCGCCTTGTGTTACTCCCCTTTTCTGTCCCCTCGGTTTTTCCCCCCCCCTCAACCTATGAGAAGAATTTTTTCTTGTTTTTCTTTTTGATCACGCCGCGCCCTGTGCCCCAAGGCCCCCACGTCAAACGGTCGTGCGTTTCGGCAAATTCCATCCCCCATCCATTTCCCTGGTGTCGAATTGTTTGCGACTCGAAGGCCCCCGGCATTTACACTGCAACGTTGTTCGTTCCCCACTGCCGTGCAAATATCTTCGAACATTCGACCCTCCATTCTCGCCCCTCCTCCTTTTAAGCAAGGGCCCTTCCTTCATTGTCGTATGACTTACCCACGCTGGTTCTTTTTTTGTGCATTATAAAACGGGTTCCCCAGCCTCCCCTGGACGCTGCCCCCATCCCCTCATGGCCTGAAAGGCTTCGTCTTTCCCTTCACCTGGGTGCGCGCTGCGGTTAGGGTCATATTTTCCAATTCTTTTCCCGACTTCCCCCTCTGTCCTCCCTCATTGCGTTCCCTCCTCCGATATCCCCATTCACCCACTGGAAAGTGGTACCAACCCGCTTCTTCTCCCCCCCGGGCGGTTTTCCGCTTTTTTTTTTTTTCCCGGGCTCCCCCCCCACGACGGAGTGCTGTTATCCCCCCCAACCCCGATCTCAAATAGTTTTGGATTTTTTTCATGTCGAGCTCCCTGGCCCCCGCCAACAGCTTTTGGGGCTGATCCTATAAGACTCCGACTTTTTTCCCCCCAGATTGTTTTCAATAAGTTCACCCCCAATAGTGCCCCCTATCTCTTCCTAATCCCTTTTGTTTTCAGAGATGCTTCTTTTACCCTTTGCCTGTTAGATTATTACCTTCGTGTTTCGTTCGGATCGTCGCTTAATCTTGAGCATACCCTTGACCTCGTCTTTTTTTTTACCCCTCCACATACTTTTTTGACGTTGTCACGATCGTTCTTGTTCTTTCTTCACCCCACCCCCTAGTGTACCTTCTCATAATTGGAACCCCCCCCCTCCCCCCCCCAAACTCCTTATTTGGCTTAATGCCGTGAGAGTTCTTTTTTTCCACGGTCCACCAGGTCTGTGCTGTTGGCATTTTTTTTTTTAGTCCCCCGATTTGAGTCACGGCGTTTTTTTCCGAGTAAACCCATTTTCGGTTACTGGATTGTTCAGCGAAAATGATATTTCTCCCCGTCCCTATGCCCCCTGAGTGGGAGTGTGGTTTGAACCCCTTTCCGCTTTCGATGGACATTCTTTTTTCCCCAGCGTTTTTTTTTCCCTTGGACGTCCAATGTAGTGACTCCTTACAGCAAGTGCGGTGAACTGCTTTTTTCTCCATGAATTTTCCCCGTTCCCCCCCCCCCCGATTTGAAATTCTTTTGGAGTAATTAGCCCCTGGACCCGTCGCGGGCCATGTAGTCCGTGTACCGGGCCCCCAGCACACTTTTTGTAACCCTTTGGACTCTCTCTCTTTCCACATAGCCCAGTTGTTGGTTTTCCCCCCCACCCTCGGATGTTTTCCGGCTTTTTGTGATCTTGTACGTTCCCTCCGCCGCCGTGTCCTTTTTGCTTGGGTCCCGTTTCCCCCCAGCTTAAGTAGGCAAGCCTTTTTTTTTCGTTCGATGCCCTTCTTGGATTGTAGTGCGTTTTTTCACAACAGCAGCTTCCTTGGCTCGTCTTCCCTACCACAACGTACTTTCTCCCCGGCATGGAAATGCTCTTGAGCCCCCCCTCTCTTTTTCTCGTGTGACTGTCGCCTGCATTTTGTGATTTGTCTCGCGCCCCCCCCCCCCCCTTGTCCTTTTCCGTTTTTTTCCGCACATCCCTCCAGCAGTATTTGCACCCTCTTTTTCCCCCTATGGTCCCAATTTACCCCTGCCCTTTTTGTCTTTCCGTCATTTTTTATAATGGTCTTTTGTTGTGGAACGGACCTTCTTTGTTCGCTTTTTGAACGCTACTCTTCGACCTACGCTTTGTAACCCCCCCCCCCCCTTTAGGCCATGATAGTTCTTTTTTTTTCCTTGTCTCCATCCCCCCCTCGGTAAACGGTCTCGGTCACGTTCCTTGACATCGCCCCGCGCTCGTGAAGTTTTTCCTTGACTTTTTCACCTCCCAACTCATTTACCGAAAAGAGACCGTCCTCTGGGTGTCTTCCTTTTTTTTTTCCCCATTTTGTACAGTGATTTCTATACACCTCAGGTCATCGTAAATAGAAAAACCCAACCCCCCGTCTTCTTCTAGCACCATTGTAGACCCTCACTTTTGGAATGACATTTTTTTCCATCACCCCCGTTTGATAGAGTCTGTATTTTTTTTTATGAGCGGTCCCCGGTCTCTTGAGGTTTCCAACAGCTCCCCTCCCGTTGTTCCTTCCATTTTTTTATTTTAATTTTTTCCCCCTCCGACTAAGTAATTATTACCCCCCGGTCATACCCTACCCCCGTTAGCGTGGTCTTCCTGTTTTCTAGAGAAAGACCCTCTGCCCCCCACCTTTCTTTTTCCGTTTTCCACCGTCCCCCCCTTTCCAATACCCACAGAAATTCCCTCCCTCCGCTTTTGATTGTGACTCGTGTTGTTTTTAAGTGCGTCTTTTTGTCCCCACCTCCCGATGATAGTTTCGCCCGGTTATTCGACAGCGCCCCACGTGTTTTTCGTCGGGTCCGCCTTTTCCTCCTGACCCCTTTTTTTGTCCCTCCCCTGCAGACCCTCTTTTTTTTTTTCCCCCCGGCTGCAATGTGGGTTCATTGTCTTCTTTTTTTTTTCCCTTTGGTGTTTTTTTTTTTTTTTTCAAGGATATCCCCTCCCCCTGGTCTCCCCGCTTCCCAATGCGTAACATCTTTTATTTTTGTCGTCCAATTTTCCAATGTTCTTGCGCGCCCCCGCCCCCCCCCCAACCACCCGCGGCTGTGCCTTTTTTGCTAGTTTGCTTTTTTCACTCGGCTCCCGCGGGATTGGTTCTGGGTCCAACTTTTGCCCCCTTGGTGTTCCTCAGGCTTTTTTTTTGCTTACGATTCCCCCCTTCGTGATTAATAATGAACTGTTTTTGCTTCCTCTTAATGAGAATTTATATCGGTTTGCGGTGTTTCCTTACCCTTTCCGGTGTTCCTTCCCCCCCATTAGGAATTTATCTTTGTCTTTTTGTTGCCCCGCTCCTTGGCTCTGATTTGATAAACCCCCCTTCACTCTTCTTCAGAGCCCTCGTGAATCCACTTGAGTTTTTGCACTTTTTCTTCTTAGATTTTGCCTCTTTCTTTTGTTCTCTTTATTGGGATTATTTCCGTCCCCTCTCCTTTTTTATCCCCCCCGACCCTCTATGTGGAATATTTTCCCCGGCTTCGCCCCAATCACTAAACACACACACTGGTGGCGTTTGTCTCCTCGCTTGTTTTCTTTTTGTCTTGAGTCTTTTTTGGTGCCAGCAAACACCTGTTTTCCCCCCCCCCCCTTTTTGAATTTTCACGATTGTCTCACTTACTGACACCTCCCTGCAGCCGTGCCTAAAACCTCATTGGTGCTTGGTTTTTTGTCCTTCTTCCGATTATTGTGCGTTCTAATATCCTCCCCGGTTTTTTTTCCTCATTTTCCCCCTTTGTTCGCCTGTCTTCTTTCCTCCTTTCCTGAGCCGTCACCCCCTGAATTGTACCCCGGGAGTTTTTCGCCCCCTTTTCTTACGGAAACCCACCTTTTGGTCTGTTCGTCTTTCCCCCCCAACCGAACCCTTCGTTCCCCGCCGAGTCCTTTTTGCCTGTCTTTTAGACGTCTTCACATTGTTTTTACACAAATTTTTGTCCCTCGACTCTCCCTTTTTTTGGGGTTTTGTCCGGCTTGTTCTGGAGTTTTTTCGAACCTGACCTCCCCCCGTGACGATGCTGTTTCCTTTCCAGATTTCCACTGCGTTACTCCCCATGCTTGTTTCTGCAGCCCCTTGAAGGCGGTTTTGGTTTTTTCTTTTTTTTTTTCCCCCAAACCTCCTCCTTTTTGTAACCGTGGAAAAACAGTCTATGAAATGACTTTCTCTTTCCCCCCCCTTTTTTTGTCCGATCCTCCCGTACGCCCCGCCGGTTAGAATTCTCTTTTTTTCATCCGTTGTTTGTCTTTTTCTTTTTCTCCAGGAGGAGTACACAGCTCTCTGCGACGCCGGGAGCTCCCCACCTCGTCGTACTTCTTTTTCCTCTGGTGACAAGCGCGCCTTTTATAGAAATCCCCAATTTTTCGCCTCTTAAGGTTCTCTTCCTAAGTCTAGTTTCCGGCTCAGAGTCCCCTCATTGTAATTTCCTTTACCCTCCCACCCAGCCCCAACGTCACCCCTGCTTTCTGAGGAAGTATCGTCACTAATCTTTTCCCTCCCTTTTCTAGGGTGTCCAGAGCCCCGCCGTCCCCCAAAATGCGTCGATCTCCATTCTTTCTGTTTGATCGAGGTGTGAGACTTCCAACCGTTTTGTGTGTCTGTTTTTTTTTGGTTGTCTCCCCCAATTGAAAAATGTCCTTTTTTTTGTCACGGTTGAACGTGGCTCGTTTTTTCCCACCCTGTCCGCGTCTTGCAACCCTTTTATACCTTCCCTTCCCTGTACGGTTCCCACGAAATAGACTGTACCACCCCCCCCCCTCGTTTTACCCATTTTGTCGCTCTAGTGAACCCTGTCTGCCACTCCTTTTCCACTAGTCCCCCCCCCAACCTAATCAAATTCGCGCACGGCGACAACCACAAGCACACTTTTCTTTGCGTCTCTGTGTGTTTCTGCCTCCGCCAGGCCGAGATTTCAACAGCTTACTGGACTCTTCCCTAGTCCTGATCTGGCTGTCATCATTTTCGGCCCTTCCTGTCCCCCCCTTCGCCTTTGAACTTTTTTTCCAGTGAGTCCTTTTTTTTTTGCCGGATGTTGGTTCACGAGTTCACAGTTTTGTTATTTCGCCCTGGTGGTTTTTATTCAGCACACGCCCCCCCACACTTCGTTTTTTTTGACATCTAACTGATCCTTCCGTGGCCGTTCCCCAGGTCCCGGCACCACCCCCCCCCCCCCCCCCCCATTCCCTTTTTAGAACACCTTTCCTCCCCCCTTGTAGAGGAGAAGTCTTCAAGGTCATCCAACGGCCTTGACTAGGCCTTGCCCGGGACTCTTTTGGTGCCTTCTCCAGTCCATCTAGAGACCCCCCCCTTCGCACGGCACCCCAAAGTCTGACTATTTGTCTCTCGCGCAGGAACGTCCATGCCCCTGTACCCAAATAAAATTCCCCTTTCCCTTGTCTTTCTTTTTTTCTACCTTATTCTCTCCTTTTCAAACCAAAGACGTACAAACTTTTTTTTTCGCTTCCACTTTTTCCCAACTCGACGGAAGGCTTTACACAGCTTTTGTGCAAATCTTTTCTTTTTTCTTCCTTTTTGATTCCGCCCCCTTTTTTCCCTCACGTCCCCAAACCTATGCGACCCCCCCGGTTTTTTTTTTTTTTTTTTTTGTGGTTTGGTTGGGGGTTGGGGTGTGTTGGTGTGTGGTTTTTTTGTGTCCTAATCCTGCTCCTGCACTCCCCCCCCTTTCTTGGACCCAAGCCAAGACCAGACCTTGCAAGTCTTGACGTCGTTTTTGATTTTTGCGTTTGCCTGGCCCGTTCAAACCCTCATTTTGGCGATTGGCTTCAGTTACATTTTTCTACGTGCATTTTCTTTTTTCCCTAATACGTCTCGCAGATTGTCCCCCCCCTTCCCCCTCCTCACACCCTTCAGAACTTTGAACCCAAAGCCTCGGCAGCGCATTTTTTTTTTTCTCCTCCCCGAGCGGTGACGACCCCGAGGATCCCTGGCCCCACCTACAAGTATAGCTGGTCTGTTTTGTGCACCGGACAGATGTTTCCCCGATGCCCCAGGTGTGACTTTCTGTCCCCCCCTGAGGACAGTACCCACCTTTGGCGACCCACGACCTATATTTGACGCTTAGTTACTTTTTTTCTTTCTTCCCCCTTCAAGCTTTGATGATTTGGTCCCCCTTACCCCCTTACCCCGTGTTCAAGCCCGTCTTATTTGTAGGTCCTGTCCCCCCCCCATCACCCTGGGGCTTTCTTTGGTTCCATTTTACTCTCCTTGCTCTTTGGTCTTTTCTTCTCGGTTCCCCCCTCTTCCCCCCGAGCACAACTCCAGTTTTTTTTGAGACCCTTCCCCCCTTCCCGGGCATTTCTTCGCCTGGTTTTTTGCCTCCCTGTTTTCGCTTTTGCATCAGCTCCTTTCTCAGTTGCACCGTCAACAGGTCAGAGGCTGTTCCCTACACACACCCAATGATCAGTTTGACCGTGCCCTTTGACTGGGGCTCTTTTGCGCCGAGTTTTTTGCCTTTTTCGACGATTCCTTTTTGTCTACCTATTTCACGATCTTCCCCCCCCTCTGCTTTTTGCTTGTGACTCGCCCGTTCAAGCGCGCTCGTTTGTTTCCCGCAAACGATGCGTTTTCCTGCTTTTTTCCCTTTTATCGCCGACGCCCTTGCCCCCCCCCAGCAAACCCTTCCCCACCACTTTTCTGCGAACTTTTTCCCCCTCTCCCCATAAGCTGCTGGTTCTTTGTTTTTTGGGTCCCCCCCGCGATGTGCGCACTTTCCTTCCCCCGTGGGAATTACCACGACCTTGTTGCGTTTTTCACCTTTTCTCCCTATTCCCTCCCCCAGAGCCGATCAGAATTGCTCGCTACATTCCACGCCCACCGGGATGTTATCATCCCTTGCATTTCTATCCTCTGATAAACCCCCTTGGAACTCTCCCCTTTCTTTGACATGCCCCCCTCGAACTTCTGCTAATAGAAAGTACCGTTTTCCCCAACCCCACCCTGCCTGTGTCGGGATTGTCGGTAGGAATCTCCTTTTCGCCCTCCCTTTTTTTGTGAAGTCCCCCAGAGGAAGTCCCCACTAATCGTATCTCCCCCTGACCAACACCGGTTCCCGTGCAAACACATCCTATTTTCCTTGAAATTATTGGCCTGGATCTTTTTCCCCCACTTTTTAGGTGAGTCTTCCCCCCGGTCCCCCCCTCTTCCCCCGAGGTAGTCTGGCATTCATTGTTGACCATCTTTTGCCTTAACATCTCCCTGGAAGTTCCTAGACGCATACCCCTTTTTACCTTCCTGAACCGGTGATTGCAATGTTCCTACCCTTGTTGTCCCT
>Ga0179593_1654711_pt1 | contig 20797 bp, 22 predicted proteins | sample CZODoug2_1_08_16_FD_185931 | JGI IMG/M metagenome (GOLD analysis project Ga0179593, IMG submission 185931) | Vadose zone soil fungal communities from Angelo Coast Range Reserve, California, USA - CZODoug2_1_08_16fungal (PacBio error correction) | ecosystem: Environmental > Terrestrial > Soil >... | reverse complement strand
TTTTCTCTCTGTCATCTTTTTTCGAACGAACCTCCTTTCCTTCGAATTGATGAGTTGGGTCTTTCCTCTGGTTTTCTTTCACTGACGAGGGGCGGTGAATTTTTGGACCTAGTTTTTCCTTGAAGCAAGGGACCCCTTTTCTGTCCCGCCCCCCGTGGGACCAATCATCCTCCTTCCCCACCTAAGAGCTGTCAAACCTGCTCTCGAAACCCTTCGCACACAGAACCAACGCCCTCCAGAGCTCCTTGCTTCGTTGCTTAGACTCCAGGTAACTCCAAGCTTTCTGCTCCAGTTCCGCCATCGACTTCAACACGGGGGAGCAACGTTCATCCACGACAACTCATCCCCCCACCCGACTCCCGGCCATCTCCGGAGCAACGGTAATTTTAGGCCTGAGAGCAAGGAATCCACACTGGATTGGCCCTGCTCCCCTACTGATGGGACCTTGCCCCGCGACTTGCCTTTTCCCCCTGCTCCCCCCCATTTTTTTACCTTCTTCTATACCCAACGTCCTTTGCAACGGTTCAGCTCACCGTTCTTGCTCCCTCTTTCCCACAGGGGTCACGTCCAGGTCGGCTTTAAAATGGAGAAGACCCCCCCTATCGCTTTTACCCACCGTCCGACGTCCCAATTGCAACACCCTGTTCTCCCCTTTTCCCACTTGCTGTCCAACCGCTCACGTCTCTTCTTTTGGTGTTTGCACGCCAAAGAAACTCAGCGTCAGCGGTCTCTCCGAGAGATCGACGTCGCCAACAGCGCCCTCTTTTTTACTACCCTTCCCTCGGACGCCCCGGCTGTTTTCACACGTACGGAGAGGGGCTAGGTGTAAGGGCACAATCGTCGAGGACTCAACCGCAAGGACGTTTGTGGGTTCAAAAGAAGACCGCAACATCGTACCCCTTTCTTTCAGTTTCGGTCTGGCCGATGAATCTTAACTTTAACTAGACCCGATCACTCTTTCAACCCGTGTGGCGCTGGAGCTTTTGACGAACATTTCGTCTCCCTTCAGGCCAGCATGTAAGATCTGGGGGCCTTCCTCCCCCTCTTTCCCTATCTAGTTCTTTATATTTTCTCTGTTTGAGAGAGATAACTCTTTGAATTAGCCTTTGCCTCGGGTTTTCTTTTCCACTAGTATTCCTTTGTCGCCACGGTCTACAGCGCCAAGACTTTGAAATCGTTCCAGTTCTCCTGGGTGGAGCTCCCTTTTAGCCAACAAAGATCCCCAGTTTCCTTGAGTGGTGAACTGATTGATGTCTCACAACGGCTGTATCTGTGAAGTACAATCCGGCTGGTCACGCGCTCCCGGCGTCTTCTGTAACCAGTTCCGAGTGGACCCCTCCTCTTTCGTGGCGCTGCAGGTTTCAGCTTGGTTCGTGACTTTTCCTACGTAAGCCGAGGACCCGCAAGTGTTTTATAGGTTTGTTGGTTTTTCTCCGAGTTCCCGTTTAGTCCCCTCTTCTAGATGGGTGTCGACTCGCGGGTGTAGGAGACGTCTCCCCGCGAGCGAAGGTGCTTCGGTTTAGTGCTCTTATGGTGACTCCGACCCCTGGAGTCTTCGTTCCGTAGGGACGGTGAGTTTTGGTCATGTCGGTTCCCCGCTGGCTTTTCCAGTCCCGGACTTTAAGCCCCCCTGTCGCCCCATCCGGGACGGTAGGGTTAAATCATTGGCCGTCAGAGGCCTCTTTCCCGAGCTGAGTTCTATAGAGCCTGGGTGTTGTGTTTTTGGTTGGTCCATTCTATCCCGTTTTCCCCCGTGAGTTCGCCGGCCCGTTGGTTCCTGACCCTGGTCGTTGACCTCTGGAGATGAGTGTCCTCGAGAAAACACTGTGGCTGCGTCCAGGCTGGTCTTCGTGTGGCCCCTTTTCCTACTATGACGTTGTAGATTCTGTTTTTGTTCTTTCCGAGGTACGTAGCCCCTCTAACGTTATGCAGGATCGTAATACTGTTACGGCGATCTCACCTTTCTTTGCACCTTACCAGTTTCGTCTACCCCCCGGGAGAGGATCTCAAGCATCAATCTTCCAACTTCCCCCCTTCTTTTCGTTGTTGGTCCTTCTAGTCCATTTCTCTCGAAGCCTCGCAGCCCCTCGGCGGTGACTAGTACTTATGGATGGCGGAGAGCTGGGGCAGCTAAACCGATGGATCAGTTTCCGGTGCTCGGTAGTTTCTTCGTCGATGTTCGGATTTTATCAGGGATGTGGAGAATTTTTCTCTCCTTTTGTTTCCCAAGATCGGGGCGTTTATGGCCTTCGTCCACCCGCCGACGTCATAGTTGATCAGCCAAAGCGTACGCCCCGTTTGGCCGGGATTCTCTGGCTTTCGTCGCTCGCGTTTCCGCCCCTCGAAGAGCCCTCTTCGCTCGCATTCTTGGTGCTTCTCGGTTCACTGCCGTGTCTGCTAGGACTAGTTAATCCGATGCTTTACATTCCCTTCCAGTCGGATCATACTTGCGAACCGCGTATTCTTCCCTTGAATGTCGCATTTCGGTTTTCTTTTTACTAGGCTTCGCTGAATTGGCCGTGTCGGATCAATCCATGTCGCCAATCGACGGACGATCGGTGGCTAGATAGTTAGTTAGCTTCCTGCGACTTCTTTTTTTTTTTCCTTGCCAGGGGGGCTCCACTTCCCCCTTGGTAATTCTTGCGACAGTTTTCGAGGGGTGTCTGGCATTCCGAACAGCAACTGGCGGGGGGTCGTTTCGTCCGTTCACTCCCCTCTCTCTTGTTGACCCTTTTTTTAGGCCCCTGGGGGTCGAGAGCTCTTCGGTCTTGCTCGTATAGGTGCATCTCGATGAGTGAGCCAGGCATTTTGCCAGTCCCGCCCTGATTGGCCAGGTTCGCCCCGACACCTCCCTTTCCTACTCTCATCAAAATTTCTCCTACAATCCTTAAACGTCGAGGTACCCCGTCTCCAGAGGGGCCCCGACCGCAAAGATAGTGAGCCCTTGAGAGGATCCGTTCGGTTATTTGCAGTGTGAACACAGGACTTCATGGCCGTTTTCTTCGCCGAGGTCCGTCAAGTCTTTCTGACACCTTGACGTGATTATGATGATCGTTCTCACGTCAAAGAACCTTCTTGATTTGCTCTTCCCGTCTTGGCGTCTTTTCCCCCCTCTCCCACGGTCCTGGCTTTTTCACGACATTCGCATGACCCTCTCTCCCTCCCCCCTGCCAACCCCCAGAACTATTTCATTCTGCCCAGCGTTCCCCCCCTCTTTGCCCCCCCCCCAATTTTGGGCAGGCTTTACAAGGTATTCGGAGATTGTCAGCGCTTCCATGCTTTCGGTTGCTCCTCTCCTGGCCTTTTTTTCTGGTCCCCCTGACTCCCGCGGCCCTTTTTTTTTTCTCCCTCCTTCTGGTTTTCGTAGAGATGAGACCCCGCCGCGTCGTCGGCAACGGGACCAGAAAAGCGAAGCTTTTCATGTAGTTTTCTACGGCTCGTAGTCATTAATCCTTTCTTGACCCCACTGTTTTGACTCTTTTTTTCGGTTTCCTTTTGTCCTTCAATGAACGCCCTACCTGATTGTTTCGCCGTCTTGCGCCTAAGGGCGATAGCCCAACTAACAGTAAGGATAGGTCCTCTCAGAACCCCAGGGTGGTTCCTCTTTTTTGGGTGGGATGGGGGTTGGGGGGGCCCTTTGTTTGTGTTAGCGTGGGCTGTCGGGGTTGTCTGGATTTGCTAGTTCGCTCTTATCATAAAATTTTTGTTTGGTGAGACTACACGATTTCTTTAGACGGTCTCTCCTGGCTACGGCCCGGCGAAGGGACGGCACATCTCCGTGCCTTGTTTCACCGGAAAGAAGACCTCAGCGCGATCGATCTGGTTGATAAGGCAGTAACGATCGCTTTGAACTTTTCTCTGTCCCTTAGTCTCGTCTACTTTTTATGTTTGTCATTTCGAGGGGCTTTTTCCTTCCCCCCTCCTTTAGGCAGTTTTACCCTGCCTGGCTTCGCCCCTCGTATAGAAAAGATATTCACGCAACAGAAGAAACGCGCCCCTGACTGTTATAGACCCCTAAGACCAGCGATTTACTCTGGGGAGTCTTTTTCAAAGGGGATCCCCTTCCGTTGCTTCGTTTTTTCCACGGTACCTCCTTTCCGAGAAAGCTTTGATTCGAGGAAGTCAGGTAGCAAGAGTAATCCTCCGTGGATTGATAGAGAGACGTTCCGTCTACTCTTTTCCCGCACCCAACTTTTTTTTTTTTCGTCACCCCGATCCCTTTCCTCTTGGGTCCTGATGTCGCATCTGATTCCTCCGACCACCGCCGCACCGCTTCGTCGAAGCAATGGGATTTGGGTTTTGGCGTGTTGTCGGTCGGTTGGGTGGGTGTTGGGGGTTTTGGGTTGGCCTGTTTTTGGCCTAGGGTCCCTCCCTCTACCCCGCGAGGCGGCGAGTAATATCTTCCAATTAGCTTATGGAGCAATGACCCTTAATCTTCTCTCTGAGAGTTTTTTCCCCTGCAATTCCCTTCTTTTTTCTGGGCTCGGGGCCTAGTGATTTTTGTCCCCCCGCGACGCCACCTGAAGAAACGTCGTGATTGTCTACGGCGAGTTCCCTTTGCAGGCGATGGCGAACAGAGAAAGTAAGTTTCCCAATTCTTTGTCCTTGCTCCACCGCTTTCGATGCTCCACGCCCTAGTAACCTTCTTGATCACCGACCGCCTGCCGTTCAACCAATCTTTCCCCTCCCCTGATTAGGAGCAAGCCTTGATCTTTCCCACGCTTCTATCCCTTACTTGACTATGCCCTGGTCTGAGGTCTGCTTCGCTTATGCTGAGAGAATAGTTCTCCCGGAAAATCTTGCGGAGACTAATGAGTGGTTTTCGCTCCTCTCGGTTTCGACGACGAATGCGGTGTTTCCCTTCTTTTCTTTTCCCCGCGCCCCTAGATAGCCTTCATCCCTTTCTTTTTTTTTCGCTTGGAAAATCCCTCCTCTGAAATGACCCCCCCACATGAAGTAAACAGTAGACTTCCCAGACAAAGCTAGCAGAAAACACGAACGTCCTTAGCTTTATACTCTATACTTCCTTGCTGCTTTTCCTCCTCTTTCCCCCCCCTGAGTTGCTATTTTCTGAGGCAGCGAAGTTCGCAAGTGGAATTATTCCACTGGACCAGACCCTTTATCCTACATCCCCCAGATTTCCGTTTATCAACGTACGCTCGTGTCCTTCTCCTTAATTTCGTCGCAGCGCAAAGGATACAAGCGGGAAGGAAGTGTCTTTCCCCCCGACTGACCTCGGCTGTTGAAGACCCCCCCCCACATTCTGCAGACGATACCAAATCATTTTCAAACGGTTCAGCTCCCCCTTGAGTATCTCACTTTTCCGTCTGCACAATTCTCCCCCTACCCCCCTGGTAGTGACATCTGTCCCCCTCACCTGTCGAAAACGTCCCGAAATGGCAACCCCAGTACGTCACAGCGGTAATTAAGTGTCTTTCTTTTCACTCTTTCGTTTTGCCTCCTCCCCGCGTCTTCCCCCCCTCAGCGTTCTACTTTTACGCCCCGACCGGACCCCGCCCCACCGCACGTTCCCCCCTCCTTCACCTACAGCACTACAATTGCCCCTACCCCACCACTTACCCCTCCTCGAATATGTTCCTCCTTTGGTGTTTCGTTTTGTTATCACCCTCCCGGGCTTTTCTAGTTATTCTTCCCCAAGCCGTCCTTTGGATTCACGGGCAATAGTGGCTTCCTCCTCCAATTCGTCCAAGCTCGCCATCCCTTTTGCCCTGACTGGTTATCAGATCGGTTTCGCCTGGAACCCCTGGCGACCCACTCTGGGGGGAACAGTTGAAGTCAACCGTTAGGTGGCTTCCAAGTGGTTCCCCCTTTTTTTCCCCTCTGCGCCTTCGCCTGATAGTGCCCCGCCTAACCCCCTGCCCAATCGGAGGATCTTCATATTTTTATAATCCAGTTTTGTGAGATGATCCTTACAGACCTATGGAATTGCTCTTTCTATTCAATTGGCGAAAGAGCAGATAGCTTCCCCCCACGACTACTGGTGAAAAAGTATTACCCCCTCCATCTTTTTGTGCCACTCTTCTTCTGTCGTTGCGCTCTGCCTTCCTTCCCCAACCCAGCTTTGATACTTAGTCCAAAACGCTTTCGGTTTTTCCCCCCCGATTTCTTGGGTCCGCCCCCCACTGCTTCTTTTTTGCGTTTAATCAATCGCAGGCGTTTTCACCACCCGAGCCGTTAAAGGCATGGGGCTAACTTCCTTGACGTTTCTCCCTGACTCTTCTCTGAGTTGGCAGCTGAAGTGGATCTGTCTTTAGACGTAGATAGACGCACTTCCCTGGCACTTTTCCTTTCCTCTCCCTCTTTTTTTCTTGACTGTGCACAAGAAGGTGAAGTTGTAGCGGGTAGCTGGCGTTTTGACCTAGACCTCCTTTACGGGTTGTGGACTCTGGTTTGCTTGTGTATAGAACTTTGTAATTCCCCTCCTGTACGTTTCTTTTGGGGTGCTCTTACGTGTCAGACGCCGAATGGACGGTTGGCGCACTCTCGCGACCTGTGGAGTGAAAGTTTTTCCCCCTGGACTTCTCCAGACGTGCTGGCTGTTCTCCATTGGAAGTCCTTGAGTAGTCGTATAGAACCGGTCTTCTCGAGTAATAAGCGTGATTTCTTTCCCTCCGGCCTTATTACTTTCTCCGGAAGGCTGTTTTCATGTATTTTCGGTGGGTTGCTTTTTTTGTTTTCCAGGAGATAAATTGAAACCTGAGTCGCCTTCGAAATCCCCGTCCCGGTCCTAAGTCTCTGTTTGTATTTTGAATTAGTTTCCTCCCTGATCCTCATGGCGACTTCTTTACCGATAGGGTGTTTGGGTTCGGTGATGCGACTTCTTGATAGAATGGTTATACATTTTTTCCTTTCCTCGATCTCAGGCCCAACTACTGACTATTACAGTTTTCCGTTGCGCTCCAGACCCGCCAAAAACAAAATACCCCCTTCCTCCGCTAAGTATAACTCTCTCTTTTTTTATCTACCCAACTCCCTCTACTTGACCGAAGGGCTAACTTTCATGCCTCTCGAAAAGACTCCTACAGCCCGCAGGACCATTCTTCCGTATTTCGGGGATAGGAGGATGCTCCTCTTTCAGCCCCCGATCTCTTTCTGGACCAGTTGTTTGGTGCTTCTTTTCATGAAGATAGGTGGTCGCTCCTCTGGTGGCTAATCCTTCCCTTTTGGGAGGGAATGTAAATTGATAGGGGAGTTCTTAATCTTTGGAAGTTACCCCCACGTCTTTTCCCTCCTCCGCCTTCATCGTTCCTGACTCTACCGTGGATGATGGCTCTCTTTAGACTTTCATCTCTACCGCGCCCTTCGACTGAATTAGAATGGTTTTGATCTTTGTGGCGGCCTCCCTACGTCGCGAAGGCCTCTTCCTTCCTTGCGGTCCCTCGGTCTCTTCTTCTTCCCGTAGAAAGTTCTTCCTTTTCCCCTTGAACTAGCGCTAGGATTTGGAGCGGCGAGTCGAAGGCCAAAATCGTTGCACCCGCGCCAGGCTTCGCGCCTCAAACTCTCCTTCCCCGTTCGGAGTTTCCTTCTCGACACCTTTAACCCCCCCCCTCCTTTTTTGTTTTTTGATAGGCTTGTTCTCAGGTAGATTGCAGCGTTCTTTTTTCGAGGGACGCCCCAGAGCGGGATCTGAAGTAAGAACCAGGCGTTCGCGTCGCTTCCCTGCCGCCGCCCCGACCGGCCTCGTCTGCTTTCCCGGTATCCCGACGAAGGAAGTCCGCTTGGTAACCTGACCCAGAACTAATTACCCTTCCTTTCGTCGCGGATTGCCCAGGTTTCCGTCGTGCTGCTAGTGGCAGCACCCTTTGGGAGAGGGGGACGGAAGCCCTCCGGTCCGCACGTGCCCCCCTCCCATGGCCCCTTGTCTCCCCCCTGACCGCTTTCGCCGTTCTCAGCAACTGTAGAAAGACAACGTTTCGCGACCAGAAAAGTATGCCAGGTCTGCCCACAGCCCTCCCACCCTCTGTTTCAGGCTGGTGAGAGCGGGTTTACTCCCAGCGTAGTCGGCGCAGACCGTCGCGTTTTGAAAACAGGTCGAGGATGGCCGAGTCTGCTTTTTTTTGTCCTTCTCATTCTGTCACTTTTAATATCCTAACTTACCGATTCTGTATCGTCTCAGCTATTTCTTGTCCACGCGAACGTAGCCAGATTGGGGGGGGTTTTTTTGGGACGGGCTAGTGAACTCGGTTTCGGCCTTTTGTCGCTATCTCCTTTTCCTCTTTACCAGCCGGTGACACCATTCCGTTTTCATTGCGTTTCATTTCCTGGACAGTCCGGCAGGAGTCCCCCCCCCCCCACGATTTTTCCATTTAACCCGACTAGTGGAAAACGGAGCCTCTTCCTTCTTCCCTTACTCGTCCTTCTCCGTTTCTGATAATTTTCGTGCTGCTCTTCTGGACGGGGCGTTAGGGCCGACGCGTACGTCTTTCTATCTTTCCTCTCTATTTCCATTTTTCCTTTTTGTGTGTTGGATGATAATCGCGGAACCGTCGGGTCCCGGCCACGGCCCCACAAGCCACCTGTCCCTTATTTTCCCCCCGTTCGTCAAGGTCATATTCTTTTACCTTTCCTTTTCGCCCCGGTTGACGTCCTTCCCCCTCGTTGGTTGAAGAATCAGTGGAAGTTTTTATGACCGATCTTCTGTTAGGTAGATGATTCTTTTTTTGCGAATCAGGGCGCTCAGTTTTATTTTTCCCCTTCCCCCTTAATGTCCCGCGAGTTCTCATTCGCGTTTTTCATTACCTTTTTTTTTTTCTTTCGCATCTTATCCAACCGATGCTTTAGTCTCTTAGATAAGTTTTTCTTTTTTCTACGACAACTTTGGACCTCGGCGACAGCGAATTAATCCTTTTTCTCCTTTTTTCCTTGCGCTGAAGTTTCGCTCTTTATCCCTTCTCATTCCAGGCTAGATCGGGTCGGTATGGGCACCCTACTGGGGACGGTCTCTTTGGTAGAGCAAGGTGTCTTCCTTTTTTCTTATGCTCTGCGCTTTTGCTTTTTTCTACCTGTCCCCCCTACCGTTGCCCTTCTTCTTCGGATTCCCAGAGCCAAAAGAGGATGTAAAGTTAAGCAACGCGGACACAGACGTGCCGTCCAGACGAAGACCGGAGCTTACCTTTCTTCGATTTCTTTTCCCACTGGTTCGTGGCTCTTTCTCTTCTCGAGCCTTCCTTCTTCTCTCCGGCCCCCGGTGCGCAGCGTAGCCCAGCTCCTATAAGGGTTGGCGGAGACCTCGCGAGCAAGTCAATTTAGTCTCCTTTCCCTCCTCGTCCCGCCGACTTGCAGACTCCCCTCATCTTTTAGGGGTTCAATGATGTCGTCATCTTTTTATTACCTCGTGCGGCCGCTCTTCCCCAAGCTTCGACTTCTTGGAGCGGGGCCAGGTTCAAAGCATAGATGCAATCTCACTCACCTCCCCCTTCTTTTTCTCGTTTTCCCTTGACGTAACTTCTCCCATCTGCATAGCCCTACATTGTGTTAGCCGTCCGAGCTCAGCGCCACGACGCTCCTCTCTGAGCCCCCCATCCATTCTCTTCTTCTCATTTCTTCTTGTCCTCGTTTTTTTTCTCTGAGACTCTCCTCCCGAACTACAGCCCCGTCGACGAGTCTTTCTCAGGTACAAGATTAGGGAGGGGGAGACGACCTGGAGAACGCAGCGCTTCCTCCCCTGCCTCTCACCCTCCAGCTTCTACCAAACGCTTCCCCCTCAACATGCGAGCGCCACCTCCAATCACTGACGCGGCCGTCACCAAGCAGACGGATACGAAACAGCGATCGTTAGCTTCTTCCTCTGTCGTCACCTCCCCTGTTTTGTTTTTTCTTCTTTCTCCGGTTTTTGAGAGACCTCGTTGCCGAGACCTTAAAATTTGAGATTTTATAGGTGGATTTGGTTTAGCCGATTTTTGTTTTTTCTTTCCGTTGGCCTGTTTTCCCTGTACCTTCGTTTTTTCCCTTCCTCTCATTTGAACCTAACAGATAAAAAGACTTTTGTGAGCGACTTGAAGTCCAATCACTCATAGAATTCCCCCCCCCCATAGGTTCGATCTCCAAGACTTTTTTCCCCTGCCCTTCCCCCTCGAGCCTGGTTGACGAAGGCGCCAGAGTCTGGAGTGCCCAAATACATTTTTAAGCAAGGAGAACAGTTAAGGTCATCGACGGTACATACTTTGGCAATTTTTGTCCTTGAAGCCCCCCCACCTCCACTGACATCCCCGAACATCTACTTCACAAACAAAAAAAAACTTCCTCCTATAGTCCTTCTTAAAAATAGAAGGAAGAAACTTTTCAGAGAGCCTTCTTTTCCTATTTTCCCCTCCTCCGTCTTCCCTTCCTGTTGCCTGTCCCCCTCCCCCCTAATTAGTTCGATTACCACACTGGCCAACAGTTAATCTACCGCGAGTCAAGAGGCGGGACACAATTCCTTTCTGTTTCACCTTCCAGTCTCCTGCCCCTCCTCGCCCCCCCGTCCAAACTGGAACTTCACCTATTACGAGAAAAAATGCAAACACCCCTTCTTCTTTTTTCTCCCAGCGGTCAACTCCCTCCTTTCACCCACCCTCTCACGTATTTATTTTGTGGACCCGCCACACCTCCACCCCCGAGTCTCGTTCTCCTTTACCCTCTTTTCGTTAATTTTGCACAGTCTTTTCCTCCCTTTTCCTTTTCCACGGTCCCTCCACTTGTGGATCGTACTCTGGAATCGAAGTTGCGGCCTACCCTCTCTCTTCTCTGCTGGCCCCCCACTTTTTTCCCGTGTATTCCGGCCCAAGCGACTTTGTGGACAGAAGGCAAGTCTGACGACATCATTGTCCCGATGTAGACGTGGGGTTCGTGGAAGTCTTAACCTTTCTCCCTCTCCATACGTACCCTTTTTTTTTTGATCGGGGTTAGACATTAGTCGTGGACTACGTTGCCCGGTCGCCCTGATTTGGCGCACGTAAAAGCGTAAGTAAGGAGGATACCTTCTCTCTCTACGTGTTGTTCTATTCTTCCTCATTGATATGCCGCCTTTTTTGTTAAGCCCCTTAAGGTTCTCGGTAGCTCTTATGGCGAGAAATGGTAGCACGTTCCAGTTCACAAAGAAGCCTCTTTCTTTTCTTCGCAGGGCCTCCGGCCAGACCTGTAACAACGAGTTCTTCATTCGGGACCGACTTGTCTATTTGGCTGTTCTCCTTGATTTATGTACACAACGGGGAATACTTCCTAGTCAAGGCTGCCGCCCTAGCCCCTCTCCGTATAATTTATTTAACAACAACTTCACTAGTTTAGTATCGTTTATCAATCCCCTTCGTTTCGCACGGTGCGCTGACTACGAGATGGTAGGCTACTTTCTCCCTTCGTTTAGTGGTCTACCTCTCCTTCTTGGTCTCGGCCTTTCTGAGGTACGAAGAGGTCTTTTCGAGTTTCCTTGGCGTTTTGAACCTGATTGGCGAGAGTAAGCGGTTTTCCACCATTGGCGGGTTGTAGGAGAGTTTTTCTCTCTGTCAGCGAAGGACTGCGTTTGTGCCCGACTTTCCTCCTTACTTTTTTAGACATGGGTTTTTCGGAACCCCCGTTTCAGTGACGTTTTTCGCAAGCCGTTATGTTTTCCCCGGCAGGACGCCGTGACTGTCGGGCCCATAGCTCATTCGCGTCCTTTTTTCTGCGTCGGTTGTACCTTTTTTCCAGACAGTCGAAAGTTGTCCCGTCTTCTTGGCTGGGGTGGATTTTGGGTCCCCGGGTCCTTGTTTGTTCCTTCTATACCGCTCCCCCCTTATTGTTTTCTCTTTTTCCGAAATTTGGTTTTCCATCTTGTTCCTGCGAGTTACGAACATCTGACATCAACGAGGCCTTAGCGGCTCAGTTTTGGTTTCTTTTTTTCTATTTCTGCAGTTTCTCTGTTTTTTTGGGTCTTTTCTCGATTCTTTTTTTTGCCCGTAGCAGCGCTAAACGGTTTGCAGTTTCTATCCGGTTCCACGTCCGGTCCCCGTTTCCCCTCTTTTTCCCCCCCCCCCCCCACCGTTCGTCTTCCCCACCCCCTGTATGAGTCCGACCCACTTACCCCTCTGCAAATCGCGCAAGATTTTTTTGGGTCGCGGACTATTCTTTTATCAGAATGACTGAGACGACGCCCAGCCCCAGCTCTTCCCCCTTTTTTGTATTAGGCCCTTCTTCCTCCTTCACTCCGTGCCGTTCCGTTTTGATGTTGGTGCCCCTCAGCGGTCGATGAAGTCTCAGGATTTTTCTCTAGCTGAGGGCAAGCAAGATAGACGGCCCCTTTCGAGTTTTTCTTCACCTTTTTTGTTCCTTCCCCCCAACCGACCTAAGCCCGGATGTCACACAAAGATGTCTATTTTTATCTGGATGTTTATTTCCTCTTTTCTTTCTGTCCCCTGCTCCCTTCCTTTTTTCCTCCCCAGCTTTTGTGAGTGAGCGGTAAGTCAGATCTTCTCTAGGGGTGGGGGGTGTTAATTCTTTTTCCCCCTCTCTAGTGCTCTGTCTTTTCCGTCGAATGGATTTCGCTATCGCACTATTGTTCCTTATCGTACGAAATCAGAGGCTTTAAATGTCCCCCCCCCTCCTCCTTCTCTCTGCTCCCCGGCAGTTGTGCACGGTCATAACAGATGCCCCCTCCAGGGAATCTAACGACGATCCTGGCTCACCCTATCGGATGCTCTATGACTTCCCCCCCCTTCTCCTTCTTCGGGACTTCTCCTCTTCTCCACGCACTCCCCTTATTCTGATGCGTGCTGTAAGATGTGAATTTTTCAGCGAAGCCCAGGAATGGTCGAGATGGGCTTCGTCCCACTTTCCCCCCCTCCCTTGCGTTTAACCCCCCCCTTTTAAGTTCATCTCCTTTTAGTTTTTTCGCCCATTTTGAGTACATTTGTTTTCGCGTTCGGTTGATGCTTTGGCTTCTCTTTTTTTGTCTCGATCAGGCCCCGCGCTACTCTAAGACCCTTCGCGCAGAGACCCTCCACCGTCCCTCCCCGACCTTCGTCTCCACCAAGTTTAGAACCAGGAGCCGAACTCTCTCCCTTTCCCATGGGTTCCCCCTTCCTACCGTCGTCTCCCCCCTTGAGAGCCAGTTGTCGTATCCAGATCAGATAGTTCGTTTCGCGGTAGTCTTCGTTTTTTTGTCCAAGGAAGACGCTTCTTTCCCGTCTGCTCTTTAAGTATCCCTTCTTCTGAGAATCATAATCGAATCAAATCGTCTATTTGATGATGACGTATCCGCAACCAAGAGCGTTTATGATGACCCTCTCCCTTTTTCCTCTTGGCGTGCTTCGCTTCCCTTATTTTCTTCTGTTGCGACTTTGACGCGCTAACTTCAGGCGCCCCAAAACTTACCAATCCGAAGGAAGGCGATTACAATTTTTCATCTTTTTCTTTTCCTTTACCCGGTCCCACTATGGGTATTCCCCCAACCCTCTTTGACAGTTATTTCACGTGAGGTCGGAAAGTGGTACCTAAGTTATTACCCTTAATCCTTCGGCTTTTTCCCCTCTCCTTTTTAGTCCATGGCCGGGCTGGTTCCTCCTTTTTCTCGGATCTCTCCTAGGGCTATATTATTCATACGGTTTTAAGATTGTGTTGAGAGGATGATCTCATAGCGTTTCACGGCCGGTGCCCGAGCTCCTTCTCCTTTCGCAACCGTAGTCCCTGGTCCTTACCCTTCCCCTTCTTTTTTTTTCCCTTCCCGGGCCTCGTTGCCTGGCCTGGCTTTTCCACAGTGACCGTCGACGGATTGTTCGGAGTCGGTCTTTTTTCTTTCATTTCGTCCTTCCTAAGGCCTTTCCCGTAAGGATCTCCTCGCCTCCACACTTTAGTTCTGATTCTAATTTATGCTTTCTGTTGCGTAGTACGTCATCATCCCCAATTTCTTTCCTTCCTTTAGTTTTTTTTCTCTGCACTTCTTCCCTTCTCCGGTCCTCCCTCCGTCGGCGTCTTTTGACACGGCGAGACGCAGCATCAAGGATCTCTCTGGTAGCACCGATTTTTCACCCGCCTTTGCCCGAGTAGGGTGTAGGTCGTTTTGGCCCCCCCCTGTGGTTGAGTTTCGTTCCGATGCCGTCGTCTCCCCCTGTTACCCCAGGGTCCTTTGGTTGGGGGCGCGGACCGGCCCTGTCCTTTCGCCTCGAGCAACCGCATACGAACGCCATTAGCAGCAAAGACTTCCAGCGGAAGACAGTCCTGAAGCCCGGCGATGTTAATTAAGATGTTTTACCGTCTCTTCACTGGAGTGTGGAGGAACGGGACGAACGTCCCTCAGGCCTGTGGCTTTTGATCTCCCCCCCCTTCTCTCGCATGGTGTGAGACGAGCAATAAGCGTGGCATCACCGCCGCCTCCCTCCGGAAAGCCTACCATTTTTATCTCTACTCTTTCGATGTTCCCTTGGGGCCTCCTTTCTAATCAGCCGCCGAGCCGGCCAAGGCCCTTCTAGAACGCGTCAAACGAGACTCGATTCCATATAGACTCAAAGTAGGGATCAGTTCTTCTTTCTTCTCCTCCCTCAGGAGTTTCCTATCGTCCCCCTCCGCGAGCACTTTACGGAGTTATGCGCACGAGCCCTTTCTATCTCACACCAGCCATTCGAGCGGACTCCTGCGTCGGGCTTGTTGGATGAGCCCCATTCCCCCCCTCGACGTTTGTGGGTCGTTTTGATTTTCACTGTCCTCACCGCTGCACCTGCCCCGATTTCTTGTTGCCGCCAGCGCGGCGCCCCCCGCCGTACTCTCACTCCTCACCATTCGTTACTCTTTGTGTGGGGCAAGCACCGCGATCCCCGGATAGTGACTGCCACATCCGACGGCACTTCCCCGACCGCCCCCGGCTTCGGTGAGTCTCCCCCCCTCTCCAGTAATGGGGCCTTAGTGCCCCGGACACTATTGATGCGATTTCTTATGGATTGCCCCCCGTGACCGTCCCGCCCCCATCACACCCACCTCCGCCGCGCCCCCCATCGCGCCCCCCCCCCCCGCCCCGCACACCCCCCCCCCCCCCCCCGTCCCCCCCCGCTCACCTCTTGGCCATGCGGCCCTCCCTTCTGCCCCACGCGCCGGACACCCCCTTCCTATATAAGCCCCCCCCACCCCCCGCCCGCCCACCGCACCCCGCCTTCTCCTTCCACTTCAACCTAGAGGACACCAACACAATAATGAAAACTCTAGAAAAGCAGTCGACACCAGCAAAAACGCAAGCCAGCTCCTGGCTACGGCCTAGCACCTGCTCTGTGATTTTGACCCAAATGGATACAATCCCAAGAGGGACGCACTTTCTAGCTCCTAAAAGCCCGAACGCGCAACTACCCGGGCCCGTCCATTGCCCTTACTACACCTTACCCGAATACAAGACAGATATTAAGGAGTGCCAAGGTAACGGTAGGGTTCCCCTGAGACCGAAAGGGAAATTAGACTTCCGTGGACTTCCTCAGAAGGCTTATCCTGTCTTTCCAAAGAACAGACACGGGGGCCCACTTTCTTTGCCCCCCCACCCCCATCTCCCAGGTGTGGAGTCGGCGCCGAAAGTAGGCCGTCACCTTCAAGTCTCGACCCTCCTGTGCTTCTTACGCTGGGGACCTTCTTACAAACCGCCCCCGACACCACTTTTCCCCCCCCAAAAATCTTCTCCAAGCGGTTAAATCCTCGTCCCCAACCGATCGTCCTCTTCGTTCCCCCTTTCCAAATCCGCGTTCTAGTTTTTCTCCCGACCCTAGACTGTGCTAACCTCCTCGCCTCAGCAGCCCCCCCCCACCGCCCGGCATATTTGGATAGACTACCCTCCCTGAGTTTGATCAACGCCTGAGCCCGATCCGTTTTCCAGAATATTCTTTAACGGGTTTTTTGGGGGGTGGTCCCCCCGTTGTGGTCGTACCAGAAGGTGCAACCGTTCTACCCTTTCCCGTTTTCTTTAGTTCCCTGGGAACTCGACATGAACGCTTTCACAAAAGGTCGCGCGTGGATGCGCGTCTTGCCAGAGCGCCGGGCTCTGATGCACAAGCGTCATAACCTTTTGACTATCTATTTCCTCTTCAATTTTTTTTGTTGCGAGATATCCCCCCTTGACGCCTTCCTCTTTCCTTTCTCCCCCATCAGGGTCCGAGGTCGCTCCTTGCCCAAAGAAGAAGGTCGCCAACCTTTCCCAGCGCCTGACAATCTACTTTTCCGCCCATTTTTTTGGACACATACCCCAAAAACGAGCTGATCGTCCGTGATTGTTAAGTGTTTTTTGAAGTATGTTTATTGTTACTCCACAACGTCTTGCTGCCTTGACCAGTTTGGCCATTCCCCCCACAAGCTACGGCGATCGTGCTGCAAAGTAACCTCCGAGTACTCCTCCCCCCTTGTGTAGTGCGTAATGCGCGCTTTTCTTGCCCTTCGACCATTTTGCCGAATGTACCGAGCTGAGTGGGACCTTAGGTTTGGTGTTAGGTTTGCCCACGAATGTTTGAGCGGTTTCGTGTTGGACCCCGTCTGAAGTCCCTTTTCTTTTTTGAGTTTTGTCTTTTTTTCTTCGCCCCCTTTCCTTCTCAGTTTTAGCCCGTGAGGTCAATTTTTTTGCCGACGCCGAAATTTCCGTTTCTTAGGACGACGGTTGCTGAAAGTGGTCCATTCGTATCCTCCTCGGATGGGTCTGTGTCCCTTTAGAATTTTCCCCTGACGGAATGGACATAGATTCTAGGCTAGAGATCTTAGGATTGGTCTTTTCCGGCCGAGCTTGCTTGAAAGTTGAAGTCCTTCGGCTTTTTTGGGAGGGGGGCTGAAGGTAGTTTAGGAGCTGAAAGTTTTCTTTTCCTTCCCGGTCGCCCGGCCCTTCTTGGATCGGAACATCCCTTTTGGTGTTCTCCAGGTCGGGCTTTTTGATGGTTTTTTTCCCCCAAAGGTTTTCGATCGATGTTGAATTTCTTTGGGGGTGGTCCTTTCTGCTGTTTTGCCCCATCCACCGGATGTCTCTATAGGTGCTTTTTAGGGTTTCTGAATTACGCCGGGCCAACAAGTATGCAGCTGTCATCCCTTCTGTCTCCCCCCCCTCCTTCGCCTGCAAGACTGCGGCGCGCCTAACTATATAGCATGACTTTCGCCGGGACGCCTCCTCCCATTAACCTCCCTTCCCCAAGGTCGTTTTACTTCGGGGATTCGATGTCTTCGCTTTTTCTGGTCCGGTTTGATTTGCTTGTGAAAGGAAGGCCGTAGAGCACTTTTAGCAGGGATGTTTCGGCGGAGGTGGAGCCCCCTCCCCCCCCGTTTGCTTTTGCTTCCAATTCATCGTGCGGGATTAATAGGATTTTAGTTACCAGTCTTTTTCCACGTCCTCCTTTCCCACTCCAAAGCTCTAATTATGAAGGATGGGATCGTTCCTTACCACTCCCCCCCCCCCGATCCTCTGAATGGTATTTTGACTTGGAAGCTGCGTCGCGCTGCCTCGGAAGCTACTAGCGTGGTTGCTTCCCCATTCGTGATTCTTGATTTAAGACCCCTATCGCGAAACCCCGCCAGCCTGGAGTCGGACTCCTCCTCTGCTCGTTCACGGGTCCCGAGGCAAGGATTTCGTACCTTTTTCATCCTGGCCGTAGGGCATGTCTTCTACCATCAGTGCCCCTCAAACCCTTTTTGCATTTCCCCGTTCTTTGGTTCGACTGAGATAGAGGAAGAGAGGAGGCTTTTCCCTCCTCTTTATCGCCCAGAATGTTCGTATTATTCCGGTGCGCCCTGTTCTCGAAAGCCGTGCTGGCGCGAAGTTTTTTTTTTAGTACCGGTCCGAACGCCCGGCAAAACTTTTTCCCAGTAGCCAATTTTTCCCTTTCGATGGGCGTGCATAACGTCTTCCTCGGTTCCTGCCTCGGGCGGTCAGCTCACGTGGATATAGAGGCGGCCATGACGGTCCGCCGGATGATAATCGATGCGGTTCTTTACCCCCCCCTCCCCGTCCGTAGCCTCACCCGTCCAAACACCAAACCAGTAGGCGACCTTGAGCGGAACGCTACTGAGCGTCCTACAGGAGTTCAACTCTCCTCCAGTATTTAGAGCCCCTTGCTACCTGATTGCCTTCGTCGTGCGTGGAAAACCTACGCAGACGGATGTTCCCCTTCCCGCGAGGTTTTCCCACTTCTCTCGACCGAAGATAGTACGACCGTTTTGATTGATCGCTCAAGTCCCCCACGCACCTAGTTTGTTGAACCTTTAACTTCTTGGCTTCTAGTTTCCCCCCCCCTTACTGTTTCCTTTGTCTACGATCGGCCCTTCATTTCTCCCCCCTCTCCTCCGGAGCTTTTTTCTCACTCCCCTTTTCCGGACAAGACATTCCCCCGAGTTGTCCCCCAAACTCTTCATGGCCGTTGAAGCAGCCACGGAACGGAGATGGTCATCTTACCTGGTTGACGGCAGTTGTGCTCACTTTTTTTGTGCTTTCTCTTTCTTCCCTCACTGTCTTTCTTGACTCTCTTTAATCCTCCGTGTAGCGAGATTCCCGCGGAGCGGTCGCCCCGGCCCCGTTCCAGAGACGCCGCCCTCACAGTAGAGCCCGTCCCGTCGTAGTAGTCCCGGTCTGACCATCTCCGTTACCCGTTTTGCGTTCCGCCCTTTTTTGGTTTTCTCCTCTTCTGTTCAATGAATCTCCCCGGCGCCCTTCTTTTTTCTTTCGACCCTGACTGGTCTCTCGACAGGCCGAAACCGTAAGCTTACTTGCCCGACAAGTGACGTTTTTATCCATCTCACCTCTTTTTTATCATCCACCCCGGACGCTCTCATGCACCCGTCTTCCTTCTCGATCCAAGTCTCGGTATTACTTGAGACTTTGCGACTCGGCATCCGTTCCTTTCCTTTCGGTCCGCCGTCTCCCCTGTAGCCCCGGCCCCTCCCCTTTAACAGATTTTGTCGGGGTCTGTGGCCCTTGGGACACTCCTGGACGCGGCTCGAGTTCTACGTTAGTCTCCCTTTGCTTTTTCCTCACGTTTCTGTCTCAGGCGGTTCTTTTTTCCGACCGGCCAAGGTCGGTGGCGTTGACGTTTCTTCCTACCATATCTCGGTGAACCCCGATATCCCTCTTCACTTCCCGTCCCGCTCCTCCATTCTGATTTTTGCGCTGTCGGGCCATTGTTTCGGCCTTTCGTGGTGGCACCTTACGAGCTCGCGCCCATACTTTCCTTCCCCCCATTCGCCCGTCCCCTCCCGGCTTTTCGACTGTGCCCCGCGCTCGTCGCCGTTTGTGTGGTGGTGTCCTTTTTGTGTTAGTGGTGTGTTGTTTTTATATTTGCGGACTCTGTCGTCTGACAGAGAGATTTACCTACTCGTTTCCCGCAATGGCTCCGTAAAGACCTCGATGGCGGGGGCCTCTCCCAGGAGAGGGCGAGTTTCGCCTCTCTCACCCTTCAGGTATCCTCTCTCCAACTACGCCGCCGTAGTCAGTTTCGTGCACGACGCAAGCTCTCCCTCCAGAGACCCCAGCCTCGACGGATCAGGAGCTTATTTCGAGTGCCGTACAGTGAGCGCCCTCCTCATCCCTTGCCCCCCCTTCTAGTTTTTGCCCCTGCGTCCCTTCTTTTTGCCCAGAAGCGTCCCTGGCGAAACGGCCCTCTTTCCGGAAAAGCTATTGGACCCGGGTCAGCCGGCGAGGCCTTCTTTTTTCCCCCCTGCTTCCCCTTATCGTTCGCTGCTTTCCCACTTTTCCCCCCCACCCCGCACGATTGACAGCGATTCGTGAGATGACCCTGAACGGCCAGTCGCCGAAGGGACGAGAACTGTCAGTGGCGGGCGGATTTCGTTTTCCATTCTTCTTTATCTACCTATTGCGGAAAATCTTCTCTTTATGAGTTCCCCTTTTCCCCTTCTAGTGTATGCCTCGACTGGACGGTGATTTTTGGCCCGTCGGACCGCGCCTCCCCGGAACCGGCCCGAGGTCGCCGTTACCCTAGTCCTTTCCTGTTCCCCCCCACATGAAGCTGCAAAAACCCGTCCGAAAACGCGTCCACCCCCCCCCCCCCCCCCCACTGCAACACGCTCCTCTCTTCTGCCTGCAGTTGACCACGTTTTCATCCCCCTAGGACGTAGAAAAGTTTCCTCCCAGCGCCGGAACCTCCCCAATTTGTGCATTCTTTTCCCTTGCCTTCCCGACACATCCACCGCAAAGATATCGACTCCCGCTCCTGGGCTTATTACCACTGAAGGTCAGCGCCCTATGACCTCTGATCAGCTTTTTCATGGGCCGCGGGACCCTTTTTCTCTAATTGATGTTAACACCCACCAACCACACAGAAATCCCGGCGTCTGTCCCCCCCCTTCTTTTCCCTTCCCAGGAGTCCCCCTGCGCAAAGTAAGGTTTCTGTGTCTTCTTCAAGGAGCACGACCCTTCCCCCTAGAATTGAGGGAACTCACTCTAACACCAAAAGCCACCCTGACTTTTGCCCCTCTTGTCCCCCTTTTGACCCGTCCCTTCCTCTGAGTTTTGGCACCTCCGCCACCCCGCCGTTGTCGCGGTTCGGACCATGATGGTCCGCGGAAGTGCCTACCCCTCGACTTCCTCCCCCCTTCTTCCTCCCTCTTCATCCTTTCTTCGTTTCCATGTTGTTTGGGAACCCACCCATTGCTGAGTCGGGGTCGGGAGAAGCAAAATCTTTTCTGACTTCACTTAAGTGTTCAGTCACAGAACGCTTTTTCAAACAGCCTGCCTTTCCCATGCGAAGGAGATCCGTGGGTTATTCGCTTTTCTTTTCCCCTTTCCACCTTCTCTATCCAGTTTCAAACGTCTTTGGCCTTTTCAAGTGGGACAAGTTCCCAACTAGCCGTCGCACGATCTTCCCCCTTC
>Ga0179593_1499995_pt1 | contig 20798 bp, 22 predicted proteins | sample CZODoug2_1_08_16_FD_185931 | JGI IMG/M metagenome (GOLD analysis project Ga0179593, IMG submission 185931) | Vadose zone soil fungal communities from Angelo Coast Range Reserve, California, USA - CZODoug2_1_08_16fungal (PacBio error correction) | ecosystem: Environmental > Terrestrial > Soil >... | reverse complement strand
TCTTCCATTAGCATGGCTTTGTGACATTTTTTCAAAACAGGAGCCTGAAGCGGCGCACCTAGCATCGGTAATCGGTGACTACACCATTTTTCGTTTTCCCCTAAAGGTCCTTTCAGAGCCACCTTTAGAGTCCACCCAGACGAAACTTTCTCCATTCCCATTCTATTGGCCTTTACGTGCGACCCAAAGAGGTACTTCCCGTCGACTTTCCCACTTAATTCTATTTTTCCCGGTTTTGGACTGAATAAGTGTTTTTCCCCCTGGTCCCCGCCCCCAAAGCTAGAAGAGGTGCTTACTTTTGTCTGGCCCCAATTTGGGGGCGACCATTTAGCACATTTCAAGCCGCCTACCGCGCCCACCCCGGAAACCTAGACGGTTTTCCACTTCCTTCCCACAAAACTTTTGTTAATATCCTTCACTGATGATTTACTTCCCCCCGCGCGGTCTGATACAGTTCCTACGGGGTCGACTTAGGAGTTGAGCCCCCCTACACGGCCCAGAGTCGAGCTCGTTCCCCTCTCTACGGAAAGACCAAAGTACATCGTCCCAACGGCCAGCTGTCCCCGAATCCAGTTTTTCTCTACGCATGAAGTTTTCTCTTAGTTTTTAACTTGATATCTTGCCACAGCCACCTAAATCACGAAGGATGGTTCACGGTTTATTACCGGTACCCCCTGCTTCACATGATGAGGCGGGATTTTAGTTTCACGGCTGCCCGATGAGCACGTGGTTGTAAGCGGATGAACGGACGCGACCCGCCAAGCGACAAGACCCCCATTTTTTTCAGCAAATGGTGGAGGAATTGGGTACCTGCACTCGTTCAAATCCACAATCTCTAAATCCGAACCCCCGCCCTGCTGCCGCCGCCTTGAAGCTTTCACACCGCCTCTTGTAGTTCTCGTTGGTTTCTTTTTCTTTGTCACCCTCCCTTTCCGATCCGTTCGTGAGTGTTCGACTGCTACCGTTTGACGTAGGCTAAGGACCTCCAGACCTCTCTGCCCGCCTTTTCGCGGTTCGCCTACCCGTCCCCCCACCCCCCATTTAACACCCTGACTTTCACGTGAAGTAGCGTCACAGAAGAATTCCCGATCTGCCTCTTTTTTTCGCTTTTTCCTTTCCCTAGATGCGGAACTGGACCCCACCAGTGCGTTGACCACCTTACGACCCTTATTATGGTTGCCTGTGTGACTGAAGCCGAGCAATTTCGGTAAAACCCCTTGGAGGCTTCACTGTAATTTTCCTCGCCTGTCGCGGTGTCAGTTTGATGACAGGGTTTAGTTTTCGCTTTTCCACGCGGTCTTTGATCACTGCAAGTCTCACTATAAACCCTTCCACTTGATGTTCGGATAGTGTTCCTTACTTCTTAATATCCTTTGTTACGGCAAAAAAGTTTGGACCTTCCTAACCTTGCTCACCGTGATTTTTGGTTTGTCCAAGAAGTTCCCGGGAGTGAGACATTGACTCGGAGATTGGCCTTTTTTTGGAATCTTGTTCTGTTGGCTTGCATCCTGAATGACAAGTTTGACGCTGTTGTACCTACATTAGGATTACCCTCTCAGGGTTTTTTGGGAGCGTCACCGTCCTGTCACCCTCATCTCTTCCATCCCTGGATCTCCAGGGACTCAGGTGTCCCGTATTGGGGAGCCACTTATGATTCCACAACCTAGGGATTTGATGTTTTTCGATTTATGGTCCCAACTCAGCATTTTGGTCCATTTCACTGCAGAAAAGTCATCCGGGGCGCGCGTTTTTCCAATATGTCCCTGGAGAGTTCCCCATCAATGGCCGGACTGAGTTTTATACTCTATTACTCCCTCCTTTGGTGTTTCTATCTATAGACCGAAGCCATTTATGTCAATTTGAAGCTACGAATTTTTTTCCTAAAAAACACGCGCGAACCGATTCTTTGCCGAATTCTAAATTTTTGCTCGTTCCACTACAGGTTGTGGGACTACCTGTCGACACACCTCCAATCCAATTTATCAACTTCCCGTTGGTCCCATTCCCTTTCCGTCGTTTCTTCCAGAAGGATTATCTTGTGTGGTTTCAAGTAGGAGTTTCCACTTTTATGCGCTTCAACCACCTTTATAAGAGCCCTCAGCCCTCTTGTCGCTTCAACGGCACGACATTTCTTTTTTCTTCAGCATTCCCAATTTCCCCTGCTCCGCCAATCCACCCTCTTCCCCCTTTTGGCGCGGCGTGTTTCTTCGTCCACTTCTTTCCACCCGGGTACCCTGTTTCTTCCTCTCACCTTCTGTTCCCACTTGTATCGTTTTTAGCACCTTTCCCCTCCAAGTGCATCCTCCACCGCCCCCCAGGTTAGTTGCTTCCCACTTTTCCGATTACATATTTTTCTCGAAAACGGGCCACCTATTCCCCCCCCCGGTCCTCGTCTGCGTGGAACCCCCAAATGTCCCCCACACCCACTACCGTCATGCGTACCCGCATGTGCATTTTCTCCCCCCTTTTTCCTTAGAGCTTTCCCCACTCAAGGTTCTACCTAATTGTAAACGCAATCGCGATTTTTTCCCGCAGAAAATAGATTGCACACCTCTAAACCCCCATAATGAATTCCCTCTCTTCTACTTCTTCTCCTTCACTTGAAGAGTCTTGTGTTACATTGGACTGCACCCCTTTCCTTCAGGAGTGGGGTCTCTTGACCTTTTGTTGATCTTAGAGCTGAAGGATTAATTCCCCCACACTGTTTCTCTTAGAACCCATAGGCCCATCAGGTTCGCGCCATGTCTTCGAAGTAGAACACCTTTTGCTAATTCCATGTCCGCCTGTTTCAGAGTACTGCTTACCCACGCTTTCGGGCGCTTCAAATGTTCTCCTGAGATAAGGTATTGGTCTGTCCCCGTTCTTGCAGTTGTTTTTGACTAACCTGGAGGTCTACGCGGGGGATAGAGATTGCTGACTCCCCCGTGCGACTATTCTCTTCTTTTGAAACTCCCCGCACCTCCATGATGTCAGTTTTAAAAAACACACGACCTCCCCTTTTTTTATTTGATTTCCCCTCTCCCCGGTTGCCTTGATAGTTTCCTCCTTAATGCCCTTCGGCCATCTTCGTTAGAGATCCCCGGGTCAGCTTTCCCCCGATCGTCAGTTTTTTCTTTTCGCATATATTGATTCGCCTTTCTCACTGTGACGTTTCGAAACCCCGTTAATTTCTCCCTTCCCCACTGCAGACGTCGCAAGGTTTGAGCTTTTTTTCACCGGACGGCGTGATCAGTGAGAAGTTCCTCTTTTGGTATCACTTTTTTTTGCCCCCCCTACAGCCTGTTGGAACTGTATGTTGTTTTCCGGGTTGTTTCGGCAGGTAGCGATTTTTTTTTGTTTGCCCCCACCTTTTTCCCCCACCTGTCAAACGTTGACATGGAAATTGGCGGGTCCCCCCGGTTTTTCGACCAACTGTAGTCATCACAAAAGGACCAATGATGCCTTGGGCCGTGTGTTCCTTAAAAAGTAAACACCCGTTCCTCTGGATTCCGCTACCCCCTATAGTCAGGGTGTTCAGTTTCCTTTTTCCATTTTTTTTGGGGACTTCTCCTTTCCTGAACGCACCCGTCCTTTGCGCCCCATTGCATTTGTCGGCCTCTATCTTATCCCGACTGAAGTTGGTTTCTCGACTCTTTTTCCCCCCTGTCACCACCACTGTAAAATGTTGCCCTCCTCTTCCTTCCCCCCCGTTGTTGGTTGATGACGCCCAGTTTTTTTAGCGGGGTGATGTCCAAAAGATCGCTCGTTCCCGACTCCTCCTTCTTTCCAATCCGCCTGATACCCCCAATTCTGAGGTTTTCCTCCTCAGTTTAGAGTCTACACGTATAGTCCCCACCAGAACAGCTTACGTTTTCGCCGCACTTCCTATCGTAGCTTTCTCCCTCTGCCACAGTTTAGGCCCCACCCCCTTTCCTCTTTTTTTTCCCGTTTGCCCGGAGGGGACCCTTCCGTGGAAAAAATGCCAATCTTCCCTTTCTGTCTTTGATTTGTCGACAAAAAACCCACGGAACATTTGTTCTACCCATGGACAGCACACACGCTTGCCATCGCTCAACCCCGGAAACAGTTTTCGTTCAAATCCTTCGTGCAACACGGAGGTGAAATGACCCCATCAACTGTCCCCCTGCGGCACCCCACGCCGTCCGCGTTTCCACCCGCTCTTTTTTTAGTCGACATCTCCCGTTTCTTGCCCCGAAACGTTTACTTGGAACAACTGCCCCTGACTTCTGCTCCTCGTTTTTCGACTCCCGCAAAAAATGAATTTATCCTTTTGGCACCCAGATTTACCCAGCCCCGTCGCCGAAAAAGTCATTACGGGATTTTGTTTGTAAATTATTTCCCCGCCTTTTCCCCCTGTCCGAATACCAATAAGAGATTAGTCCTTTGGGACCTGACCCCCGGAGAGCTCTTTCCTTGTGGGACGGTTCCCCCGGTCTTTTCGATTAGCATATCGCACTTCAAGGCCAGAATCTACAACCAGGCGTACAATTGTAAGACCCGTTTAGTAACGGCGACCCAATAGTTCCCCCCGCCAATACACTTTTTCCTTCGTCACCCAGCGCCCGGAACTCGGACCATCGAAATTGAAGCTCCTCGGCTATTGTGTTATCTCTTGGTTGTCGCCGCACATTTTCTCCAACGCTGTAAGTATTGTCTCCCGAGAACCACTTTTTTTGTCCGTTTCCTTCTCCCCGACGCGTCGTAAGCTTTCAGGCTTTCTTTTCCCCCCCCCCCAAGGCCCCCCCCAACAGCTTCCAATCCAAGAGACCGTGCAGAGCTTCCCCGCGTGTAAATTCCTCACTTGATTTTTGTTTCTTTTTTTGTATTCCTCTAGTGTTATGGATACTTACGACCAACCAGCCCTCCAACGTTGCTTTTACACCAATGGCCCTGTACTTCTTCTACATGGACCCAGGGTGACTGAAAACGTCACTTTACCCCTTTGGGGTTCTCTTCCGGTTATCCTAAGTTTCTGGGGTTTTGTATTGACCCGATAGGGTCCCGGTGTTGCCTTTCCCCCTCCTTCTTTGCGCCGTAATCTTAATCGACATTCCGCGAACTACTACATTTGATTGTGGTATCAGTTGCGCCCAGCACTTCCCACTCTGCCCCCCCGAGTACTCCGGCACCCTGTCCCAACGTGGTAAGCACTTTATAAAACTTCCGGTGGCGTTGAAATAAGTGAAGGTCCTCGAGCTTGTCTCCCAGCCGTCCTAGCGGTTGGATGTTTTCTTTCCTTTTCTGTGTAATTTCTTTCAGTATAATCTGCTCAGCCCCCCCAACCCTGCGTTATTTATACTCGATACGGTTTGCCAGGTACCTCGTTGCAGAACACCTCAGTTACTGACGAATATCGCTTGGCTCGAACCCCCCTCGCCGGATAGGTGGAGGATTTTACACTCGTGCTAACTTATTTTTTTTAATTGAGAAACTTTGATTCCCAAACAGATTGAATTTTCGCAAAATTTTCCTTTGGTACCCCGTCAGCCCGAGATAAGGTTTCCTTTTTTTCTTTGACATTCTCCGTGCAAGGAGACCCCTACTGCCGGGCGCATCTATTTCCTCGTTTGTTGTTTAGAGCGTATCCACCGGACATGGATCTTGAATTAAATTCAGACACCCCCGCCGGGCACAGATGCGGCCTTATTCCAGTTTAAATTTTCCTTCGCCTTGCTTGTGTCGTTGGCTTCCACCCCTCTCACATCCAATCCCCCAGTTTTAACCTTGTGTTACCCCCCTATTTCCCGCCCTGAAGGAGACAGCCTCTGGCTCTATTGATCAATTAGATGAGTTTTCTGACTGTATGACCCCATTGTAACCAACGTATCGTAGAGAAAAACCCCTTTCTTGGCTCCACCCCTCCGTGAAAAAATTGCGGATTTCACCAATCCAGCTTACCGCCAACCAATACCTAAGCCGTATCGCATGCGGTTCGCCTACCCCAGATTCCTGTGAATATTTTGATGACGTCCAACTTCTTCCCCTTGTTCGCTTGGATTTTTTTTATCCGCCTTCCAAGACTGACGCTCGGTATTTGTATAGTTCCTTATTCAAGCTGCATACAATCTCGTGGCACTACGGCACCCACGGCCCGCCCCGGCGTAGTTCCAAAAACAAGACTCATTGAGATACCCTTGCCTCTCCGAACGGGGTACATACGTGACTTGGCTCAACACACCATTTCCATGTATATACCAAAGACATCCGGGTCTACGGCAGGTGTCATTTGCGAGATAAGGGCCCTTCTCCACCACTATGTGATTCACAACCGCTATAATCGTTCTCGCTATTTCGTCGTCACATTTTTTTCCCTCCTTAAGTCTGTGTTACTTGTTTCTTTGTAGCTACCCCCGGGAATGATATTTTACTCTGGAGCGTCTTCCTTCAGCCCGAGTAACACCCAAATTTCGAGACACTGGCACACGTTAGAGCCAAAATGGCTTGCTCCCCTCACCCCAAGCTCAACAATTCGCCCGTTGTTCTCTTTTGCGTCACGGCTCCCTTGAAAAGAAGTGAACCCTTGTGTCCCTTATTGTCTTGATATGTTGTGCCCTCGTGACGTTAAGCAAAGGTTCCATTTCTCTTTCCTGACCGTTTACGCTTTATTTTAGTATAGCGTTTACCGCCTTTTCCCCCCCCCGATCCCCCCTTATCAGAGAGAATTTATAAAGACCTCCAATAATTGATGCGGCCCCCCGTGGTTCCTTCCCACCAACGCTTCTTTCCTCTGGCACGAAGAATGTAAGTTTGAAGGGAATATCCATAACAATTTTCGCGACTACGTCTGCTGAAGGGGTCATAGTCCCCATTTGAGTGTAGTTCCCTTCTGAAGCAGACCATGAGAATCTTCTTAAATGTGCGGTCTCCGCGCCGTATTACTACAGACGTCTCTACCCTAGTTTTGAAGAGACTGCTTTGCCTAGCGTCCGAATTTGTGCATCGAATCTTGCAATCGTTTTTTTTTTTCCCCCCCCCAGAAGCCGGCTGGCCGGTTTGTGCTGCATCCCGGGGCGCCCCCCCGGTTATTCTTGTGGTTCTAGGTTTTCCCAACCACCCCCCCTCCGGTCACCTTACCCCCTACTGCTTGCCGATGGTGGGACCCGCTGAGACCAAAATCTGTCTCCGTTCAACCCAACCTTTACCACGCTGCATTATCTTGTGCTTTTCGGAAGGGTTCCCTTTGGTTTAGCTATACCCCAATTAGGCCGTCTGGAGCAACCCTGATTCCTTCTCGGTGGGTTCCTCTCCGGGTACTAAACCCCTTTGTGCCGGGGCGTGGGACCCGACAGGTGAGTCCATTGGTATCCTCCTTTCGTAGGGGTTGAGCCCTTCAGCTCGTGGTTGACCCCTTTTTTCCACCCTTCTCGGGAGAATCCTTTCATATCCTCCTTTGTTGTTGAGCATCTCTTTTAGTTAGTTATGTGTGTGTGACCGTGTCCCACATCTTCGACCCCCTCGCATTTCGGCCCCAAGGTTCCCTTTTCCACAATTTGTTCCTTTTTTTCCCCCCGGCAAGTCGCTAAAGTATTTCAGTCCCACCGAAAGGAGAATCCTTTTTGCTTGAACAATAACCTTACAGATAGCTTTCCTCCCTTTTCCCCGAGGTTTCTTTAATGCCCAGTTCCCGGCCCTAATTCTTGCCAGTTTTGAGAGGCAAATTGTTTTCTCACCGGTCAGCACCACTAGATTCTGGGTCTTTGAGTCGGCCCTTTTTCCCCGTACCACAACCAGTGCAACCCTCCTACCTGCCCCCGGACCCCCATGCCCTCCCCGTTTTCCAAGCCGGGGCTTGAAACGGATTTTGAATAGCCCATGCTCCTTCCCCCCCCTCTCCGCTGACGCCAACACCTCAGTATGTCAAACCAGAGTCCCCGTCTGCAAGTTTAAGGCGACAAATTTACAGAAGCGCCCCCATGTCGAGGAGTTCAGCTCTTCCGACTCCAACCCCTTTACTTTTTCCACCTCCAATTTGACCGTCTTTTTCCCTCGCTTCCCCCGGTTGCTATGTACGTGTGTAAATGGTCTCTTGCCCAGCGACCGCATAAAGGCTGTGGTTGGTTGGTTACCTGAACCCAGCATCCTGATCGTGTTTCTTTTTTTCCCCCTCTCTCTCTCTATCGCACGGCGTTAGTGAAAAACCTACTTTTCCGCGCCGCCTTTTCTCCCTGGTCACTGTAACCTAGGCAAAGACCAATACCATCGCCCCCTCCCTTCCTAAACTTAGAGCACGACAAGGCATCCGCCTGTTCACGTACCCGCCCGCCGTTTTTTTCCTCGTTTTTGAGTGTTAAATACTGCCGATGGCCCCCCCTTTCTTCGTCGCTTCCACTTGACTTTCCGATTTGCCTTCCCCCCCCTATCAATTAATGACATGCCAGGAAGTCCCGCTCACCCAACAACCCGGCTTTCCCCCTTCCCTTTTTCTTTTTCCCCCGTGAACGCAATAGATTCCGATTCATAGACCGCGACTTGTTCTTTTTTTTTTGGTTTTTCGCGTTTATAATGTTTTTTCATAGAGTGCACCTTCACTCCGCGCACTTGAGTGACAAACCAAACTGCGTATTACTGTTTAATTTTCTCAATTAAAGTGTACTTCTGCACATCCGATGCTAATCTACTTCTCACTTGATGCTTAGATACTTGTAGGCCGTTTCCTCCCGCGGACTTTTTTTCCTTTTTCACGATATTTGGAAGATATATCTCCCCTTGCGCAAAACGCCTGTTTTGGTCGCTTCAGTTTCGAATTCTGAGGACCCCCGGCTGACGACTTTGGACCTAATGTTCATTCGTCCAAGTGATTTCCCGGTGGCTTTTCCCTACTTGCGTGCGAGTCCTCGCCCGACGCATTTTGGATTGGTTTTCCTTCAGCTGTTTGGTGACTTTTGAACAGTTTGTGCGGCTTGCCCACGACAATTCGGACTTTATATAGAATCCTCATCAGTGCCCCATACAGGCAGATCTTGATCCTCTCCACTCCGTGGATGTGCTAGAGAAGGCACTTTTTTATTTTGAGAACCTTCTTCTACCCTATTGGATTTTGATGTGTTTCTGGCCTTGCGTCAAAGATTCGAGGGATCCAAGCAACAGTTTTACGTTACGTCCGCAGCAGATAGGTCTTATTCGTTTCGGAAGCTTTCCTCTTTCCACCATGGCCGCCGGTTTGCTTTGCTCATTTTGGTGTTCCTGCTGACCCCTTTCTTCAATTCTTTTGAGTAACCGAATGTCGTCAAAACCTCCCTTCTTGCGTCTCTGTCCCGTCCACACTTTATCTTCGCCCTGCCAACTCTTCCTTTTCCATGCCTCCAAAGAAGTTTAGACCACCCAGGGCAACACTAAAGCACCCTCCCTGGATTCCCTTCCTCTTTCGACTACTATTTTCTCTTCGCCCAGTAGATGCGATTTTGCAAGGCAGCCTCGACAAACCTTAGTCCCTCTTTTCTATCTCCCAATAATACATTTCTTGGCGCAACGCGCCCTTTCTTCTTCAGCTACAGAAGCCTTTCCCGTCAATCCCAATCCTTCTTTTTCACTCTTATGCAGCACTCTTCCAAGCCGGGAACTTTTGATGTTCCCCTATATGACATGTTCCCAATAGTTGAAGTCAAGTTTATTTTATAAGCTTTCGACAACGTTATCTCCCCCCTCGTACCTTTTCTTAGTTCTCCTTTTTTCCACGCGGGGTAATTCCCTTCCCAACACCACGCGGAGATACATGACCAAACTTCCCTTTCTCCGTCTCCCCGGTTCCCTCTTGCTTCTTTTGATCAGTAAACCTTATCTCGACCCTAACAATTCCAGTTGTTACTTGCCCCCCCCCCTTTGTAAGGAAGTTGCCTCGCGCGTTCGCTCCTTCCACTAGTTCCTTTTCCCCACTCTAAAAAAATAATGCTCTTATCCGGCGGATCAGTCGCCACGGTCAAAGACCTCTTTAAGCGTTTTTTGGCCTTTTTCGTCACGCCTTCACGGCCCCATTTTCAATTTCTTTCGCGCGCCTGACCCAGGCTCCTACAACAACCTCCCCGCCACTGACAGCACTCGGTCGAGTAAATTTCTATTCCCCCGAACCACTCTGTCCCTCAATCCTGCGAGTGGACGCGTCATAGGCCCCTCCTGTGCCCTTTTGCTCTTTAAAGTTTTCGGTTTTAGAGAGATGTCTTGTCATGGGCGTTGCCCAGTCAACGTGGTGAACTTCGGTCTTTGACAGTGAGTCACGAGTTGTATGTTTCTTCTTGACCCCTTTCCCGTGCGATATTTTCCCCTCCGAGTTTTTTTTTTTACCCCGCATCAGTCAGTTGTTCATACTTTACCCAACCAAAGAAACCACTCCGTTCTTGAGTATTTTAGATGCGAAAAATAGAACCTTACACTGCACGAAGACCCATCTTTACGCTTTTAGACCTTCCTGCGGTTCCCGAGTTTTTTTTTCCCCAAGTGCCTATTAGTTTCGTATGTGCTTTCAATGGCTCGACTTGTCATGTTTTTTTCTACTCCGCATCCATTTCCGCCACTTGACTTCGGTGAGACCACGCAGACGTGTTTGAAGAAGTAGGTAGGAAGTCCCCAGCGTTGTGTCCTACTTTTTCCTTTTTTTCCGTGTCAGGTCCGCCCCTTTTTTCAGTCCCTTTGTGGCAAAATGGTTTCATTCGGTTGGTGGTTTCGAGGTTCGGTATGCTGTTTTTTTTTTCGAACCACCATTTTTTCACACTCCACGGTCCCATTGCTGGTGAGTCCCCGGGGTGGCCGAAACACTGGAGTCATCATTTCAACCCGTACCCAAGAGAATTACGGTTAGTTCTTACCCCAGTAACACAAGCTGTATGAAAGGTTTGTTAACACTATTATTAAGGGGGGTTGCGCCCAATTCTTCCGTTTTTTTTCAGTCTACTTCCTTGAACGCCTATTGACGGGTGCTTTGTTAACCCGCCAGATGGTGAAATTTCTTTCATTATACAGATGCTTAGTTTTTTGTATACCTATTGTACGTTGGAAAGTGTTCCACACCCCCATGAACTAATCCGGATACTTCCTCTTTTATACTCAGCTTTGTTGGATCTTCTCCAGTAGAAGGTTTCGTGACCCCCATTTTTCACCGAGACCTGAGCAGAGATTTATATACAACGAGGGATGATAACTCTCCTTTTAAAAAATGTGGGTTCCACTTTTCCCTCCCAGGAAAAAGGGAGTTATGCATTCATGTACTCTAGACCCCCCTCCCTATCACCTACCTTTTCCCAAGACCCCTTTTCCCTATTCCTAACGGGATAATCTGTATTCCAACGAAAGCCATTATTTGCCCCGGTTTGGGCCCTTTTTAAACCACGTTTTCCGGTCCCGAACAAAACATTAGAAGTAGGTGTTCTTTTTTGTTCCACCTTCTACAACCACCCAGAAACACACAGCACCACTAGCGAACCTGTGACCAACCCATCCGCAACCTTTTGTGCCAAGCCCTTGCCCCCCCCGTCGTGAATAGCCTGAGCACTTTCTCCCTTTGCTTTCCAGAAGCACCACTCCGTCCCCTGTTCAGAGCCCTGGACTCGTCTGCGTGATTTCCTCCCATTCGTGGCCTTTGAAAAATTCAAAATGCCTTCAGATTCCGGGCCTGTTTTACCTTCCATCGGCCCGGCGATTCTTGTGCCCATACAAATCGACCCTACATCCTTCCCCCCTTTCGAGAGTTGGTTTTGTATTTGGTCCCCTTTTCCCTTCACCCTCTGTTTCTTTTTCCACTCTGACAGAATGACACCCCGACGTGAGGCCCTTTGGCCCCTTTTTCCCACCTGAGTCAGTTGCTGTTCTTATTCCACTTCTCATGAGTCAAGAAAGATGAACAAGCCCCACAGACGCCTAGACCCGTCCATAAGTCGATATTTTTTCCCCGGTCTTCCAAAGCAACGTCCTTTCCAACTTTCCCCCCGATGATACCTTCCTAACAATTCGAAAAGTCAAGGAATTGCCCAGTTTCACCTCGTTACTTATATTATAGTGTTTGCGTGTAGCTCTCCTCTAACTTTGCGTCTGCCACTACGCCGTCGGACCGAGTTTTTTTACGCTCGAAACGTTTTTGTAAGTTTCAAGGGCATTTCGATTTCAGTAGGTCACCTCGGAAAGTCCTTTTCCGGACAATGTCAGGTCATGTGCCGACCCCTCCCCTTGAAACCCAACCAGCGCCTTCCCCCACAGATTGGACAGGGAGCGAAATAGCATTTTTTTCCTTAATATCGATCATTCCCTGATTTTGTTTCCGATGTCTTAGTCATATCGGGGGAGGGCTTTAGTCTTTTCAAGGTGAGTGACACCCCCAACAAGTTTTTCCCACCACGGGTATTCCCCCTTTTTCTATCAAATGGTGACGGTGTGACTAGCCGGCGCAAGTTTTAAAAAGGTGACATTTACGACTGAAGTGTAGGCGTTCGGTCGGTTCTGACTCAGTTTGACCGTGTTGGTATGCCCCTTATTTGAGCGCAGCATCTTTCCCTGCCAGCTTGCGAAAACCACCCGTACTTCAGTTTTTTTTTCACGTTTTTCTTTCCTTCCTCTTAATATAAACCGGGTTTCCCCACCCTTTTTCCACCCAAGTGGTGACTCCCGGTTATCCCCTCCCCCCCCCAGTCTTGTCATCGTTGGGTTTCCTTGAACGGTTCATCTCCCTCCCTCCCCGGGTCCTGGGATGTTATGTTTTTTCCTCTTTTGATGCTTCTTTCAGAAGTTTTTGCGCGATTTTTGCGCGCATCACCTTATTTCCCGACCGATAGTTTTGTCCCGGGCTACTGGGCGTCCCGAAGTCCCCCCCAATCCGGGCTTTTTTTCCCTCTCACGCCCTTTAATCATGCGTTCCACCTGACCACTTAGTTCCCCTTGGGATGTGATGTGCCTTATTCAAGTTGAGTCGCCCAACCTGGGCGCCCTCCCCCCCCTTTTTTACTGGCCAGGCCTCCAGAAACAGAATCGGCTTCTTCTGCCATTCTTTTCCTTTTGCCCGATTTCTCATGTCCGGGATATTTCTTTCCTTACTCGTTTTTTGTTATAGAGCGTCCGGCCGCTGCTGGTCAATATTGAAAGTATAAGATCCCCTCCTTCCCCCCAACCGTTTTTTTTAACCGGATTCTTGCTTCTTGCCTGTTCCGTAAACCTTTGATTACCCCCCCAGCTGCCTTTTTCCCCCCCCCACTTCTCATCACATCACAACTCAAACGTTTTCCCCAAGTGGGTCCCAAATTGTCAGCCAACCTGCCCTTGTTCGAGAAATCCGTGGCTTGAATTGACCAGCTGCGATTTTCTGCACGGTAGCCCCGCCTGAACCTATGCGGTCCTCCATCCGACACCATTTTCTTGGCGAGTCACGTTGCCTTACTCTTTCTCCCCCAGCATCCCAATCCAGGAAGTCCCCCCCAATCCTCTCGCGTCTTTTTCTCCCAGGCGATTCCTTCCCTATTCACCCTTAATAACTTTCTGCCGTATAGGACACTGATTACCCTTTTTGATTTCCCGGCTTAAAGCCCCCTGTTAAGAAACGTTTTCTTCCCCTCCATAAGGGTGAGTTTCCTCTTTTGTCCCTTTGACTTGATTCATTATGATCTTCCCCCGCTTTCCACCTGTTCCACTCCCACCTGTTCCTCGTTACCGGAAACCACCCCTCATGCCTCCCCCACCCAGTTTCCCCGTCAAAAGTTTCCATAACTTTCTCTTTGCTCATTCACACGGTCATAAGTTTACAAACCTCCCCCCCCAAGGGTATCCACTTTCCCCAAGCAAGTGCTTTTCTTCCCTGATCTTATACCCTACGTAACCTAACCACCAGACCAAACCTTTCCCTTTCCATTAGGTGTACCCCCCCCTTTTCGTTGACTCTACTTTCGTTTACTTTTGTCTTTGTTTTCCCTCATGTTGCCTTTTCTCCTCCCGACTTATTGAGGGCCAGATGAATATGTACGTTTCCCTGCATTAACCCCCTTCAACCCAGTTTTCTCTGAGACCACGGACTACTGTCAGCCCAACTGGGTTTTGAGTGTCTGACACTAACAAAGAGAGGCAATCTCCCCCTCTGCCTTTTTTTCCGCTTCCCCACGCGCCTTCTTGCTTTTCCCGTTTTCTCCCCCTGTCTCTGCAGCGTTTTGTTCTACCGTGGACGAAACTTCTGGAGTGAAAGTGCTCCTCGGGATTGTAGAGTCTTTGTCGGCTGACCCCGCTTGCCCTCGATGCCCTTTTTTTTTTTTCTTTGACCTTCCCCTCACCCACAATAATTTTCTCCAGTTATTTCCCCCCCAACGACATAAGTGTTTTTTTTCCTTTCGTGCCCGCTGGGCAATAAGATTCCTTAAATGCCATCGTACACTTTTCTCCGCGATTCCTTGTACTTCTCTTTTTCCATGATTGTCTTGGGCCCCAGTCTAAAGTTGTCGTGATTCTGCCCCCCTTGATCCATCTACTTTTTTTTGTTCCTTTCAATGTTGCATGTATTAACTTCCGAAACTTGCCCCCCCTTCCGTGACTGCCGCTCACACCCCCCAGACCCCGACTTCTTTTGGTCTCTTAATAATAGTTCACATTTGCCTTCCCTCTGAGCAAGAAGGATTCCACAGGTCTTGTCTCAGGGGTTCTCCGGTAGTATGATGTTTTTATGTTTATTTTTTCGCCCCACATTTGCCTCCCCCGTTTTACAATCATGTCCTCTTTGCTTTACGGGGTTTCCCCCCTGTACCAAACCTCATCTCATTATGGAGTGCATTCCCCTTTAACACAGCTTGGAGCCCCCGATTGAGAGCTAACAACCTAGGAACCTTTTTTCTTGTTCGCCCCCACCCTCCACTCGTTTATGGTGGTCTCTCCTTGTATATGCACGGCTGGACGTTTGCTTTTGACACCCGCCCGAATTTGTCTCCGTCGATAGTATATTATTTCGTTTTCGCCTGCTCGTTTTTTCACACTGCTTCCTTTTTCTTGACCTCTTCCCCCTTTTCTACATCCGTTTTTTCTGAGATTTCATCTTGCAAATTGGACCCTCGAGAACTCGGCCGTCCCCCTCGCGCTGGAATAGTCTCCCCCCCCAAATTCGTCTTTCCCCCGCCCCCCGGTCCATTCCCTGGATGAGCCAAGTAGATTCCCAGCCCTTCCCCGCACCTTTTTTCCACCCCCCCCGTTCACCCTTTAGCAGTTTTGCCTTAAGAACCCTCCCTCTCCTTCTTTTTTCCCAGGTTTTTGTACGGAGTTTGGACTTCAGTGTTTCTGCACCCGGTCCCCCTCCCCCCCAGCTTCCCTCAGTGTCACATTGAGGGGCACCTTTTTTTTTGCGACACCGTAAAAACCCCATCCACACACCCCCACGCCCCCCCCCTTGGACAAACGCGGTGGCCAAGGCCGCCTTTCCCCCCTTAGGGTTTTCCCGAAAAGCCCCTTTGCCCCTGCTTCCGCTGCTCAAGACTGTCCTTTCCCCCCCCCTCTTTTCTAGCCCAGTATACGTGACTTCGAAATTTCCGGAAGGGTTTAATTCCCGCCCTGACGAGCTTGTGTTAACGAACTTCCCCCCCCCCCAACTTCTACGGCACCACCTCCCCCCCCCTTGGACCTGCAGCGTTTCTGATCTCGTTCTCTGTCTGGCAGTGTAGTTTGACCTTTCTGCCCCTCCGAACGCATTCGTAACCCCAATCCTTCTTTCCGGTTTTTTTTTTTCCCCTGAACTAGCGCATCTGCTTTCTCCTGGGTTCGTGTTCTTGACTTCCCCTCTATCCCCCGATCAACCGGTCACACCTTCCCGCACCCTACAACGTTCCAGGTACCTCCGCCAGTTTTGATCTACCCCCTCCCTTCCTTAACCGCCCCCGACCCGGAAGACTTACTCCGCCGTCTTTTCCCGTCCTGTCGCAAAGCTGTTCTCTGTTGTCTCCTTTTTCCCTTTATGTTTCCGTTTCCGCACCATTTTTTTTTGCCAATTTATTTTTTTCTTCGCTTTTTGAAATTTTTTTTGTGCGGCTCAGGTTGACGCCCTCCCCCCTCATGTCCCTCTTGAGCGGGTTTCCCCCCCCTTAAAATTCCTCAATTTTTCATTTCCCCTTTTTTTGCAGCGAAGTATCCTTAACTGCCAAAGACTGACGATTTTGTTTTCGCTTTTTCCGGGGATTTCAATGATGAAAGCCAACTTCGCGCAACCCCGGCGTTTTTCACCGTTCCCCCCTTTCTTTCCCTGTGTTGCATACAATGTTTACCTTTCTTTTCCCAGTTGTAATCTTTTCATGTAGTGCTTCCGTGCTTTTGAGGTGTTAGGTTTTCTGTTGAGCTCGTTGGTCACGGTTGGTGGCCGGAGCCCCCCGTTCTCCTACTTCGTCTTTTTTTTCAACCTTCACTATTAAACCGTACCTTTGATTTTTTGTTCTTTCCAAGGTGGCTTAGTACTTCTGATAATTCGTTCTCCCCTGAAAGGACAACGTTCTCTCCTTATCACGGGCTTTACAGGTTTTTTTAATGAAGTTAGGCGAGCCTTCCTTTCTCCTTCTCGTAGTTTTTCCTCCTTTTATTTCCGCTGCCCCCCGCAGCCCCCTTTTTTTTCGTGCCTAGACCCATGAAAAGAGGGTTTATCTCGACTCCTGGAGTTGCCTTGGCTATTTTCGACACCGCCTTTTTTTTTTGTTTTTTTTTTGGTGACTCTGCAATCTCGGTTATTCTCCTCCCCGCTCCGGGAGACCGATTTGTGCGCCCCCAATTTCTAAAATTATTGTTCTTTCTTGTGATACAATTTCCCCCCCCCCCTAGCCCCTTTGAGCGACAAACGTTTATTCCACCCGGCGCCGACTTTTGAGATGGTTTGTGTACCATCGGTTATTGGGGTAAGGACCCCTCCCTTCCTTTTCCTCTCCCCCTTTTTTGATCTCTCCCCCTTGCCTTGATGGACCTGCCCTTACCTAATTCAGACATCATGAAAAGATCTTAGGCTGGCCCGTTCCACCCCACTTGTCGTCTTTTGTGCATTGTTATACCTTGTTCTCCCTCCCATCCCAACTTTACCCCCCCCTTTGGACCCAACTACGGACCCCTGCTTCAGGCCCGTTCTTTCTTCCAAGTCCTTGAGAAGTATCCCTGATTTTCTGCGGTTTATTGACGATGTCACCCCATCCTCTATATCCTTCCCTCATCACTCGAGCAATTATTCTTTCAAGTGACCCCAGAAATTCCCTTCAACTCAATCCCCCTCCCCCTGCGTCGGGCGTTGATCTTCCCCCGGCCTCTTTCAACCCCTCTTTCCAAGAGGAAGATAGACCCCTTTCTTTTCACACGTTCCGTTGCAGAATTATCCTCCCCATCCCTTCCACGGTGCTTTACCCTTATTAGGGTATCGTTCTCCTTTTTATGAAGCATTACATTTTTTTAACCTCTTAATCGGCCCAACACCTCCCCCAGGACTTTCAAGGACAACCACCCACCGTTTCCGCCCTGATATCCCTCTTCCTTTCCTTTTTTTACATCTTGCTCCGTGTCTCCCGTCACACGTTCATGTAGAGACCCCCCTCCCCCCCCCCCCCCCCAAATTGTATAAGGACATTTTACCCACTCCTTGCTTGATTTCCCCCTTCCTTTTTTTCTATTCACTCCCACCTCGGCCAACCTCGACACAACCCTTTCAGTCTTTTTCCCAATAGTTTCCTTTTTTTTTGAATCTCCCCCCTCTCCACGGCCTGTCTGTTTTTAACCATTTTTTTTTTTCCTTTGTCTCCTCTCTCATGAGTCTGATGAATCTTTTTGTCTCCGTCGGACTTCCTTCCACTCCCCAACGTTTTTTTTACCACTCGGGCCACCGTCCCCCCCATTTTCCCCTGGAGTCGAACCCGCCCCCATCGAGACGCCCCTTCTCCTCTCGATTTTTTCTGTGCCCTTAGGAAAAAGAGGTCTTGCATCTTTCACGGTCTTCTCTCTGCGAGTTTTCGGTCGGTTCCTAGACTTCCCCAGGGAGAAATCCCACTTCTTCTGTTGGGCCCCCCATTTCTTCCCAGTGGTTTAGCGATTGGGTTAGGTATTTTCCCGCCTTTTCCCCCCTCTAGATTGCACTACGCCCCCCTTACACCTTGCAGCCTCTTCTCAGTGTCCCCCCCAAACACCTGAACCCATCCTTCCGTTTTTCTTTCTTGGGGCATCCCGATTAATCCACTCAATAGTCCAGACCCTTAATTCTGCAGATTGCCATCCGTTCGGTCAGATTGTAAAGATCTCTGTCTGTCGTATAGCTGCCATGACCGAGCCCTTAGAGCTGCACCTTTCCTTTCAGTACTCATCCCCTTTCGCCTTTCAGTGAATTCTGGCCCTCACGATCTTCTACCCCTGGTGTGTAAGGAGGTTTGCTCCTTTTTTCCCCTTTTCCGTCCCCCCTTTTTTGAAGCCTTTTTCTTTTCCAAAGGTGATTGTTCGCATTTGCTTCTGTTTCCGTTTTTTTAGATCTTCTCTTGTTTTATGTTTTCTTGTCGCCCCCCCATTTTCCCCTTCAAGGTCCCCCGAATTGACTGGTGGAGACCTGGTCGCAAAACATCTTCCGCCACCGGGACCCGCTGAGAATTACTGGCTTTCTGTCCTTCAAATCAACAATTTTTTCCTCCTTTTTCTCGATCAACAACTAAGTGTGCCTTCTCACCAGTTCTCCCCTGACGTTATGGTTTCACTTTTCCTTCTGAAAAGACCACTGTGACCTTAGGGGCGTGGTCCACCCCTCAGTTTTTATTCCCTCTACTTTCTCCTCGAGGGGTTTTCGCCTTTTTCGCTCGTTTGGTCCCCTTTTACCCCCTCCCTGATAGATAAAAGTTGTTGTGTGAGATCTCTCTCCAGTCCTTCAGTTGCGACCCTTTTCCACACCCCTCTCTAAGACTCTCTAGGCAAAGTCTCCTTTCCCCTCCCAATTTGGCGGTTCCACTTCCCCCCTTCCATTCCTTTTTCTGAGTAAAGTTCACATACCTTCCGACCATTGTGAAGCCCCCCAAGCCAATTTACCTAGTTTTTCTCTCCGCTTTCTTCCAGCTGGTAACCTAACCTCTCCTTCCTTCTCTTTCTTTTTTTTGACGTATTAAATTTTTCCCAAATGGTCCTCACAGCTAAGACCTTTGGGTTCTTTGTACGTTATGTTCCCCCTTGTGCGACCAGACAGACAAAACATCCACCTGACTACCTCTCCACCCCCCCTCACCCTAAGAAAATTAGGAGCACACCCCGGCGTTCCCTCAATGTTCTCCCTTGCTCCTTCGTACCACCCCGAAGTTAACCTCCCGAGGTTCTCGCCAGTTTCACTTTCCCGTTTCCTCTCTCCAGTTTCCTCCCATGCCCACATTACTCAGCGTAGAAAGGTCCTCCCTTTTTCCTCACACGACCACCCGCCTAGGGCAACAGCCACACATCGACCGCCCTTCCCTGTTCGAGCGTAGTTGCCTATTCCCCTGTTACGGCCACTTCTGTGTTTCGACTCGACCTCACTTTGTCCATTTTTTGGACCTTCCCCCCCTCTGTCGATTTTGTGGTAGTTAATTGCTAGATCGATATCTCGCCCCCTCCCCTGCACGAAGCAAAGCCTCTCGAAAGCCGCTCCTTCAAGTTTTCCAGCCAGTTGCTCCCCCCCCCCTTGTACTCCGAATAGGAACCTTTTTTTCCCAATTCCCTATCTCTTTTTTTCCGAAAACTTCTCTCAGCACGATTTTTTGGCTCCCTTGCCGCGTCCAACATCTTTCTTGGCTTTGATTGTAGTCCACCCAACTTGCGCTGACCGCTGACTTTTTAGAAAGTTTTGTTAAAACGTCGTCCTAGTCCGTCCCCTTCCCCCTCTCCAACGCTCATATGAAGTTGACGTGCGTACCCAACACAGGCTTTAACAAGTCACCCTCCTTTCCTTTCCTCTAATAGCAGACTATCCTGAGCCACGATCATTACTTTACTTTTTTCTCTCTTCCCTCTGGTTGGGGCATAGTTCTGGGCACTTACCATCGCGAACCTGTGCCACCCCGTTACCTTTCTGTTTACTGTTTTGTCTCTCACTTTTTTTTAACTTTTTTACCTTTGTAAATTGAGCACGTTGTACACCGGGTCGGGATGGACTTCAGTAACATACGTGCTTTTTTTTTTTTTTTCCTACCGCGTTCACCCTTGTTGTTGAAGCCTTGGTGCGGTTGTCCGCCTCCAATACGACAATTACAGTCGACCTCCGTCCCCCCGCTGGAGGATCAGTTGTCGTCATTAATTCCGCAATACTTCTATGACCTGAAACACTTTTACAGCGTAATTATTATTGTCACACGGATTAACTGTCTTTTTTTCTTACGAATTCTGTCTAATTTTGCAGAGATATCCTGACTTGGATTTGCTTTCCTCCTTTTAATGCTTCCTCAGATATTTGCGCCGGCGTCCCCCCTACCTTTCGTTATTTTTCTCGCCGATCCTTTTTCAGCCCTAATAATTGAGTACAAATCAAATAGCAATCCCGCGGCTTTGTCCTACAGTAAGTAATCAGGTGCGGCATATTTTTTCCATTTTATTCCCCCACCTTTCTTTTCTTTTTTGGGCAAGTACCGCCCCCTTCCCCCATGACTCTTGGGCTCCTCACCAGTTCCTTTCATTCCGGAACTTTGGTCTTTTTTTGATCTTCGTTTTTCCCTCTTTCCATCAATGTGGTTAGATCTCATCTTTTCCCGCTCCGGTGTTGTTTTTTAGCTTCACGTCCGTTCCCCCTCTTTGCTTATTCCCGTACCCAATGTTTCCCCCTCCACCCGCCACCGATTCCCTGTCCGTTCAAAACTTTGCTTCGCTTCCTCTTCAGGCTTTGCTTGGTGCCTTCAATA
>Ga0179593_1591722_pt1 | contig 20800 bp, 24 predicted proteins | sample CZODoug2_1_08_16_FD_185931 | JGI IMG/M metagenome (GOLD analysis project Ga0179593, IMG submission 185931) | Vadose zone soil fungal communities from Angelo Coast Range Reserve, California, USA - CZODoug2_1_08_16fungal (PacBio error correction) | ecosystem: Environmental > Terrestrial > Soil >... | reverse complement strand
CCGATGGAGACGACAGGCTCCCTGCAAGATGGTGTGACGAGCCACATTAGGTGGCGAAGTCTCTTTTTATGGCTCTTGGAAAAGTCGTCCCTTTCCTCTCAGAGCTTTGCTGGTCGTCGTCCCCTAGGCCGACAGGGGCTCTCGTAAGATCCCGAACGACGACTTTTCCTTTGCTTTGCAGGGCGCCCTCCGAGCATCCAGGTTCTCAAGAACTCTACCATTTTTTCTCTCGGAAATTTGTAATGGGTTGGCGTCCGCGTTCCTGCCTCCTTTTCTGCAGGGTGTTCCCCTTCTCTTGAAGGCTCCCGGTGACTAATGCCTTTGCACCCAATTTGGACGTGTGGACTTCCCCGTCTTTGAGCTTTCCTTAGGATGAGGTTAGACTTTCTCTGCGACATCCCCTGGTGATGCCGACTTTGTATGTGAGTCGGCTTATGCGCCTACCTTCTCCGCCCTACTTGAAGGAGTCTTCTATTTTCCCCATCCTATCGGCCTACGACGCTTGCTCCTTAATTGGGTGGGTGCTTTTTGTAAAGGTATGCTGGTCCCGGTGCTCCAAATTCTTTCGGAATCTCTCCCGCGTGGGGGTGGCAGCCTCTTTCGGGATGTACAGCCCTCCCTTTCCATGAAATTAGGAAACTATCAAAACCCTTTTCCCCCCGCGCGGCGAGGACCTCCTCCGCTTTTCTTTGGGGACGCTATTTCTTGCGACCGGTTTACGGGGATGTTATGTCTTGTCTGCCGATGCTTTTTTTTTTTTGGTTGCTCGAATGCTTTTCCTGCCGTATGGCCTTCGCGTCGCGTGTTCCAGGGGTTATGTTGCGGATCCCTTTTTCTTTCGCTCGATCGTTTTCCCGTAGAGCCTCTTTTCCTCCCCCCCTCGTTGTTGTGTTGACCCGGCCCCCCCACCCTCCAGATTGTATTGTCCTCTCCTCCTCCCTGTCGCCGCGTCTTCCCTCTTTTTATTTTTTATTTAGTTTTTTCCCCGTCCTTACTGGCTGCCCTAACGAGCCTGCATCTGCGGCGCCCCTGAGCAACCAGCCCCTTGCATCTTTAACATAAAATCATAAAACTCGGCTATAGCACTTTTCCCTTCCTTCCGAATTTCCTTCCCGAAAGAGTTATTTCTAGCAGATTGATACCCATTGCCTGTGATCCCGGGACCGGGTCCCTCCTTTAAGGCCCCTTTTCCTCTCGGAAGAACAGTTCGTCAGGACGGCATCCCCTGGTATCGAGTCCCTTTTTGTTGCAAAGGACCCGGGTGCCCTTTCCCCCCTTTTTTCTGCCAAAAAACCTTGTAAGGTTCCCCCTCCGGGATCCCTTCTGGAAATTATTCCTCCCGACGACGCAGCCCTTTTTAGAGGATTTAAGGTTTCTTTTTATCAGAACCAAAATTCTTTTTTACATGGCCCCCGCCCCATTCCCCGGTACGCCCTCCCTTTGCGAGAGGAAACAGCTAAGATGAGCACGGCGCCCCCCCCTTTTTTTTTACGGCCACTTTCCCTAACGCAGGAGGCCCAGAAGACCCTCGGAACGAGTCTTCCCAGTTCCCTAAGGCTGCTTATACAATTCTCCCAAAATGCCTGGTTCCGGGGGGTACGGTCTGGTCCCTACCTGCTTTTCTCGAGACCGGCGTTCCCAACTCTCACCAGCCTTGGGAGTTTCCCAGAAAAACCCCCCCCCCATCCTTTTGGCCTAAAGTCCTTCGATAAGACGACCCCTTCGCGACCTTTCTTTTGTTCCGCCGAAGTTCCCCCCATCTCTCCATCAACAGACTCCTTTTTTTACGTCTTTTTCGCAGACGCTTGGCCTTACCGGTCCCGAATAATCACTCCCTTTCACCCCCTCTTGGAAGAGAACAACCCTCGAGCCCAGGCACGGCCTTGCCCGCGCCTGGGCTCGACCCCCTAAAGTAACCTCCACGAGGAAGTCTCCCGCAGGTGACCATTCCCTTAATCCAACTTCCCCACTCATCTTAGCCCCCCCCCCCTCCTTTTTAAAGAGCCGTTCCCTTTACCGCCCCTTGCTGGACAAGCCCGCCTTTGCGAAGAAGAGGAATCCCTACGGTCATCTTCCCTGAAGTAGTATAATTTGGGGTGACAAAGAATTAGAACGGCTCTAACTTTTTCTCCCCCCCCCCATCGCTCCCTTTTCCGGGAATTACCCAAGCCAATCCCACACTCCCGCCATAGCCTAAACTGATCGCCGCCCTCTGCAGAAGGAGCTCCCTCTCTGGCAAGCCCTTTTTAGGGCAATCCACCCTTTCCAGAAACCTTTTTATTCCCGCACATTCACCGGTCTGTCGATTCCGACACCCCCCCCCCCCCTTTTTCCCCTTTCCCCACACTTTTTTCCTTCAGGTAAAGGGTGTCGTATCACAGGTATACAGCGTACTTGGACCCCGTTCTTTTTCCGACTTCGATGACTTTCTCTGGAAGGAGATAGCCAAATTATCATTCTTTTTCCCCTCCTCCGCCGTGTTGTTTTTCCTCTATGCCGTCGCTTTTCCCTTTTGGTGGGGACGGTCATCTCCTTTCGATACCCCTTCCGCGAGCTGTCCTCCTTCTTTGCTAGTCTCTTTTTCCCCGAGTGGGCGTCCCTTGGCCCTGGACGTTTTCTCTTTTTGGATTTCCGGCATGGTTTTTTGTCGGAAGCTCCTTCTGTGACGTACCCTTTTTTTTTCGCGGGCTTTACCTCCTTGGTGTGCAAAGTTTTGGCTGCGCGTTTCTTTTTCGCTCTGCACTCTTCTTTCTCTTTCTTTTTCCCCCCTGATACGCCTTTTTTTGCGTGGAGATTGGTCTTTGGCTTTCCGTGTGTGTGTGCTATCCTTTCCTGTAGCCCCCCCCTGTTTTTAGACGAAGACCCGTGCTGGTACTAAGGATCTCTGTCACGGCCGGTATCCTTCTTTTTTTTTCCAGGCAGTTCTTCTTTTTTTCCTTTTCGAGAGTAACTTTTTTGCTTCGTGTAAGAGTTGAGTGGGGACTTTCGGCTGGTAAAACTGATTTCCTCTCGGTTTCCTTCCTAAGTTTCCTTTTCCCTTTGACGAACTGTAGAGAGACCATCTGCTTCGAACTTTGAGGTCTTTTTTCGAGGGTTTTTTTTTGGTTTGACAATTTGGAGACTTTGATGTTTTTCCTCGGGCTTATGATGGCTAATCATCTCTTCCGGTCAAAGGTCTTCTTTGTGGATGTTCCCTTTGCACGCGGGTCCAAGTTCGGCTCCCCTCTCCCTCTTGGTCGACGAATTTCTCGGATGGAAATTGGACTTTTCTTCCCTAAGATTGTGTTTTTTTTTCGTCACGCACGTGCTTGTGCGATAAGGGAATGCAGGCCTCCCCCTGTAGTCAGCTAGCTTTTCCTCTCCAGAACAGATAACCCCTGCGGAGATGCAGAGTTCCTTTCTTCGATGGCATTCTTTTTTCTTCCCTTTGTAGTAGAATCTGGCTGGGGTGCGGACGTTCTTTTCTTTTAAGAGTAGGAGCTTTTTGAATCCTTGGGTCCTTTTCAGGTGGCCTTTTTTGGACGTCAAAAGGAGAAAGTTTCTAGATGTCGTGTTCGTTCTAGAGATTTTTTTTGGCCCTGGGCTGTCGACTGGTGATGAAGACGGCAGGAATTCTTCTCTTTTTTCTTTTCGTCAACTCCCTACAGAAGAAGATGTGCTTCTTCCGGTGCGTCGCCGTTTTTTTTCCCAGAGCTGGTTTCCCCCTTGTCCTTCACGTCTGACCCGGGCCCGTCTGAGTGGGTTGGCATTCTTTTTGTTCCCTGTATGAGGGTCTTTCGAACCATTCCAGGTGCCTCTCCCCACTTCGTTTTTTTTTGCTACGTCTGCCTTCCCGAGAGTAAGGTTCTTTCCCCTTCGGACCGCAAAAGAAGAACTACTGTCGGACTTCCCCCCAACGTCGAATGCTCGTGACACCCTTTCAGTCTTTCCGGACGAATACCCAGCAGTGCTGTGGCTATCCATCTTTTTGCCGGGGAGGTTCCTTTCTGCTGAGCTGACGCGGGCTTTTGTGCCTATGATGGTCCTTTCCATTTCTCGTTTCTCCTTTCTCCTTGAAAAGGTCCAGCTCTTTTTCTGTAGCGGAGGAGAATTCGTGGTTGGGCCGTATCTCTCTCCCGTGTGTTGTTGAGAGATTCTTCCCCCCCCACCCCCACCAGAAGATCCTTTTTTACGCTAAGTCCACCATAACTCCTGGTCCGGTGAGACCCGCGAACGCTTTCGCGTGACTTTCTTTCCACAAAATAAGGCCGTCAGCGGCAGTCCATCCCCCCCCCTTCCCTTAAAAATTTTGTGTAAAGAGTGAAGTCCGTTTTGGCGATATGTCCTCCCCCTATGAATTTTTTCCCTTGCTAAAAAAGCTTCTATTCGGGGAAAGTTAGTTCCTTTTTTTACTTAGAGGGAAAAAATCAGGCAGACTGTTTCCCCCCCTCACGCGCGTTCCTATTTTTTCTGGCAATGGTCCCTTTTCCATTAAAAGGACAGTACTGTCAAGGCGGCACCGTTTTCAGCTGTCGAGGACCGTTTCAGGATTCATCGCGAGTCCGCCGCGTGGTAGAGCTTTACGGAGCCCCCTCCTCCTACAGACCCCTGCTCTTTCTTTTTCCCAGCCGATGCGGTCTTTGAGTCTTCATACACGACGCTTACTCTCCTTTGGGTTTTGGCCTGGCGGCCTTTTTCCCCCCTTCGCAGGAGAACGCAGACCCCGTCCTTACCACTATCCGCCAACCCCCCCTCCCCCCAATGAACAGCGACGACCACATGCCCCTTCTCTTTCCGCAGGGGGTAGACGCCTGTTTTTTTCCGACTTTTCTTTTTTTGCTGCAGACCGGCCCCCTGCCCTGTAAATGACCCGTCGTAGGCTTTAATCCCCCCCCCAAATATCGCACATTGACCCATCGCTACGACGTTTTTTCCCTCTCTAGCGGGGACGAAGACGTGGCCCCCCTGGTCTTTCAGCAATAACCCTTCCCCCTGCCTGTGAAGTCTAGGGTGCCCCTGCAGACCCGTGAAGGACGGCTCTTCCGTCTCAATTCTCCCCCTGGATGAGCCCGAGACACCCTTTCTCCCGTACGGAACCCCTTCTTGCAGTTTGATTTGATAACAACCTCCTTTCCTTCCACATGCTTCCCTCCGAGACGCAGGTGACGTGCTCGTGTGAATCCGCGTTTTTCCCCTTTAAATATTCGCTCCCTCCCGCCTTACATGCGACGAAACCTCCATAGGCCTTTTTTCTAAAGGAACGTTCCCCCCTCTATCCGGGACTTTTCTCCAGGGGTGGACAACAAGTCGTCTCTCCTAGCAGTAGAAAAAGAGCAGCCCCCCCTTCTTTCCCCATTGAAATAGCCCCCCCCTCCCCCCCCTTAGACTAACAGGAGTCCTTATTTTAGCAAGCCCCCCCCCTCTAGGCCATCCAGCCTGCACTACCGCTCGGGCCTAAGGCGTAAGAACACTTCCTCCCCCCCCTACACAATCCAGGCATTTTCTTCCCCTCCCCCCCCGTACAACACCCTCAATAGAGGCGTTAGCGAACTGTCCTGTAAAGATAACCCTTACACTAAGCTCCCCCCCTTCCCCCATGCTCGAGGAAGTCTTTTATAGGATTAGATGAAGTCACCCTCCTTCTGTGGGGGGCATAGACCACACTTTTATTCATATATACTTTTCTTTTTGAGAGAGATACTTTCATTGTCTTTCTACTTAACTTTGGGGGTGTTTAAGTCAATAGAAGTCTCTCCCGACGGCTCAAGTACGGATTTTTTTCCTCGTTTTATCCCGTGATGTGTTTTCCCCCTTGACTGCTTGGTCGCCTGTGTGGGGTGTTGACGTGTCGTGCTACCAGTGGTTGACCTTTTACGTGATAGGAACTTGACGCCCTTCCCTGAGACGTCGGCTGGCGCCATTTTCTTCTTCCTGCCCGCTGGCTGGTTCTCCCTTATTCCGACTTTTCCTTGGGAGGTTGGAAGTATCTATTCCATAGTGTAGATTTTTGAAGCTGGTTGCATAATCCGTCTCTTCTATTAGTGTACAAAACCTTTTCCCCTATCACAACGATTTTCCTCCCTTTTGATGTCCTCCCTCGGTAGAAGTTTTCAGTGAGGTAGCTTCCATTCTTTTCTGTACCCCCTTCGAGGAGAAGATTTTTTTTTTCCCCTTTTCCTTCCCTCCCGTTTTGAAAAACACAAAAAACTGGTTTTTTCTTTTGTGATCTTCTAAGTTATTGCGGCGACCTTTTCCTTTTTTCCCCTTCTCCCAAATGCGTTCCCTTTGCAGGGAAGAGGTAGCGATTTTTTTTTTTTTTTTTTTTTTTTTTGGGCTTTCTTCTGTTCCTGACTTTCTATTTTCCTCCTTCCGTCCCTTTGGTAGAAGGTGCTCGACTTCCCGGCGGTGAGTCCTTTTGGTGGTGATGGCCGCTTGTGTCCTTCGGCGCACGCCATCGCTTTCTCTTTGTTCGTGTAGCGCTTTTTTTTCTTTTAAGATTGTGGGTTTTTTCCGACGATTTGATAAGGGACTGCAGTTTTTCGCGACGAAGCTCGCCTGTCTCTCCCTCCCCCTTCCCTCTACACACCTTTTTATATGAAAGAGGGTCCTTTTCCTCTAATTGAGGAGCCTTCAGTGAGATTTTTTCACGTTGGCGGGGAAGGTCTCCCCTTTTCCCTCATCTGGGGCAAAGGTTTTTCTCCCCTCAGAGTCGTGGATGCCTTTTCTCGACGGCGACCGCATCGGCCTTACGTGTCCCGAATTCCTTTTTCTTGGGAGTAGCTGCTTTCCTCAAGCCCGCGCGGTCCCCCGTTTATTCTTCCTTTCCCAGCTTTTTTCTCTCTGACAAGGGGCCGGCCTTTTTTTCCTGGACGTGTCCCCCTGCCGGGTTCACTGGAAACAAATTTCCCGGAATTCCTTCGCTTTCGATCGGCCTTTCGATGGTAAAGAGCGTAACATTACCCTTCCATTAGGAACTTCCCCTATCCTCTTGAAGATTGGGGGTGGAGCCAGTATGCTCGCCCTTATTTTTTCCTACGCCTCGAATTGGCGTCTTTCCCTTGATCTTTCTTGAGGACGGGGATTGAGGACGATCCGGGGCTTTCTTTCTTTGAGGGTGAGAAAGACACTGTGCCTTCTCGTTAGCTTTTCTTTTAGGTACCAGCCGTTTCTGTTTTTCTTTTGGAGAGATTTTCTCTCTTCCCTGAGCGGTTTGAGCTGACTCTTCTTCCTCCCTTCGGTTGTGTGTTTTTTTTTTTTTCACAAACCACAATCGACTTAGAAAGTATCTCCTCTTTCCCCTAACCTCCCCGTTTTTGTCAATTCGTTCCTTTGGTCCTGCGACAGATCCTGATGAGAACAATTTCCCCCTTGCACCAAAGACAGCCCCCTCCCTTCCTCGTTACTCACCTTTTTTCAATTACCACTTCCCCCCCTCTTCGATCCTCTCCGAGTACGAAGACATTTCGAGGCCTGATATTACTACGACTTTCACGCGAAGAGTAGTTCTTTCTTCCAACGGGTACTCCTGGAAGAGAGGGAACCATATCCCCTCTTCACAGCCTTGTTCCTATCCTTCTTGTGACTTTCTACAGGGAAAAGGCCTTTCCCCTTAATGCTGAGGGAAAGGTTCCCAGAGACGACGGGACCCCGAGGATGGGCCCCTTTTTTCTTCCCGACGTCGAGTCGGCGGTTTCTTCCCGGTGTAGATAAGAAACCCCACCATCCCTGTACCTTTCCCTCCCAAAAGCCTTTCGGTCGTCTCCCTTTACCCCACCCCTCATTCCCCTACAAGTCTGAGGGCAGGAGGCCACCCCCCTTTTTTTCCCCCTTTGACCATGAACGCAGGAGGAAACGCCTTCCTCCGAACACGAGAAGGCCCACCCCCCGCACTATAAGGAATGCTTCTTCCTGACAAGCCTCGCCCCCTGAAAAGCGTTGGAGACTTCTCCGCCCAGGTGGGGTTTCATAGCTTTCGAACTGTCCCGCTTTTTTCTTTTGCTCTTTTGACAAGCCTTTTCCCCTGTATCCTCGTGAAGAACACACCACCCCCATCTCGACAACATCCCCTTTTTCCGTACGACAGATGCGCGGTCCTTTGTCGAGGGGCGCAGACCTGTGACCCTCCCGCGTTTTTTCAGGAAAAACCGACGACGTTTCCTTCTTTTACGTAATCTCTCCGACGCTGGCAGGGGACGGTCCTTTCCCACCCGATCGTTTTCCCTTTGGGAAAGCAGGACCCCCCCCTTTTCACCGAAGCACACGCGGCCATTTTGCTTTTTTGTCCGAGGAAACTGTTCGTCAATGGTCTTCCCCAACTTATTAAGGCCCTCCTCCTCAGAGGGTGACAAGAGTTTCTTCCTCTTTTCCCAAGGCACATTCTTGACATCGACCGTTCGTCTTGACGCCTACCTCAGCGTTTTTTCCCCGTCTAGCTACCCCTTTTCCTGGAGATAAGGTCCTTTTCTCGTTCTCAAGGTTTTCACGAAGTTCCTTCACCGGCTCTTCCCCTTTCCAGAGAAGCCCGTTCTTCAAGGTTTGCACATCGCCAACCTTTTTACTCCAGGCGTATCAGTTACCTCTTCCCCCCCCTGTCTTATCGAGACCGTCTTTCTTAGCCCCTTCCCAGAACAAGACTCCTTTGCATCCTTAGTACCGGCCTATCCACCACTTCCCACGTTTAAAGGATTTAGTCCACCGTCAACACCTTGCCGGGATCAACCTCCCTTTTCCTGCGTCGCGACCCCCCCCTTCAAGGTGACCCTCCCCGGCCTTCAAGATTCCCAAGAAGTCCTCCCATCTTTAGGATTTCTGAAGTTCGTTGTAAAAGCTCCCGGGGACCGGCGACTTTCCTATACCCCCCTCTCTCCTAATACGTTTGGTGTGTTGTGCTCGTCTTAATTTTCGGTTTTTTCCGGTTTCCCTTCGATACCGCCGACGATCTTTCCTTCCTTTGTTCCCTGTGTTGATAGTTGTCCCCTTTAAGTGGTAGGATACTTTCCTCGATTTGTGATACAGGAATTTTTTTTTCCCCCTGTTTTTTCGGGGAATCAAAGGAAGGTGGGCCTTACATGGTTTTCTTTTTGTTTTTCTTTTTTGACGACTTTTTGGTGGATGACTTTCTTCGGTTAGGTTCCTTTTTTTCAGGTAGGCCTAGCTCTGCCACGCTTTTTTCTCTGATCCCATTCTTTCTTGCGAGGCTTTTTTGGCTGATGTGCTAGGCCCCTTTTTTCTCCTTGTGTTGCTGCGCTTTTCCTCTCCGGGCTTCTCCTTTTCGACCACCGGGTATTCAGAAGATGCGACTTGATCGTGGTAAGGTCTTCCGGTAGCAGCTGTCTCTCCCCTTCGCTGAGGTATTTTTTTCCCCTTCTCCCCCTGTCTCGAGTCTTCCAGTAAAGTGTTTCCGATGCTTTCTATTAAATAGTCTTCCCCCTTCTCGAGGAGAGTAATTCCTTCCTGGGACATTTTTGACTAACAGGTTGTCCTCTTTTCCCCCCAATGCGTTCCCCCAAGTGAAGTGACTTTTCGCGCTAGGGACACAGCAGTTTTCTACTTCCGGGCGGACGAGTCAGCCCCTGGCAAGTTTGTTTCCGGGGAGATATTACGTCAAATCTTTCCCTTCCAGGTGGTGATGGCGTGCTCCAGTTGCACTTATTTCCCGCCAAGATCAGCGATGTCCCTCCTCCGATGTTCTTTGCACAGGGATGAGGCGAAGGTTGATTTTGGTTTTTTTTTTTTTTCCCCTTCCCTTGCCGCGACTTCCTTTTTTGTGATGAAGGTCCCCCCCCCCTTTTTTTTCGATCTCTCCTTTTTCTTCGTAAAGACATCTTCTACCCACCTTGAGGAGAGATCGCATAGGGTCCTTTTAGTAGAGAGTCTTAGAATGACGTCTCTTTTTAAGTATAGTCTCCCCTTCGGATTTCGGCTGAATTCCCTTCTTTGAGGGTCTCCGTGGCTTTGACTCCGGCCGAGGCTCTTCGGCTTCGGTTTTGGAAGAGGCGCCCCCTCCCGTTTGATTCCCCCTTTACGTTGCTTTTTAGTCGGCTTTTTTCTTTTTTTTCAAGCTCCCTAAAGAACGCTTTCCCCGGTTTTCCAAGCCGCTGGTGATCCCTTTTTTCCATGTACCGGGACCCGCATGGTTTTTTTTTTCTTTTGTCCCTTCCTGATGAGCTGCACATTCCCCCGGCAATTTTTTCCTATGCGAGGATGCCGTCTTCTTTTTTTCCGATTTCCCCCCTGCGTCCAGGGCGCCCCTTGCACTCGGACCCCTGCAGCACGGACGTCTTTTGGACCTTTCCCTAGGAGGAATCAACAGGGCGGCGCCTTCGGCGTCTTTTTTGCAAACCCGGTGAGGATTTTCCTTTCTGCTGAAGGAGGCTTGTACCCTCGATGATGGTGCTCCCTGGATGGGCCTCGGGAAGCATCCCCGCCAGTTTTTTAGAGAGAGATTCCTCTCGGTGGGGGTGAGGCCGTATCTCTTTTCCCCTCCTCGTTTTTTCTAGATTCAGGCCCCCCCAACCAGCCCTCCTTCTTCCTAGAAATCAAGGACCCCCGGCCTGACCTTGTCAGGCCCGGCGTTTACTTCACGTTATAACTGCCCATGGATTTGGCGACCCATAATAGAGCCCAAACGCCAGACTCCCTTCTTCGTCCTATTGGGGGGGGGGGGTGCTCCCCTTTCCCCAGTAATCCCCCCCCGGCTCCCCCTTTCAAAGCGTACGACGAGGCGCCGCCTGCTTCTTCTTACTCGAAGAGGAATTGCCACCACGTTTTCTGAAGGGACCGTTTTTTTTCCGAAGTGATCTTTTTTTTTTTTTTTTTCCAATTCCCTTTCTCTACAGGAGAAGGACATTCCCCTTCTCTTTTATAGTGAAGTGCATTTGGTTAGAACGCCCACAGGACCCGCCTTACACAGTCCCCTTCCAAAAGGAGGGAAGGGTCAAGCGCCCTTGGAAGTTCTCCCAAGAGGCTTTTTTTTTTCCCGGCCACTTCTTGAATGTAGTGGGTTTCTCTTTACAGGTTATCGACTACAGACCCTTTACCGGATCCTTTCCCCGACGATGCCCGTTTTCTCCCTGTTCCTTCTTAGATCCACGACCTTTTCGGCGTGTCCGGCTGTGGCGCCTTTCCACCTTTTTCCCGAACGCTCTTTTTTCCCCGCCCCTGCTTTTTCGGAACGAGCTTTCCAACCCCGGCCTTTCCTGCTCATCCCCCGAAACCAATGACCCTTCTATCCTTCCTCCGAAAATTTGGGTACGCTTTGCACCTGTCCGCTTCTCCCGTGGGCTCTTCCCTGATAAAAAGCCTGTTTCGGAGATGACAGACCCCCAAAACACTTCGAATCCCCTTTCCCCTTTGCCATCCTCCTACTCGAAAAGATTCCCCTGAAATAGTCCCGGCAGCTTTCAGTGGAATCACAGACTTTCTTCAAAAAGACGAAACCCATCCAACGACTCCCTCGCTTTCCTTTTCCTTTCCTTTACCGGCCTTCTCCCGGCGACCCCTTTCTTTTTCCCCCTCGACACCCTCCCGCCTTTCCCGGCCGGTACGTTTCCTCCTCTGCCGCGACAACCTTGTTTCCCGTGTTTTTTTCCCCCATGAGGAAGACTCGCCCCCTCAAGCGTGTTTGAAAGATGGCAGTTTCTTGGAATCTCGTACCCCCTCCAATCATCTTCTCTCTGACACGGTACCTTCCTTCTTTTACGACTTTTTGAATGGAGCAAGCCCCGCTTCATGCGGGACCTTACCCTGGTCACTTCTAGTTATTTCCGGGTGGTTACCGCACGTGCTCTACCCTCCCCCCCCCCCAGGTCACCCACGGCTCTTTTTTTCCTAGCCCCTACCGAATCGCATACAGTGTTTTTTCGGAACTGCCTCTTTTCAGGAGCTCGCCTTCTTCTTCACCCGCAACGACTTTCCTCCTAAGAAAGGCCCCCTCCCAAAGTACTTCCCCCCCTCTTCCGAACCGTTCCCCCCATCCTTGTTCTCACACTGAGGCTTTTTTCCCGTTCAAGGGTCTTCTTTTAATAAGACGAGGCCCCCCTTCCCGGCCCCTTTCTTTGTATCGACTTAGATGACGGTCACCTTTTTTTGTAAGGGACGGCATAGCCCACCCCCCATCTCCTTTTTGAGGAGACTACTTGGGTGTCCCCCGTCTTTCGAGTTTTGACGTTTCATTCAGCGATACCGACTTCCTTGTTTCCATCTTAATAGTAGTAATCTTGAGAGGGTCCAAAACTCTCCCCTTGATTCTATTTACTCTCGAGGGGTGGGATCCTTTGGAAGGGGGTTGTTGAGGAAATCCCTTCCTTGTTAGTAGGAAGGTTTTTTCCTTTGGCTTTTTGGTTGCGGTGCCGAGTCGTTTTCGTTATTTCCCCTTTTTCTGCGATCATTTCTCTCTTTCGCGAGGAGGGCTAGGGATGCCTTCCATTGAGCCGTTCTTTTTCGAGTGGTGGCTATTACGGTTTTCTTTTTTTCCTTCGAATTCCGTTTCCCCCCCGGAGGCGTTTCTCCCCAGATTTTTTTCTAGGAACTCTTCTTTTCCCTTTCCTTTCGTTAGCATTTGATAAAGGGGCCTTGTATTTTTTTTCCCTGACGGCCGCGCGAGGTCCCTGGCGAAGATTGCGCTTTGTCACTATGATCCTAGTGACTCCTTTTTTTTCCTTACTAATTTGCCTTTCCTTCGGAAAGGTTGTCGCCCCCCCTTCTGAAAAATTGCACTCCTGCCGGCGTTCTTTTTTGGTCGCGGGACAGCCGGGTCCCCTCGATGGAGACGCGGCCCCGGAAAGAGGTCTCTTTCTCACCGGGTGCGAGGACGCACGCGGTTTGGAAGTCGTCTTTTTTTGATTTTTTCCCCCCCCGCGGTGTCAAGTCTGCTCCTCACATCGGCCCCCCCCCCCGCCCGTTTCGGCAACGCAGCCGGCCTAGTGACAGGAAACGCCCGACAGAGACCCCCCCCCCCCCCCCTGGCCATTGGTGGACCCTTTTCTCGAATTTTTTTTTCTTTTTTTTTTCCGAAGACGTGCCGGTTTCCCAGTTGACTGCCTTCCCTCTTTCGAGAAGATCGAGTGGGACCTTTTCCCCCCCTCAAGAGAACCCCCTGGGCGTTTTCCTTCCGGCAATTTAGGTCCATGGGGTTTCCTTTTTCATTCTTCAGTAGAGAGGGTTTTTTTCCCCCGTTTAGTTTTCCCTTTTTTTTTTTTTTACGGTAGGCGGTGCAATCCCTTCGGTGACAGGTGGCCGGTTTTTTTCTCCCTGTGCGCAGTGTTTCCTCTTTCCCTCTCGAGCGGTTTTTCTCGGTGTGAGCCGATTCCGTTACATTTTCTGGTATTTTTCGGCTCCTCCTCTCGGACTCCCCGAGGAGTAGAAGCCTCTTCTCCTTTCCAAGCCTTTTTTTCCCGGGACCTCGACGGCTCTCCAGCAATGGTGGGTGTCTCGGTTTTCAAGGTATGCTTTTTCCTTCCTCGAACCCCCCTTCTCTGAGACAAGATTTTTGATGCTTTTGGCATGGAGTCCCGTCACTTACCTGAATTAGGACCCGGGTACCCTCCCTTCCCCTTTGGGGAGAAAAAGTCTGCCCCCCCCTCCAGGCCCCCCGAGGACTGTGCTGTCTCCCTCTGAGTGGAAAGTTGGCTACCTTTGTAGCCTTTTCTTTCATGATTGAACTTGCCTTGGGCTGGCTTTTCTTCTAGTCTTCTTTTTTGCAAGAAGAGCATTTTTTCTCGTAGACTTGTCCTTTCCTTCAGGGGATTTTTGTTCTGGCGAGGCGATTTCCTACGGATTTTTGTTGGGACTCCTAATCCCCCTCTTTGTTGTTCTGCGTACGGCCACCCCAAAATCCCCCCGAGAAGATAGAATACTGAATACTGCCCCCCCATCTTTCCCGGAAAGGAGGACCTCAAGAAATTTTGAATCTGATGGGAGCCCTTCCTTCGTCCCCCCAGAGAACATCTTTTTCATAAGCCTTCCTCCCCCCCCAGTAATAAACAGAGGATCTCCCGTCCCAGATCTTTTTTCCGCCACGCGTCGGGCTTGTCCTCTCAGGCAGAAGAGGGGTCCCCTTCTTTTTTTTTTTTTCTGATCTTTCACCAGTGGCAGGTAGGACTTTCTCGGGACCCCTGCAAGCGTCATCCAACGCAAGCGTCTCCCGTGTTTTTCTCAAAAGGAAAAGGAATTTTGACCTTCCCCCTTTTAATTGAAAAAAAACCATTTTTACGGGTTTCAGGCGGGGCAAGGGATTCCCCTTTTTTTTCGGATAATTCCTTCCCCTGTACGAAGGGACCTTTCAGAGTCTTTGGAGTAGAGCTTTTTTTCGAACTAAGGACACCCCCTTTACAGGAGCCTTCCGTTCCCACAGTAAGGACTCGCGTCGGAGCCGATCGGCTAAGTTCCTTAACCATTCCCGTTTGAGCTGAAAAGAATTGACATCCTAGGCCAGATCCTTTGATGTTCAACCGCAGTTCTGTCCCATCAACTTTCGTTTAAGGACGCCTGCCCAGCCCGCCACCCTCCAACCAGACAGACACGGACGCTAAGGGGACACCCCGGGGCAAACTCATAGGATTACCCGCCTCCCCCCGCCTTGACCCCAAAGTAAGCCGAACTCCCTCACAGTCCTGACAGGACACCCAGACATTGCCATCCTATCCCTACCCAGAACACATACCCTCTTATTCCGTGCAGACAAGAAGAGTGTCAATGTTACTACCTCCCAAGGAAATGCGTGGAAACCTCCCAAAAGTGACGGAGCAATGCTCCGAAGACACGGTTTTGCCTGAAGTTCGGGGTAGGGAAGACTGATCCCGAGAACGAGGCCCCCTACCTCCTGACCCTTCCTCAAGCGCCATCCCTGATCCCCGGCAAAGGTAGGCGGTCTTCTCCCCCCCCAATCATAGCATCATCTTCCCCGGGTCAGAGACTGCCACCCTTTCCGAGACATCAGATGTTTCCTTTTTTTCTCCGAGGACCCCCCCGGTATTAGCCCCCCTACCGACACTCCCCTCACCCGAACCCCCCTCAAGGATAAAATCCCTTCCCGTGTAACGACGGCCCTCCTCGTGTTGACACCTTTTTCCTCGACCCCTGGCGCACCTCCTTGCAACGGTAGGGCATTTCTTTTTTCTGGCAGCGACACCTTTTTAATTTGTTAACCCTTTGTCTTAGGGTTTTTCCCGCGTCCAGAGGGGACCAGTTTGAAGAAGGTTCCAAGGAAAAAGAAGCTTTTCCTGTGGTGTGCCATTTCCCCCCTCGTCGGAAGAACCCCCTTAAGAGTAAGGACGAGCCCAGCTTCAAGGGCACTTGTCCCCCAGGAACCTGCCTCTTAAGGAGAAGAGTTATTTCCGAAGGTTTGTTTACATAAGGAGAAGCACGGCTCCCGTGAGCCCCTTTCCCTCCAGAACCGGCTTCAATGGCATAGCGCTTCCGCCCCAAGCCCCCGTCTTTTTTCCTGAAAGGAGTATCATTTCCCCTGATACCTCTAGCGGTTTTTCTGGTTATCTCGCCCGACTCCCTTCCAGACCTCCCCGAAAGATCCAGTTTTTTCACGACCCCCGGCCCCTAACACTTTCCCCCAGGCATGGTAGCTTACCCCCCCCCGTTCAACACAATTGCCGCGGGACTTCCCACAACTTCCTAGGACTTTCGACCCCGGCCCCGTCACGTTGTTGGCCAGTAAACCCCCCCCTGTAATATATTTGAACAAGACTCCCCTTGACCCCGGCGAGGACCCGTTGTTCAACTCGATGAAGTTTTGCCGACTGGTCCGTCTCCCCCCCTCCCCCCAAGTATTTCTTTTTCCTTTTTTCCTTCAGTTGTGTGTTTGAGAGCTTTCCTTTTCTATGCCTCTGCATTAAAGCTGCTCCCCCGCGTTGTCTTTTTCCATCTTAACTCTGAGATCTTTTTTCAAATCTTCCTCATAGTAGTAGTATTTTTGTTACTAGTGTAAAATTGAATCCGTGGGGGTCTGGCGTTCTAGTGTGGACCCTTCCCTCCCCCCAGGTGTTGAAGGTTGTAGTCCCCTCTTTGCCCAGGTGTCCGTTAAATTGTTCTAGGCGTTTTTTCTGCCGCAGTTTGATGCCCTCTTCCTGTCGTTGCGTTTTTTCCTGAGTCGTTTGAGCATACTTTTGCTGTTTTTTCGTTAATGATTAAGCCTGTCCTTGCCTTTTCGTTTTGCGTGGAGAGGGTTCGAGGTCCCTTGAGTGTCAGCGAGTTTGGGATTTTCGGGAGAGGTTCGGCGGATTGCTGTACCCCGTTTCGGCGAAGACATTTCGACTGCCCGGATCGCCCCCTTTTCTTCAGGCCTTTTTTTAAGAGTGTGTCCCCTTTTGATTCGGAGACCACTTTCTGGGGGTACCTGTCTTTCTTTTCCGAAGATGCTTTTTTGTGACGTTGACGCCTTCCCCCTCTGGGGAAAATTCTTTGATCGCGGTTTTCAGTGACGGTCCCCCTTTCAGTATTTTTGTTTCTTTCCCCCTCCCAAATGATTCCCTCCCAAATTCCCGTTGACATTCCTTTTTTCCGCGGTTTGAGAGGGCAATTTGGCTCAATATGATGGGAGACGGACCGCTCCCCTCCTGTCTGCTGTGTCTCCGGGAGCGAGGACTCCACTGGGCGTTTTGAGGACAATTCGTCCCCCGTTTTTTGATGGCAGTTCGCCTTTGAGGGAACCGTTTAGAAACAGAACAATTTTTCAGAGAGGTGAAGAAGTTTTTGTAGTTCCTCTGTTCCCCCCCCCAGGGATGTGAGGCAGGTTTCCTCTTTGGGGTTGATTTTCCCTCCTTTTGAATTTTCTTTTTTTTCGGGGAATTTTTCACGGTCCGCGGTCGCGCTTCTTTTTTCCATTTCGCCCCGAAACACTGGTTTTTTTTCTCCCGGCCCTGTTGTGGGGCCCCTTCCTGCTGGTCCTTTTTCCCTTCCGTAGTAGATGTTTTTTTGGTTTTCCCTAGTTCAGGGTTCCCCCCGTTTGGTATCTCCTGTCGTTTTTTGGAAAAGGTTTTTTTTTCTACCAGGCCGTTTCTTTTCGTGGGATGCTTTTTTCCCTCGGACGCTCGTTCCCGCATCGCGGGTGCTCCTTTCCCCCCCCTTGGTACTTGTTTCTTTTGCGCCGTAAATCCTCCCCCGGGGCCGGCTTTTTCCCCCGATGATTCCTTTTACCAGTGGTGCCGGTCCTCGACGCTGTTGTCCCGCTGGTGGGTTTTTCTTCTTGTCCCGTGTCTTTTCCCCTGTGCGGAGAACCTTTCCATCCCCCCCGGCATCGAGACATCTTATGCCGTCGCCTGCGTCTTTTCCGCGAGTACAGGAGACCTCCTTGACCCTTTTCAGCACGGGGGGGGGTGGTTTTTTTTCGATTCTGGGACCTGAATAGGAGAGCCTTCCCTTTTTCGTTCTTCCTTATGAGGAAGCGTGGCCGTTGGCAACGCAGATTTTTCCTTGTTGTTTTTCGTGGGAAGATGAGCTTTTTGCTTGGATTTTTTTCTCTGGTGCGCCAGCCTCGGCCCCCGCTAGTTAGAGTCTCAAAGCGTCTTTCGGTCTTTTCCGGGAGTTAGAGTCTCGGCTCGATCGGCGGTTTTTCTTCCGGATTTCTTTCGAAGAAGAAGGGGGTTTTTTTCGCTGAGAGGACTCCCCACCCCAAGCCCTCTTTTCTGAGAGATCCGCCCCCAAGCTCACTTTCCGGCCCGGCGGCCCCGAAACTGCGGAAATCTTTTCCCCGGCCATGGAAGAGAGCACACTAAAAGTCCCCGCCGGAAGAGGATCCCCTCATGAAGCCCCCCCCCTCTAAACCGCGCATCCCCGGCCACGCGTCGCTTGCGCCGCCCTGCGGATATGTTTTGCAGCCTTTTCCCACAGCGTCGTGCTTTTTCCCTTCAATAGGTCCGAAGTGCATCTTTTTCAGCTCTTTCTATAAAGGAAGGGATCCCCCACTTGGTCTCGATGCCCCTCTTTTTAATTCTCGCACAGAGCCTTTCACACTTTTCTCCCCCCATGAGGGAAAGGCCTTTCCTGAGTGGCCCCTTATAACCAGCGTCTTGGGAACCTGATCATAGCGACTCTTTGCGTCGGTTACGGAGCCTTTTTTTTTCCAGAATACCCCCCCTTCCCCCCCGGGGAATTCGGATCACGCCGCTCTCGTCTCCCCTCGAGACAGTTCACCCCAAGGAGACAGTTTCTTCACCCCCGGCCCCCCTCCCACGGAACGCCTCGGCACCTCCGACGTCCCGCCTGCCCGAGACTTTCCACAAAACCTCCATCTACTCCTTCCCCTTCCCCCTGACCAGTGCGACCCTTCCCCTGCCCTCTTGCGCCCCTCGGGGTTTTTTTTTTGATGACGACCTTTCCTTCCCCCGTTTGCTCGAGCACTCTCCCACCGGAAGTCCCCACGACGTCCCAAGTATTTCCGGTCTAAGACAACCAACCCTTCTTAGCTCTTTGTTGTAATCGCCCCTTTTCCCCCCCCGACGACAGGCTTGCGCGAACCTCGCTTGCGGGGCGTTTTTTGTCCACTCTTCGCCACACAACTCGTCCCCCAGCAAAAGCCTTTCCTTCGCTCCCGTCTACCCCAGCAGTAAGATGGCTTCCTCCGCGGTCAATAGAAGTAGCCATTTCTCCCGAGCCCCAAGCGCGAAAGCCTTCCCTGCCTGGAATTGAGCTTTTTAGTGGTCCCCCCCTCCTTTTCCCCCTGTTAGTAAAGGTCCGGCTCCCGAGGAATCTCCGACCCGTGACAAGAGAATTTTCCCCTCGTAAACGTAACACTTCCTCCCCCCCCTCGGTCCCCTACCGCCGCAATGGACGGGCGGCATGGAGCACCCTTAAGGCCGGTTCCCTTCCCCCCCTATTCCGGTCAGTCCCTCGTTCCCTTAGCTTCCAGGTTTACACGACGCCGACTGCACGGCTAGCCCTGCCTAGTTCCCAGGCAGACCACTTCGGGCCAGAGAAGCAAGAAAACTTTCCCTTTTTTTTTTCCCTTTTTTTACCAGGTCTTTTCCTCCCCTGAGCGCCCCCTCCCGGTGGAAGGGATTCTCCTACCGCCAAGAAGACCTTTTCTCCCGATATGGGCATCCCCCGGCCAGTAACCCTCAAGTCTCCTTCCCCATGTTTCCCACAGCGCGGGGAGATCCGACAACGTCAACCCGCTTCTCAAACATCGAGGACCCTGTTCGCGTTCCCACGCCAGGTCGTGTGGGACACTTTTTTTTTTCACCCTTTCTACGACGAGGCACTCCGTATTTGGCCAGTCGCGGCGTTCTTCCCTTTCGACAAGCGCAGTTTTTCGGTGCATCGCCCCACCCTCTCGCTTTCCTCCTCCCCTTTTTTTTGTGCTCGAAATTTGGCTATTGACGTCCTGGTTACTTAGTAGATAACGACACGTTTTTTTTTTTTGGGTCAAGTTTCCCCCCTTCTTTGGTTTCTTTTAGATCCTTTTATAGTTTTCCAGAATTGAACTGCCCGTTTTTTTTCGATCGAGGTGTTTCCTGGTGTGGAACTTTTTCCTTAGCAGCGACAGGCCGTTTGTAGTGCTTTTTAGGGGTTACTTGCTTTCCCCGAGCTTTTAGGCTGGATGCCGTGTCGGTCGAGATCTTCCTTTGTGGCGATTCAGTTTCATGGAGGGAGGCGGGCTCTTCCTGTATGCCCCCCTTGTGAGCTTTTTTTTTTGTGGTTATCTTTCTGAGCTCGTCGACTTCTTTTTTCTCGAAAGAACCCCACCGGATAGCTTGTCTTTGCCCTCCGGCCTTGCTTTCAGGCCGGGAGGTAGTGCTTCCCTTTTTCGTTTCCTGGGCGAAGATGAGTGTTTTCCTTGACGCTGATTCCCCCCCCCTCCTTTTCACTGCGTGATTTTCCCGGTCTTCTCAGTGGGCCGGGATCTCTTTTCGCGGCCCATGCGTTTTTTTTTCTTTCCCGTTCGCTGCCGGCGGTAGCGCGGGTGTTTTGGGTCTGAAGAGGACTTCATGCCAGCCTTTCTTCCCTTTTCTTCGCGAGGACGTCAAAGGCGTGTTGTTTTCAGTTTCGTCGGTGGTGATTGCTTTTTCGGAGAACTCTTTCCGCAGGGGTCGTTTTTTTCTCTTTCCCTTGGGACAGGGCGGGCCTCATTGTGTTTGGTAGTCACGCGCCGTGCCTTTTTGTAGGGAGCAGGGCGCCTTTCTCGAGCAGCTCTCTTGTGCTTTTTTCGTACTCCCCTGACCCGCTACCCCCTTGAGCTCGTTTTGGTAATGGGGGGGCTTCGTGGTCCTTTTCTCTCCTTCCCTCGTAGAGCGGGGTGGGGCCTTTTTCCCTTTTCAGCGTTTACGCGGTAGGCTTTCTCGGTTTCCTTTTTTGGAGGGTGGCCGCCATTGCTCCTCGTCTTGTTCTTCTTTCCTTGGCCGCTTCTTTTCCCCGCCTCGGCGGTGATTGCCTCCCTCCCGTGTTAGGCGGCTGATTTGACGGCCGCGGCTTTTCCGGCCGGCGTCGCCCCCCCCTGCTCCTTTCCCCCTCCGCTGGTGTCCCTCCTCGTGCTTCCTGGTGTTTTTTTCCTGTCAGGTAGCCGGGTCCTTTTCTTCACTTCCCTCCCCACGCTTTTTGGATTGTTTTGTTGAGCTTTTCCTTGACCTGCATCCCTTCTTTCAGCACTTTTGGATTTGACCGTCTGCCCCGATTTCCATAGCATGCGTTCCCGAATAGGAGGACCTAGTGTCCAGTGCTATAACGCTTTTTTCTTCGTCCGCATGTGAGGAGATGCCAGTTTTTTTTTTTTTGTGCTCTATGTTTTTTTCAAGCGAGCAGATGGTCCCGTCTGTTTTTTCCTCGCAGTCCTTTTACGGGGGATGTTTTTTTTCGATGAATAGATAGATGGTTT
>Ga0179593_1368807_pt1 | contig 20800 bp, 11 predicted proteins | sample CZODoug2_1_08_16_FD_185931 | JGI IMG/M metagenome (GOLD analysis project Ga0179593, IMG submission 185931) | Vadose zone soil fungal communities from Angelo Coast Range Reserve, California, USA - CZODoug2_1_08_16fungal (PacBio error correction) | ecosystem: Environmental > Terrestrial > Soil >... | reverse complement strand
TAGCAAGAGATCGAATTCCGCCACACGTGATCTACTCGAATCCCTCCCTCCTCTTCCCCCAGCATCTATAATTGTGCCCTATGCTTTGTTTTTCCCCCCCCCTCCCGTAATCATGGCCCCCTGATGAGTAAGTTGGTTCGAACTCCCCCCCCCCGATGTCTTTTTCGGGACCTCTCATCTTTGCTTTCTTGCAAGTTTTAGCCCTTTGCAGATTATGGTTTTGCTGTTCAGGAATAAGAGGTTTGAGAATTAGTTCGTCTCCCCTGACCTCACTCCCCCCCTCTTTGACATCCCTTTAACAAGGGTGAAAAGGTTCATTTCTCCAACGCGGCTCTTTACGTGGTCCAAATACTTCCCGAAACTCCTAACTTTTGATAGACGTATGGTCCCGTGAACCAGCTGCAATAATCCTCTCATCCGTACTGGAATCTGAGTTTTTTTCCCTTTGGCCCTCCGCCTCTTCGCTTGATTCCTGCCTTTTCAGGGATTGGCCGGAGGTTTTAGTTGCCGGAAGGTGCAGCCCCAAGGTCAGTGACGCCTTTTTTTCCTGTCCTTCTTTCCCCGTGCCGAAGCCCTTAGTTTTTGTGGTCGTATTTGAATTCAGAATCTCCACGCGTGCCCAAGCTAAAAGGAGCCTTTTTATTAGTTCCCCTCTGGCGTCCTTTCAGGACTTCTGTGCCTCTCGTTCCATCTTTGTATCGCCCGTTCAGACATTCATGTGAGCTCTGTCTTCTGGAGTTTATGTTCCCTTTGCTGGGCGATCCACCTTCTCTTCTCCTTTTCCGATTTCTGTCCATGCCCCTTTTCCCTTCGCCCCACGATTTTGGGCCCCGGCCCGGAAATATGGTCTTGGCAGCAAAATACGCAGTTCTTCCCTTTGGGCGGAACCTTCTGTCCCCGGGTTGGACTTGTAGGCGCACAGGCCTTCAAAGCATCAAAGTTTTCAAGATGTTGTTTTCCCCTGTCGGGGTCTTCGTTCAAACAAGCCAAAATACCTTCCCGCACTTTTTAGCTCTCCGAGAACCCCGAATGTACTAGGACCTCGCCATTCTGGCGTCCGTATCCGAATTTTCTGCCTCGTCCACAAGGCTTCCTGAAATAATGAGATTCTGTCGAGGAAGCCCCTAGAGTTGCTATTCTGTACACTTACCTGTCCCTGGTGCGTTCCCGTAGATAGAATTAATGTAATCGGACAACTTCCAGATGGCAACCTCTTTGATTGTGACGGGTCGAAGATTGAGGTTGCCCCGCTTCGGCATTTATGAGGTATCCTGTTCCATTACTTAAATCGTGAAGTATCTTCTGGGTTCTTTTAACTTTCTTCTAACCCTGAAATGATTTTGTTGATTAGTTACAAAGGAAGTATTACACCAGGCACGGGTATACCCCCACATCGTTACTCCATTTTGACGGTTCTTGAGCCTTCTAAGCTGTATGATTCCCCAATTCCTAGTTTCCCTCCTCCTTTGTGATCGATTAGGTTCATGTCTCGGCACCGAGAAGTCCGAATTGGAAAAAGCGCGTGTAAGTTTCGTAGTTGTCCCTTTTTACCCAGCTCCAGCGTTAGGCATTGATCCTACCCTCACTCCCCCCTTCTCTTTCATCTCTTTAAGAATCCTAGTTTTGTTGTTTCTCTGCCGTACCCGTGTGGGGTTCTGTATTTACGATACTCCCTCGATGAATCCGCAGTTCGCTTTCTCCTTTCTTCTTCACGTTCCGCCGAATTGTTTTTCTCGTTCCTTCCCAGCTTTCCCGAACAACGTTGTTAACTTGGTTTCCCCTTTTCCGGAAAAAAATTACCCACCCCTCACGTGTACCCTCTAACCCCTTTCTTCCTCCGTGTTACGTTCGACTCCGTTGGGTTACTCTTTTTCCTCCTTCAGATTCAGGTAGGACCTTCACCGCAAAGCAGCGAAGAAGAAGGGCCTCCCCCCGTACAAATTCCAGGACCGCTTCCCTCCTTGGTACACTCCAAAACGCTCCGTCTCTCCCGCCTTTTCCCCCCCCCAGACCCCCTCTCAACCTGCCTTTTTCCTATATGACGCTCAAGTCGCTAGAAGGCAGCACACTAGCGGGTTACATGGTTCCCCCCCTCTTCCTTCGAAGGTCATGCCCTGCGGTGGCAATCCCTCCCCTCTCCTGTGATGTCCTGGTCGCCCTTGTATCTTACTTTACAATCTGGATTCGGGACTAGCGCGACCAGTAGGCGTCGCTTTCCTCTTGGACCCCGTTTTCTTTCCGCGCGGTCGGTTACCCGGTTGCCGTTCCTTCTTTTTGAGGGTCAACGACGGGGAAATGATCCAATATCTTTCTTACCCGTACAAGGCAGTCCCTTCCTTAAGCCTCCTAGTTCACTCCACTTTCCTCATTAGCCTTTTGCTCTTCCGTTTCGACACAAGTTCTTGGGGATAATCCAAGCGTGCGCCTTCCAGTCCTCTACTCTTCCTTGTCATCAATGGGAGATTCGCCCTATCCCAATTTCCATTATCACTCTGCATCATTAGAAATGGTTCCCCCTCTTCCTCTATTTACTTTTTTGGAAACTCTGTTTCCCGTTTGCCCCGTCCGCTTTCGCCTTTCCCTCTGCGTCCCACCCTCTTTTGATCCTTCTCGTTTTATTTTGATGATCGCTTCAAAAAGACCTCCATTCGGCATTTCTCCACATCAGGAGCGACTCTGTCACTGACGCGCTGTCCCCCCCGCCGCGATGGCTGAGTTAGGAACCCCGCTAATCCCGGCCTTCAGTACCATTACTTGTTCCGCCCTTCCCCTGGACTTTTTCTTCTTTTTTTATTCATCTCGGCCTTCCACGTTTCCTTCTGACTTGCGGTTTAAGTTTAACGAGCTTCCGGCCATCCGAGGACGTGAGACGGATTCTTTTTTTTCTCTTCCTAATTGCGGAACGGACCGCTGGTCCCCGTCGGTCTCTGAGGTGCCGATTTGTCGTTGACTTTAATGAGGGAAGTGACAGGACTCCCCCTCTGCCAAGTCTCGTCTCGTCAACATAATCTGCAATGTCGCCATTCGTTTTCCTCCCCCCCGATTCCCCCAGATTTCCCGTCCGGCTACGGTGGCCTTTTGAACCAGGAAATTTTTCCTCGTCTAGTTTTTCAGGTTTAAGTTTTTTCCATCCCATTGGCTCTCCGAGTCTTCTGTCTTCCCTCTATTATCTCTTGAGAAGGTTAGTCCCTTCTTCGTGCATTGTTGTGTACATTTCGTTCCTTTCCTTTTTTATTTTCTCAGATGTTGATTCTTCTCTCAACCTTCGCCCTTTTTGGCCATGACTCTCTGCTACCCTTCCCGCTATTCCTGTTATCGCCTCCCGCTCTCCATCGTGAAAAGCCGTGATCCCGCGCCAGATGAGTGTCTTTTTCCACCTCTCTTGACAACCTCTCGGCCTCTTCATTTTTTGCCCGTTTAGTTTGACGATCGCACTTTTTTTTGGTCTGCCGCCTCTTATCTGTTGTGCTTCAGACGTGACTTTAATAGTACCTTTTTTGCAGCAACTAGCGTTCTTCCCTGGACGATCAGGAGAACTCCCAACCTTCGATCCTTTTCCCCCCTCGGTGACCCGCTGTCTGGTCAAAGCTGAAATGTCTTTCCTTCGAACCAATACCCCCCTCTCCTTCCTCTCACGCGGCCGAGTGCCAGCTCGTGACCTTGAGAAAGAAGGCCGTTCCGAGTCACTTTTCCTCCCGACTTTACTTCTCGATGATTTCCTCCGAGTATGCCCGCCGCGCTTTCTGAGGTCTGGTCTCCTGTTTAGGGTTATAGGTGTAATGAAAGGCTGCATCTCCATTAGGTAGGCCATCGAGTCTCTTCTTGTCTTTGCGCGGACCCTTCTCGTAAAACGGCCGCCAACTTGTAGTAGTATGGCATCTGTCCAGATCATATGGTCCGATAAGTATTCCCTTTTGAGCTCCAAACAGTCGTTCCCTCTCTCGCGTCCGCGCTGGCGTCCGGTCTTGTTAAGTCTTTGACCATAGCTAAATACTTATATTTCCCTCTCCGTGCGGGCCTCCTTCTGGGTCGGCTGTAGTTATCTGTTCTGTCAATATAGAGATTTCGCGACTTCTTCTACGACCCGCGGGAGGCCCCCCCTGGCTTCAATGTTCTCCCGCGGCAGAGCAAGCGGCAATTTGCTTTCCCTTTTCTTAGGCTTCCCTTCTCGTCGTTTCTTTGTATTAGCCTTTAGCCCCTAGGACACTTTCCTTGTTTCCTACCCTCAAATACGCGGCGCAACTTCTGTTACGAATGACCTCTTGTCTTTTCCCTCAGGCCTCCGCCGCCAAGTCCCTCGCGAGTCCCTTCTCCAGATGTTCAATTCAAGAAGGATACAAGGTTGGGGCCTCCTCCTAGATTTGCTTTTTTTCTACTTTCTTCTCCCTCTTCACTTTCCCAGCTCACGTCCCCATATCCTTGTGCTTCAAGCTATCCATTGGACGCTTTGTGGCCCCACGATGGGCTTCGTTGATGTGGCTGCTCCTTTTTTGTTGTAAAATATGAGAACGTCTTTCCCGGTAGTAGGGCTTTTTTTTTTATGATTGCTTCGTCTTTTTCGTCTGGCATGTTTGATTCCCTTAGGCATTTAGTCCGTCCTCCTCTTCCAACGAACGGAGTAAGACCCCCAGAATCCTGCGGCTTACGATTTTATTGGTCATTTTTTCTTTCCCATGGTTTTTTTGTATGTGTCTGCGGTAAAAAGTCCTACTGAATTGAACACGGTTGGGGTTTGGACCCACGACATGTGGACTTCTGTCCAACCTGTGCTTCCCCCTCCTTCTCAGTCGTTCTAAGTGTGGGACCACATCATGGGGCCCAGTTCCGTCCTTTTGTCTTTTGGACGCCGAGTTTTCTGAAGCTCGTCGCCTCCTCAGTGATTACTGGCCATCCCCGTTTTGACGTCTTTTTTCCTCTAACTTGTTGTTTGTTTGATCTTCTCCACGTCACTCCGGGGTCCAGATTTATCGATCCACATCTCCTCTTAGTCCCACATTGGACAGTTCCCCTGACGACGCTTTATACTCCGTGCTCATTTTTTTTCACGTAGTCTGTTCTCTCTAATTTGGCTCACCTTACATATGGAACGATCGCTCCCAAGATCGTTCGGGTGTAAAAACGGAAACCTCTCCCAGTCATCAAACTTCTTTCAGTCCCCGTGGCTCAGCCTCCGTGGTGACAATTTGCCTCTCTTGGCTTGTTCGTAAATTGTGTCCCGCTTCCGTTTTTTTTAGCTTGTCAAAACTTTTCAACAACCCCCCAGGGTTTTTGTTTATCCAACATGCCTTTTGACCCTGTTATAACAAAAGGCTCCCACTGTGTACATAACGTCCTTGGAGTGGATTTCTCCGGGTCCCTGTCCCCTTCAAACTGCAGGACTCTGGAATTTAACAATCCCTATCTTGTGCAATCGAAGTTTCGCAGCCCCCGGTGCCCTCTCTAGGGAATCCCCTCCTTTGGGCACTTGCGGATGCGTTCACAAAAGATTTCGTGGTCATTGAGGATCTCTTTTCCCTGTAAATGCCTTTTAATGGCCTGTACCGGCTTAATTCACATGCGGGCTCAGGGCATAGATTCCTTTATTCAGTGTTTCCCACTGTAAAGGATTCGTGCGCGGATAGCGGTTTGACCCCACGGGTCTGTTCCCCAGTTTTCTGTCCATCGGGTCGGCATGTCCCTGGCCCCTTCTTTATGGAGTCCCCCCCTGGTAATCCCAGTCCCCGTCGTTTGAATGCCTAACTCCCTTGGCCGCTTGAGACCTCCCTTTTGACTGCGCGGCCATGGGGCGTCCCTCCCCCCCATCCTTAGTCCGGTCTGACCACGCTGCCCCTTGACCCCCCGGGGGATGAGGTCCGACTCCCTGGTTTGACGTCCCTCCCCGATTACCCGTCGCTCCCCCATTCGATTGTAAACCTTTTCCCCCCCTCTATCTTATTGGAACGCCTTTCAATCTTCAGTCATGACGACGTATTTTTCCCAAGCGCTTCCCTACTGTCTCCCCTTCGAGTCTCTTGGATGCTTTTCTAAGCCTACCTTACTCCTACCGTTCTGGGCGGCGTTCGGAAAGAAATGGAGTTACAAATCTGAAAGACTCTTCGCGACCGTCCCGGCAAACTGCCCCTCCACATACCGCCGGCGCAATCCGTTATTCCCTTTTCTTGCTTGACCTAGTTTTCCAAGCGGATTCCGATTTTTAACTTTCCTCCAGATGTTCCGACGTTCTTCTAGATTATAGGCCTGTCCGTCTTATTTCTGGACGGATTTAGAAGTCACCCATTAGATTTCCCCCTTTTTTTTTTATTTCGTCTCTTTTTTTTAGTCGCCATTTCCTTCTCTCCATTTCCGAGGCCCCTGTCCCATGTTCAATGTATTGACGCGATACAACTTCCCATGTCAACTTTCGCCCTCCTGGCCGCCCTTTCCTCGTCACTTGCTACGGTTCCGGGCGAAAAAGAAATTCATTCTAAGATAGTGTCTGAGGGAGAGGGGGCCCTGATTTTTTTTTCCTTCAGTTTTTTTTATGGCGAGCTTTTTTCGATCCGGAATAGCGGCTGCAAGGTAGCTGCTTCTGTGACTGGTCCTTCCTTTGGACCCCCCTTTTTCATCCCGTTCTTCGCTCAGCGTTGTTGTTTGATGACCGGATTTTTTTTTTTTTGCACCAGGTTCGGCTAAACTTCTCCGTTAATACGCCTCTCTCCCTCCCTTTGCCGCGCCCTATTACCAACTCCTTACCCTTCCTTGACCCGTTATGCCTTTTTGTTCGGCCCTCCCCCTTCTGCGTCGATGGACCCATTCGAAGCCTGTGATGCGCGTTCGAAAAGTTATTGTGTATACTAGGCTTGAAAAAGGTCTCCTTCTGTCTCTCTCGTAAAACTTTGAGACCCCCTTCGGCGACATCAGACCCAGCCAGGTGCCACCCGTTCAGGTCCCCTTTTTTAATTCTGAATTCTCAAATAAGTGCTCCCAACGTGACTTTTTAAGGCCCGTGAGAAGTCGTTCCCCCGCTCAACGCCGGTTAAGGACTTCTCTCCTCACGTTTTCCTTCTCATTGATACTCCTACATTGGAACCTGAGCTGTGCTTCTGCGGTCATGGGCGTCTTTCCTTATTTTCTGGGTGCTTTTCTTGGCCGGCTGCCCTTCCTCCCCCAATTAGCGTTCGGCAAGAGAGTTCTGTGTACTATGCCCGATTCACCGGATTGTGACCCTTTACTCTCCCGTCTTCAAGCGATCACGCTGCCTCCCCGCCTTCATTATTCGGAGCTACTGTCGGACGAAGGATCTTGCTGAAGCCTTTTTTCCCCCCCGTTCAAAATCGCCTAGTACACTATCTGTGAGGGATCGTCCGCTTTTTTTTTGCTGGTTTCATGAATATCGTATACCTATATCTGTCCTACAAGCGTCTTTTCCCTTCGGCCACCCTTTACCTTGAAGAGACCTTCTAAACGGCCAGTGTCAAATTGCGTTGACGGCCCCCCCTTTGGCTTGGCTTTTATTGCCCCGGGGCCTCCCCCTAGGTCATTCCAGTCCCCCGCGTTCAATAAGCCCGAAAACTGCTTTCCCGTACTCGCCCTCCGATCTGTCTTTTTTTAATCCGTGACTTTCCAATACATGCGCGTCTTATTGCATGTCATTTTCAGGATAAAGCGGCCAGGTTTCATGCATGCATTGAACTCCTCCGTCGCTGCCGCAGCCGTCTACCCTCCTCTCGGAGTCTTCCTTCTCGCTCCCCGCGTTTCATAGCTTAAACATGCATAAATTGGGCTGGAGAATCTGAGAGTTGTGGATTTTTTTCCCTATTCTCGTGATCCTTTCCATTGACTAACTTTGTGCGCCTGATCTCTGAGCTTTTCTTGCTTGAGCTCCTGCGTCTTTGAGTCCGCGCCAGTCCCTTTTTAACACGAGTCTTACCGAACACTGCATCATACCAATCGCCGCCATTGTGGGCTTTTGGTGCTAGTTTTGAGTTTAGAATCTTGCTCCGAAGTTTGGATTGCCAATGGTGACCCCGAGAGTTTTCTATTTCTTGTTCCTTCTTCGGAACCGAGTAACGTCTTCCTGTTCCCACTTTTTTTATTCGGAGTAATGTGCTCGCTGGAGCCAGTATTAAAATGAGTATTCCCCGCATTCTCAAGCTGCAGCCCCTGGCGGTTTTTATCATTTATATTTGGATCCTCCTCCCTCTTGTTGTTTTCTTTTTAGAGATCAAACTTACTACGGGGATCCCAGGTTTCCGTGCACTCAGTCGACCTTCCTGAAGCATCGTACGCTCGGCCGGATTCATGTTTTTCCCGGACAGAATCGTTTTTTTTCTCTTCAGGCTACTGACCCTCTTTCCTAAGATAACCACCCCTCTCTGAGTGGAGGTTCACGCCTTGTCCTCATGTTCACACTTCTGGTGATCAAACCACTTTTCTCCGGAGCCCCGGTTGCTCCTATTTTGTATGCTCCTTTCCTACTGGTCTGGGTCTGCATCTGGTCAGTGTCTCACACTTTGGAGTCCCCCAATGCACGAAAGCAGCCTTGCCCCATCTCCCCCAATTTATTTTATCCTGTGCTATCATTTTGTCCGTCACTCCCCAAGCTCCGGCGAGACCGTTCCCACTTCGAAAATAGGTATTTCCCCGCTAAGGTGCTAACCGGTCTTCCCACCCACACGATCTTGGTCCCGTTTGTCGAGGATGCTTCCAAGCGCTTTTCGTGATGTAATCACGCCAGCTGCATGATGTGGTCAACTTTGTTTGAAAACCGGTGTTTTTATCCCTTCGAATTCCTTGGCGGCGATCGTATTTGACCCTGACCCCTTCTTCGGGTCGCACGCTATAACGGTTCGGATTTTTGCCGTGGTTGGCACGCGGTTTCCAATGAGCGGCCAATTTCCGCTTATTGGACAGTCCCCTGGCAGTCCTCCTCGATCTTTTTTCTCAAACCTATCCCGCAATTTCCTGCAATTCGTCTCCTACTTGCACCCCCCCCAGACGTTCCTGCGGTGCCCCCTCTTCGTGACGGAGAGATATACGTTATGATTCTTTAAAATGTTTTCTCCCCTCCAGCCCTACCGCGCCCGCCGCCTAGGCCCTCACGGTTACCTTGGCCACGGGGCGCTAATCGGACTCTCTCCAGACGCCAGCTAGCCGCAGTTTCTCCTTTGAGAGCCAGACTGTTTTTGCTCCTTCATTCTCGCGGACAGTCGTTTCTGCTTCTCCTCTTGCCAATCCCTAAAATTTGGCGAATTTTAGTTCGCGAACCCTCCCCCCTCTGCCGACTCGAATTGTCTTGCAGCAGTCCTTGAAACCGGCACCCGCTCCATTCCCCTCCAGTTGTGGGCTTCTGAAATTGACTAGATTCACTTCTTCGAGGCGACATTGATGCACGTGACTTTCTTCTCATTCCTTCTTGAAGAGTAGTTATCGCTTTATTTCCAGTACGCGACGTGAGGGTTTTTTTTAGAGTCTCTGCCCACGATTTTTTTTTCTTTTATGGTCGCCGATTTTGTTCGTCAGACCCCTTTTCCTTTGACGTCCAGGAGACTGACTCCCAAAGATTTGACACCCTCCTATGATTCCTTCCTTACCTCTCATATGCAACCTATAGCCCCCCCTTTTTTTTTTTTAGCGATTTCAGCTATTCCGTGTCTTGGCGGACCTAACGCAGGATCTCCTGATCCTTCTCATGTCGTGGTTTCTTCTTCCTGGAGTTGTTTTTTTCAAAGACGCTACGTGCTGGATGCACGCTTGTCCTTTGTGCGAAGTCGGTAGCAAGGTTTCTCCTTGGGCGGTCTCCGGGGGCCCTGTTAGGTCATTCTTTTTTTTCTCCCACTTGTTTTCTTGTTTTCCTGCTAGATGACCTTGACTAAACTTTGTGCGCCCGAGAATCCCATTCCCCCCGTCCGGATAACCCTTTTGCGTGATCCGTTATCCTCCTCCAGCGCGCCCGAAGTGTCCCGTGCAAAAAACCACCATGATCAGTTCATCCTCTTGCGTTTAGTTTTTTCTTGTCTTCCTTCCCGTAGCCGCTATGGCCCATAGCGAATGTTTTTTTTTCTCCCGTTCTCCTTTTCCAATTATATGTGGCCGCTAGGAATGCTTTTTTTCCCTACAAACATCTTCGCTCTCTCAATGGACTCTTCTTCCTGTCAGACTCACATCGTGCGACATCACGTCCCTCGTTTTGACTTGTCAGGTCCCCACCTCTGAAAGGCTTCGCGACAACCCAGTGAGCGATACTCGCCTCGGCTCTTTTAACCCTCTGAAAGCGGGCCTTTTGAATTCCATCCTTCCCTATTGCTCTCAGTATCGAGACCATATTCGTCCCTGTCGCTTTCTGGAGTTTGTGGTTGCCTGAACTAGTTCAGCCACTAGCGAGGGACATCGCCTTTATTTTTTTCCCCCGGCTGCTTTGTGCCCTTTAATACTGTAGGTTAATTTTTTGTAGCAGACTTTCAGCGACATACTCCAGAGACCACCCGTATGCGCCTGCGTCCCGTCGGACAGCTTTCTTTACGTTCTTTTCCTCGTATTCAATGAATATCGTCCCTCCTAAGGGTTTGTCTTGTTCTTTTTCGTCTGATCCCTTTATTCGGCCCCTACTGATAGTCCCGATTATTTTGCTGCTCCCCAGTTGATTTCCACGAATATGAGAGCAAGGCTTCCCCCTCCAGTGAGTGAACTTGTTTTTCCAGTATTCCCCCCCTTCCGGAGTGGTCCTGGGTAGAAAGTGTTCCTTCCAAAGATACTGAATGCTTCCCCGGTTCCAATGACACCTCACCTTAAATGTTTTTTTTCGATCCTTGACGCGCCCTCTCCTTTTTTTCCCTCCGGACCAGCCTCAACTGTGAATGTTTAATAGTCCCTTCGGCACAGTCCCCCTCTCTGATTTGCTTAGACATATCGAAGGCGCTTTGTGATATCCGCGTCACTTGATCTCGTACTTAGATTTAGACATATTGGTGACCTTGTTTGACAGTTCGTCGTTTTCCATTCCCAGGTGCTTTTGGTCTGCGATGATGCTAATGTTCTAAAGTTATGCACCGCATCCTGTTCTTGAAGTTCGGTGCACTTTGGCTTCTGGCAGCTTTTTGCCGGAAAGGTTAGGTACCCCCAGATCCCATTTCTATTTCCCTTTTGAGCAGGCTTTATCATTAGTTGTATCACCTGAATCGGTGGATGGGTCTTACTTACCAGTCTCCTCTTGTTTCCCCGCTTCCCTTTCTCCCTGCAGTCGACCTTCTGTTTGACGTGGGACCCCATTTACGCCGGTCTTACGCGTAAGATATCATACCTCGTAGGTCCTAGATCCTACCGCTGCAAGTTTCCCCCTTAGTCTCCTGTCTCTCTGCTTCTAATCTCCGTGTTTGAGAGATACCTGGTTAGATGTTAGAGGGGTCGGATTAATACTGTTACTGGCTTTCCAATTCGTTCATCGACGCTACAGCCGTATGTTCAACGGTCCTCACCTTTCTCGCTGCCTACCCACAAGATTTTCGCGATAATAGGTTGTCCTTCCCCCTTCTCAGTAACCTTTGTAATTAGACCCCACTCCCCCTTTGGTCAGACCCCTCCTAAAACAAAGTTCTGCTAATGAGTTCATTCTTTCGTTGGGAACGGCCTTCGGCTCGGCTCCTCTCAGTCCATCAAAGCCCCCCCCTTCCTCGCAGCGATTTCTGGCCCACAATGGCCAAGGATGCTATCATATCCACCCCCCTTCCTTTGAGGCTTGATTTTCCAGGCGTTTGACCCCTCATTGCATTGTGGCCATCTATGAGCGGTAACCATACCCCGTCGGGTTAGGATGAGCCGCTTCGACTGATGAGGGGCAAGACCGAAGATGGTCGACGTAGTCGAACCTGTTTTGTATGCCTCGAGACTTGTGCTCTGATATGGCCCGAAGCTTTACGAGCGGATGAAACGTGCTTTCGGATTTTGACTGAGGGAAACGAGTAAATCTGCAATTCCGTGATTTGCCGCACTCTGGAAAAGGCCCCTGGCTAATACAAGTCCAACGCCGAATTTCAGCCAAACTTACATTTCCTAAGTCTTCTTTCAGCCGGGCCTTGCAGAGTGCAGAACATTTCATTTTCCGGTGTTACACACGTTCTCCAACACTGAAACGGCTCGTGAGGTTCATAAATGTGGCTTGGCCTCCATCTCCTCCGAAGAGGTCTCCCCCCGGGTGAAAGGTTGGACTTTTTGACCCCGATTTTATCTTAAGAATGGACGCACATCGTCGACGGCGTCCTCTTTCCCGACTGTTGCTTAGCCTCGTAGCTTAGACTAAGCCGTCTCCCTCAAGATCCCCTTCCTAAAAACTTTCCGAAGTTATTACATAAGGACGTTTCGCCCCCCGATACCTCTTGACGCGTGGCAACAGTGATGAATGGAACGAACATGAACACTTCCCTCCGCAGGAGGTGGTTGATTCTTGTCCTCGTCTCCTTGCTTCGATTTCCCTTTACCCCCCTTCTCTTTCTGCAGTCCTTCCTTGCTTCCAGTTCGTTAAAGGCTATTCGTTAGAGGAGGATCCTCTTGGTATGACACAGTATTCTCTTTTGATCCGGTTCCCTTCTGGGTCGTGATGTCTCGTCTTTTTTTTCTTCGCAACTTTTCCTACGCAAGTTATTCTTTCACTAATGGTTCCCCAACCGAGTTCCTATCTCCCCTTTTTTACAGCAGACACACCATCTGCTCACATGCTCCACATTTGCCCCCAAAGCTTTCTATTTTCCCCCGTACGGCTCCGGTCTGGCCGCAAGCCTTTAGCTGGACTGAAGTAAAGCCCTATGGGCTGGGTCACGCGTGGTTCCCTTTATTTGTTGTTCTTCCCTAATCGCGGCGCCCTTTTTTCTCCTCTGTCCTGGTGAATCTTGCGTAAACATCCGCTCACTCATCATTTTGACTCTTCCCTGGCCCGACCCATTTCGAACCTCCCGTCTTTTTTTAACACCGTGTCCCCTCGATTCGTTCTCGCCTCAAGCTTTCCCCTCTCACGCTTGCATTCCCGCCATGCGGTTTTCCAAAAAACATGAACTGACTGTCTTCTGCGGGTTCGCGCCTGTCTCTAGCCCTCGATGGACCCTCTCTTGTATTCGGTTTTCTTATATTATCTTTTTGTGGAATCCTTCCTTTCTTACATTCGACTGTTAGTATTAACTGGCCGATCAGTCCCTTTTTCCTCTACAACCCGACAATCCCAGCTACGCTCTTCAAAGAGTTGTCCCAGGCGCAAACCTGTTTCTCCCCCCCCGACGGCCTTCGCGACGAGGTGAGCCATAACTCTGGTCTTCCAGTACGGTGTTCATTCGCATTACCGCCTAGCGATGAATGATTTACCCCCGATCTTTTCGGCGTCTTTGCTTTCCTAGGGATGTCGGCGGAACTACACCCTCTCCTTTGCCAGCGAGTCATGTGATTTCGGTGTCCTTTCTACTTGCCTCACAGCGACCAATCTGCGTATTGAGTAGAAAGAGATTCGCTGTCCCGCTCGCTCAGATTAATCTCCCGTTTTTCGCGCCTCTCTTCTGGAGCGGTGTAACCACTTGACGGGGATTCCCGATTCCAGACTCCTGACTGTGATTTTCTCCTCATAGGGGGATTCACCTTTTTTGCTCGCCTGAGTTTTATAGTACTTTTCGCTTTCCACCGGGTTTTGCGCCGGCTCGGACATACATAAGGACACAGGGTTCCAACCTCCTTCCATGATTGCTTCTTTCATGTTCCCCCCTTCAGTTGGATTGTACAATGGGCGTCCCCCTAAATACGGACCTTGGTCAGTGGCCCGTCGTGTCCTCCCTCAACAGGCCGCACTTACTTTGCATAAGGCGAGATCCCCTTTCCCACTGCGCGCAATTTCCAATTTTTCCTCGGTATCCCTTGCGCCCAGGACATTTTCTGCGGTCGCGCCTCATCCCTTCGCCCTGCTTGTTTCGCCTGCGACCAGGAGGTTGTCTTCCCGAATTGACCGTATATTAACATTGCTTTTTTTCCCTATCGTTTAGGTCCGCCGTATTCGTTTTAGAGTCCTTTCCTTCCCAGGATTGCTTTTACCCGGGATGCTTCTCGGTTTTAGTTTCGGTTGCTTTTATGGCGTAGTTTTTTCACCCCCCACTGCCCTGACTGCCCTGTGTACCCCCTCACCGGCGATTCCCCGCCCCCTCATCCCGTTTTTGAGTGAGCCTTCACAGATTCTGGGGCGGTGTTGACGCAACGTGCCCTTCCCGTTTAAGCGTCTTGTTCGTCCTCCTGTGTGACGGAGTCTCTCCCTCGGTGCCGGCCGTTGGCCACCCTGGCGTTCCGACTCGATCTGGCTTCGAACTTGTAAGCAGAGATCCCTGATCGGCCGATGCTGCCCATCCCGGAGGGTTACCTCTTTTTCCTCCTTTTTGTTTCCGCCTTTCTTAGTTTTTTGGATATCATGCCTAAGTTTAGTTTCTAAGGTTCTGACCGCGCTTCGTGACGCTTCTACTGTCTTCATGTGGTCCACTTGTATCCGGTCTCGATGCTTTTTCTTGAACAGCTGGTCCGATCTCTCCCCCCTCTTTGCGGGCAAGGATAATCTTCACACCAAGCCCCTTTGGCACCCTCCTTTCTCTTCGCTCCCCCCTTTTTGTCCCTCTATGTTTCTCCTTTTTTGTGCAAAGTACGGAGCTTGGACTGGCTAAATTTCCACGAACTTTTCACTCCGCAAGTTCTTTTTCTCCTGGGTCGACCCCTATACCAGGAATTCAAGGATGCATTACCTGTAAGCCCAATCTCCCCGCTTCAGGCTGCGCCCCTTTTCCCCCGACACATCTTCCATCATGCCTCTTTGTCCCCTTTCTCTCCCGGTCCAATCTCTTCTGAAGCCTTTATCAGGGGATCTTTACAACTCGTATTCCTTCCTTATACAGTCAGTCCTGCTGTCTGGCAGCTTTTTTCCGGGTTACCATTGCGTTAATCCATTCATGAGCTTCCTGGGCCCCTTGGCTTTGTTTCAAACACGTTTTTTTTCCGGATGTTCATTCTTTCACCAACGACTTTCCAATGAGAGACTGTATGTTTCTTCCAAAGACAAGCCAGTTTTGCCTTACGTCCTAATGGTGCGCTGTTTTCATCTTTTCGCCGGCGGTCCTCCCCCGGACGTCACGCTTGTACGTTCTCCTCGTCTGAGTTTCCCATACTTCTTTTTCCGCCGTCTCCACGACTCCTCCCTGATGACGTAGTATATGCCGCATAAAGAACTTATTGGAGAGGTCACACCGAGTTAAGGACTCTTTGACGCCGCTGTCCGGTTTCTCTCCTCCTTTTGCGCTCATCCCCTTATTTCCTCTTCCTCTTTGTTCCTGATTAGAGGCAAGTGAAGCCTTCCCCTTTGCCTCCCCCCTTCTGGGCATGGACACCGAGGCCAATATTCTCCCCCGTTTTTGGCCCTGACGCCTCTTTTGGGGTCGTCAGGCAGACCTTCACAAGACGCCAGGGTTTTCGCAGCCATCTTGGGAGCGGCCTTCTCTTTTCCCCCTTCCTTTCGTGATCACTCTCCCCTCCTTCCACGTGATTCCCCTTCTGCCTTAAGTTTTTGAGATCCCTTCCCTCGGATTTTTAGGAGGACGTTTCTCGTCTTTTCGTTTCCCCTCTCCTTTTTACCATCCACTGTCCGGCTTGGCGCTTTTGGTAATTATCCAGGGAAGAGATAAACTTACCTTCTCAAGCAACATGTAGTTCTCCGGCTGAAGCCCCCCCCGAAAACTTCCCCCTCAGAAACCTTCCTCCAAAATGCTTCGATTCCCCCATTTACAGGGCATGAACCAGTCCTCTTAAGATCGTCGTCGGGTCCTTCTTTACTGAGTGTTTTTCATCCCACTGCAATGGCGCGGTCTTCCCTTCTTTTTTGACGATTTCTCTTCCGGAGTTTGCGGTGGAGCCGTTCAGGTCTGTGATGTCTCTGAGCTTAAAAAGGGTCCGGTCCCTGGTTTCATCTCCTATTTTTCCTGTTGGTGTTTTCTCTCTCTGTTTGACGAACCGCCTTTTCCTCTAGCAATACAGGCACGAACTTCTCAAACCCCCTGATCGATGGAATTCCTCCAATCCGCTCCCGCCCATAGCGTGTCTGGAACCACCACTTTCCTTTTTGTGACCTTCCGAGCTTTTTCTCCGTTTATGGTCGGCCCCCCTTCAGTAGTCCCTTCCCTCTTACCCGCGAAGTCTCGTGCTTTGAATTGTGAGCTTTTATAATTTGCTTTGCACTCTTTCGGCGTTTCTTACTGAACGACCCGGAAATTTCTTTCTCCATCTTCTCCCTTCCCTCCCAGCTTTTCCCCCTGGGGTTTGTCATAATGCTTTCTGACGGCTCAACCGACCCCAATCGCATCAGGCTTTTTTTCACCCTAACCGCTGCACCCGAAGGTTGAGGCCTTCTCTTCCCGTTTTCACTTCGACCTCAGTTCAGCATTTTTTTTCCCAGGCCGCTATTTTAGCCCGGATGTGAGCATTGACCTCTGTTTGAGTGTTTTTTCTCCCCTTTTTTCGCAATTCTGCTTCCGTCCAGCTATGTCGGGATCCTTTACCGTTGTTTTCCACACGCCCTTTGCAGGTTGGCAATCGTCTTAAGCGCCCTTGTTCCCGAGAGATCTCCAGTTCTCGCACCCCCCGTCTGTTCCTCCTATTCTTCGCCCGTCGGCCCGTTCGTCCTTTCTGTGACAGTTCCAAATGATTCATGTGCTTCTTGACGGAGGTCGTGCTCATTTCTCCCCCATGATTCTACTTTTCAAGAGCTCTCGGTACTTCGCGGGAGGTTTTTTAATTTGAGGCATCGGAAACAAAAGGATTTTCCTATTCCCCTTTCGACCCCCCTGCTGTTGAGCGGCACCTTCGGCTGGTTCTCTGGTTTTTTGTTGGCATTTCCAACCCCTTTTCTCCTTAATTGGCAGGAACTCGTTGGCAATGAATTTCCCGCAGTTGGTTAATCTTCCCTCGCGCCCTTTCTCCTTTTTTCCATAACCCTCTCCCAAGTGAATTTGATTTCAGAATGTTAATGGGACCCCCAGGAGTCCCTGCGCTTCCCACTGCTTTAAGTAATAAGGCATTTTTGTGACGCCTCCGCTACCTTCCCGATATCCGGTTTTCTATCTCTGGTGACCGTCACCGGCTGGGCGTTTTAATTAAGACTGCTTGGTCTTGAGTCCAATGAGGCAGTTTTCTGTTACCTTCGACGGATTGGCTCCTTTCTCTGCTGCTTGCATCCGTTTTTTGCTGTTTCCTTGATGGTGTTTGGTTGTGGGTAGCGAAGTTTTTTTGTAAACAGAATTTCGTACGACCTTATCGCAGCAAGGTTGAGGAGTGAGAATTGCCCCCTTCCCTGTTGGTGGCCGTGCCCCCTTTGAAGTTGAACCGGCCCCTTTGTCCCGTGATCGACGTCCAGCTTTTCAGGTATTTTAGAGACTATCAATGGCCTTCGTTTTCAGCGGCGAGAAATTCTTCAGATAAATTTCTGCCATATCTCCTACCGCTTGCCCTCGGCGTCCCTGGTCTCATCTTTCCTCATGTTTGTGAGAGATACTGGAATCGGGGGATTTGTTTGACTCCTATGCGAGTTCTTATCCCTCTCGGGGGGGGGGGGTGGGACCCCCCCCTCCCGCTCGACGTCTCCTGGCTTAGGGTCCCCCTTTCCTTATCCGCTACCTCTACGACCGATTCACGTTTTTCGGTTCACAGATGGTGTACCTCCCCCCATCCCCCCTTCTGGGTCTCCAACGAATGAGCCTCCTTCCCTTCTCATTGGTCTCGCCCTCGGTTAATCCTTTGCCTTGACTAAACCATTCGTCCGCTCCCTCACCAATCCCCGCAAGCCGCTAGCTCCTTTTGCTCCCATCCCGACTCTTAATGAGTACTTTCATTCTTCCTTCCCTCCCCAACGCTTTGCGCCTTCCGACCTTCTGCTGCATGGGGAATTAGTCCGCGTTTCCCCCCACGATAGACGTTTCCTCAGTAATATCGGGTCTTTCGTTTGATGCGTCACAAAGCGGAGTATCTTGGTCTGACCGCACGACCCCACCTTTGGAATTGACTAGGCTTTCAGTTGAACATGCGGAATACTGGCATCTTGGTGGAGAGTCAGCGACCATTCTGTTGTTAGCGCGGATCGCCCAAACGGTGTTTTTGTCCCCTTTTGAGGGCCCCCTCCTGCCTCTGGCCACCGTATGTATTTGTTCCCGGGCGAATCAGTCCAAGACGCCTATAACCTCAACGCATTCACCTCACTGTCGCGTGCCTGCTCTTCTTCCTTGGCCCCTCCTTTTTTTTATTTTGTCGCATCCTAGAGGCAAGTTCCTCGGCTTTGATCTTCCGAAGCCCATGGTTCCGGCCCTAACGACACGGAAACGAGTCCCCAGGTCGATTCGGGAAGGGGCGATTACAGTTTTTTTTACCTTGTCACTTCGCCCCTCTTGCTTGCCTTCCCTCCTTTATTGCGTTCGCTCCAGATGTGCTCCTTATTTCGGAAAGTGTGCGAGATGCCGTACCGCCTACCAATGGCTTCGGTTTCCCAAGGGCCCTCCTGGATGCTGCGTGAGGGCCCCGCCTGCCGCATTACCCCGATCCTCAATCTTTCATCAGCCGACGCGTGCCGGTCTCCCCTCTTTTTTCTTCTTTCTCTGATCTCTCCCTTTCAATTAATTGTTGTCAGTCTGCCCGTGTGCCTTCTTCTCCCGGAAGTCCGTTCTTTTTCTTCGGTTGCGCGGATTTCGCGTCCAGCATTTCCTTTCCAGACGAGGGTCAGCTTTTTTGTGATGTCAGCTTTTTGTGTCGACCTTGATCCTTTCATCTTTTCGTTTTGAAATTATTTTTGGCAACCTCACATGTTGCAGCACGCAATGTCATGCGCATCCAATTCTCGATTTCCATCTCCCCTTCTCTTTTTTCCTTGGCCGTACCCATCTCCCCTCCGCTCTCATTTTTTCGGATTCTTTGGTTTCTTTGGACACTCTCGCGCCTTTTGATCAGTCGACTATTTTTTTCAGCAATTTTTAGATTGTTTCCTGGCTCTCGTGGTCCTTTTACTGTCGAAGTATCTAGATATTTCCTACTACTGTGAGAGATGGACTATGTTGCAGACGAGGACATCATTCACCAATCCGTAACCCCCCCCATCCGTTCTCCCTGACTTCTTTCCCTTTCGCAGCAGTTCATGACCTGGTTTTGGGAAAACCCACCAGGACAAAGCTTAAGGAGAGGATAGCAGATTGTCGGCCTGACTTCGCCGTCGATGGTCCCCCTCGAAGCTTGGCTCGTTCTTGTCTATTTTCTTTTTTTTCTTTCAGCCGTTTAATCATAGGCCTTCTTTTTCAGCCCCCAGTAGTTCCGAGTTATTTGGCGTCTTATCAGGCACTTGTCGACGACAAAAGGAGACTCCCGACCAGCTGTTCCGCGGTCAGTCAAAGCGTTTTTTCCCTTTGTCCTTTTAAACGTTACCTCCCCTCATACTGACGCTGCTAGCTTTAGTGCAACCGTTAAGGTTGCCGGGGAACTTCAAGCTTCCCGTTGAATTCGAATTCCCCTCCCTCGACATGTCCCCTCTTCCTCTTCCGCTTTCTCTTAGGGCGCGGAGAGGATGGAGCGGGTTTTTGCCGGAATGACGTCTCCCATGTGTCGGGCCAGCTGTTAATTTCTCCTTTTTTTTTTTCGCTGGCCCCCTTATTTCCTCCAAAGTCCTGACTCGTGACCCATTGTTTTTTCGACGCTCCCGCCTGACTTTGCATGTATTCCCGCGACTCTGTCCTTCTACTTCTACGGAGCGCAAAGGATTTTCGGCTTGCGCTGACAGGCTTCGTATTTCGAATCCCTCTTTCCTTCCTTATTTGAGATCCCAAGAGACCTGGGAACAGGGAGGACTGGATTTTCTCCGTGGTAGGATTTTCTTCCCCAGGATGCGTCCTCGCCCCTCCGTACGGGTGGCGGGCTACCCGCAAGCGACCCGCCCCGGGGACGGCTCTCCGGCTCGCCCCTCCCGTGCCCGTGGGCCCCCTGCGCCGGTGGTCGTGGGGTGTCTGTCCCTCGTGCGGCGGGTGTTTGAAGGCCTCTTCCATTGCTTCTCCCTTAATAGACCTTTCCTGGTATTTTCTCTGCAAAACGAGGTCTTATCACCTTCTGAACTGGTATGTACGATTTACAGCTTGGTCCACCCCCTGCTTCCTGCGGACAAGTTCGTTTCCCTGTTCGTTGAGGAGGAATTAGGAGGCGTGTCTGGTAGTTTTCATGTGTAGCTGTCCACCGCCATACGGACCTTGGTTCCTCGGGGAATTGGTACTTGTACTTGGAAACTCATACCGGCCCTCCCCCGTTTGATACCCTTCTCCCCTGGTTTTCCCCTCCCTTAATAGCCTCCAGGATGTTTGAGTTTTTCCCGTATCCAGCATGTCCTTTCCGGACAAGAGGCAAAGGCCTAGGATGAGGTCTATCCGTCAGCGCTTGATAGGTTTTGCAGAGGATCCTCTTCTCCTTTGCTCCTTTTCATCCTCTTCATAGATGGTCCCCCCCATGCAGATGGACCGTTGTAGTGTTAGGTCGCCTGTAGAGTTTCTTTCTTCACAATGATGCTCATGCCCCTTTTCTTCACCTTTATTTTCTACCCTTGCTGCGTTTTTTTTCGGTTTCATTTGTATCTGACTGGTGTGGGAGTAATGAGTCAGGTTTAAAAGAAAAGGCGAGACCGGCCTTTCAACCACTTGCCCAGCACGGGTTAGCGGCGGTGATCATTTTTGCTCCCCAACGAGTTTTGCGCTGAAAACTTTTTCAGTCCTCCCTGAATTTCTTCTGTCAGCTTTTCTTTCACCGT
>Ga0179593_1578310_pt1 | contig 20802 bp, 17 predicted proteins | sample CZODoug2_1_08_16_FD_185931 | JGI IMG/M metagenome (GOLD analysis project Ga0179593, IMG submission 185931) | Vadose zone soil fungal communities from Angelo Coast Range Reserve, California, USA - CZODoug2_1_08_16fungal (PacBio error correction) | ecosystem: Environmental > Terrestrial > Soil >... | reverse complement strand
CTAGGCCCCTTTCTCTTTCTTTCTCGCCTTGATTTCGCCGTCTCGCGTTCGCCTGCCGGTTATGAGTACTGTCGTCACTTGCGCAGCGTCTTTTTCACCGGTGGGTACTTCAACAGCGCGACACCCAGGTTTTCCACTTCTCGTCTCTCTCCTACTTGCTGCGTTTTCGTCCCGTTTTTCCGGACGAGAGCCTTTATCGAGTACCGGCATCTTGATCCTGGTCCTAACTTTACCTTCCACGGTTATTTCCCTGGCCCCCTTTTCCCAGTCTCTTCAGTACGCGTCTTAGTTTCCGTTTTTTCTCCGCTCTCTGTGCTGAGTCCCAGACCATCACTTTTTTGCTCTTCCCCCCTCCGATTCTTTTTTCTATTCACGCGTGGAGGCGATCTTCCCTTCTTTTCTTTTTTTTTGTCCAGCTTTTCGGCCCTGTTTATACCTCACTCCCCTTTCTCCTTTTCTGGGGCGGATGGTAAGATTGGTTTTTGCTTGACGTTCTGGTCCCTCCTCTTCTGCCTTTCGCTCTACTCTCACCTCTCTCGTTTCCTGTTTTTTAGCCATCCTTGCTTTTTCTCCTGTCTTTTATCTGTGCCTTTTTATGTTCTCGTCTGTCTGTTTCATGTGTTTTTGCTCTTTATTGGTTTTTGCTGTGTCGCTGCTCCCGGTTCCTTTGCTGACTGATTCGGGCCGTCCACCCTCCCAGCTCTTCGCTTCTCGTCTCCAATGGGATGCTCTACTCGGCAATCCGTCTGCTTTTCGCTTCGTACACCCCCCCCTTTCCGCTACCTATGACTCCCGTTCTCTTTTGGAGGTGACCCCCGGCGCTCTTTGCTTTTTTAGGCTTTTCGTCAGGCAACGCATCGGCTTTGGGGATCTCAGACTCTGCGCACAGCCGCATTTGTCCGCTGGGCCGTAGCTCTCCGTCGTCCACGCCTTGATGGCAGGCGTTCTGTTACCTTCTCGACTTTCCTGTTTTCCCCATTTGCTCCTCATCGGCGCGCAGTTGTTTTTTTCACGCCGATTGCGCATCGAATTTGCGACGGTTCGATCCGTTTGAACTCCGTTCTTCCGGACCTGATGTTCGTTCAAGTTCCTTCTCTCTTCCCCGCTTCTTTTTATTCCACGCCTTCTCTCCCTCGCTGATGCGTCCGCTTCTACTGCGCGCTTTCCCTTCTGAATTGAGCTTGTCGGGTTTCTTCTTTCCCTTTCTCTCTCTTTTTTTTTTTCCTACTGGCGCGCGCTATGGCCCGCCGGTCTTTCCTCTTCCTTTCTGGAAGTCTCCTGCGGCTGTTGCATTATTTTCACATCTTGACGCCTTCCCTTCGTTTGTCCCCGATCTCGCCCCGCAAGCTTCCGGCTCTTGCTTTTTCCTCCCGTTTCCTTCCTTCCACCTATATCGACGTGCAAGGGCTTCCCGCACCAGAGCGTTCCCAACCTGTCCTTTCTCTTCGTCATCCCCCTCTTTTTTTTTGACCCGATCGAGTGTCTTGTATTGCGTCTCCCAGTTTCGAGCTCTCCGAATTTCTTCCCCCCCTTGGGAGCTTCTTTTTCGTTGTCTTCTTTACTTTCCTTTTTGTTGAGACGATCACCAGACGAGGGCGTCCCTACTCTTTCTGGAGTTTCTCCTGGTGTCATCGACCTCTCCGCCCATAACTGGAAGTCGATAGCCGTCATCGGCAAGTCTGAAATTCTGCGTTCATTTTCTTTGGCTATCCTTTTTTCTGTAGAGCCTCTTTTTTTTTTTGCGATGCTTTTTTCCCTGGCTCGTGGCGGTTCCCCCGATTTTTGTCCCATTAGCCCTCTCTTCTGAGGCCCTTTGCTTTTTTTTCATTTTTTCTAGTCCAGCCCTGGCATTGTTCAGTTCCGCCGTTCCGGGTGGTAGTCAGTTTCCCTCTTTCGCCGTGTTTCGATTCCGTACCATGCTCCCAGCGAACGCTCTCCGTCCACTTTTGGGTCTCTCTCGTTTTAGATAGATTGATGTTCTGCGCCTTTTCCGCTCTCTCCAGTTCTTCGGTGGGAGTCTGCGTGTTCCCGTCTACTTTGATTCTCTCTTTACGACGGCTCCTCATATTATGGGTTTATTGCGTTAACCGTACGTAGAACCTCTCTTTTTTCTTCACTAATGTCTAGAGCCCCCGATCGGCGGTATACCCGATTATGAGTCAGCTTGATCGCCGTCTCCTTTCCCTTTCCGACCTCTTTCCCTCCCCTTTCCCGGGGGCGTATTCCCCCTTGCCTGCCATCCTAGTTCCTTCTTCTCTGAGAGGCGCACAGGCCGAACCTTCCTTGTCGGCTTTTGCCTTTACCGCCCGGCCCCCATTCCCCTCTTTCGACAGTTGGGGTTTTTCCCCCCCTCATCCTGCCCCCCTTCTTCCGCCCGAGCTTTTTTCCCCACCAGCCCTGCTCGAATAGTGACTACTGTCAGGCCCCCGTCCGGTTGTCTATTCAATGTTGTTTTTCTTGCCCGTAGAGGTGCGCTCCCCATGTTTGTCCACGCATCCGCGATAGCTGTCTTTTTTTTTTTTTCGTGACGGTCCTCAATCCTTGCTTTTTCGTTTGCCGCTGCAGCTAGCGTCCACTCTTGACCTTTGAATCAACCATTCCTGCTTTTCGCTAGGCGTGTCAATCCACCCCCTTCATCCTCTCCCTTTCCGCTTTAAGTCCACGGTCGCTCTCCACAGCCGCGTTTCCGCTTGCTCGCAGTTCCGATCTTCTTGTTTTTTTTCGGTTCCGCGTCGTTATTCCCCTCCTTTGTTCTCCGGCCCATGGTGCTGCCAGTGTCAACCTCTTCCGTTCCACCCCCCAAGCGGGTTGCCACCCTTCCCTTTCTTGTCGGGACCGGACCATTTCTTCGACAGCGTCGTCCCCCCCGCCATGTCTTTTGATGTAAGTGAAGCAGCAATTTGCCCAGATTCTGCCGCTCGGATCGCGTCCGAGATCGTTTACTCCTTTGATGCTACTTTTTCCCGTTAACGGCCTTTTCTCCTTTCCCTATTCTTTTTTTTCATTATACAGCTGGGGTCCGCGTGAGCGGTTTTGGCAGTTTCTCGTGCGCGCCACTTTCTTCCCGCTGTTTTCGTCGCCGTGAGCCCTCGTCGGTGAGTCCTGGGGTCCTCTTTTTTGTTCTCCAGCGCAGGACCCAGCAGGCGTGTTCCAAACGGGCTTCCCCCTTGCGCCCTCTTGCGCGCGCCTTCTCCTTTTCTTAACACTTGGGTTCTCCGATTGTTGTTTTGAGCTCTTTTCTCTTCGAGGTTTTTCTCTTCTCCAAGATTGATTCCCGGCGTCTGTCCGTGGGTTGTTTTTCTTTTTGTCGTTTCTCCCGCCCGCTGGGTTTTGTTTCTTGCCCGCACCCTTCTCTCCCTTTTCTGCGGGCTCCTGAGCGCTCTCCTGACTCCTTCTTGTGGCGACCATTGTTTTTGCGGCCGAGAGCTGCGTCCCCCATCCCGCATTTTTTTTTTCCGGAAGTTCTCCCTGTTGTGCTCACAGTCCCACGGTTTTTGTCTTTTCTTTTTCAGCTGACGCAGGATATCGCACGCTCCCCCCCTTGCGCGTCTCCCCCGGCAGCCTGAATTGGTGAGTTAAGCCAGACAGCCTACTTGTTTTATTTTTTTTTATTATATTTTTGTCTCTTTTTTTTTTCCTTTTTTTCCTCCCATTTTTATTTGGTTAGGCGACCTGGGCAGCCTCTTTCCTACGCCCTCTTCCTTTATGTGTCACGTTTTTCCGGCCCTGCGGGGTGCCCAATATGTCCATTTGTGCGCAGCTGTGGTCTGTTTTTGAGGACTCTCCCCTTTCTATCTTTTTCCAGCTCGCTTGCTCTGCCCCTTCCGGACTTCCTCTCTATCCTACCCCCTCAGCCGATCGTGCCTTCGTGGATTTCCGTCCAGTATTGTGTCCCCCCTTCACGGCGGCCGTTTTATCTTCTTCGATCACATTCCTTTTTTTGTTTCTGGTCTTTTCCTGTCTCTTCGCTTTTTCATCTTCCATCCTGACATGCTGTCGTCATCCCCCCCCTGTGTGAGCCGTTACTCCCCCGTTAGCCTTTACTTCACTACCTCTCCTTTGGCTTTTTTTCGCACCGTCTTTTTTCCACATCCTCTTTATTTTCCTGATCTGCGAGTAAGGAGCAAACTTTTTTTCACCTTCTCGTCTTTTTTTTATTTACCTCACGGGCCGTCTGTTTTCTCTTTTTTTTCTAAGTTTTCCATTTTCCCCGCCCCTGTTTTCCTCCCCTTTTACCGGCTTTTTTCCTCTTTTCGCCTCTCCCACTTTTCCCTGACTTTCGCTCCCCGCGCGTCTCGGCATCCGGGGTTTGGCCCTGGTTCTTGACCGCCCTCAGATGCTCTCCCACGTTTAATTTTTTCTGCATTCGGCAGTTTCGGTTCCCGACGATCCAGGCTGCCCATCCTTTCCCCCGCTGTGTTCGGCGTCTCCCCCTGCTAAGCCCTTTTTTTCTCCCTTTGGAGTCTTCACCGGCCGCCTTGTCAAAAGTCGGATCTTTTCGAGGTCGTCCTCCCGCTTCACACGCCGAGCTGGCTGCGCGTCTTTTTGTTTAGTTTGTATCCCCCTGACGCGCGTTTTCGGCCCTGCTTTCTTTCTTCCCCCTTCTCGTTCAATCTGGCTGGTACGAGATTTCGCGGATTATTCCCTTTCTCCTCGACCGGACTAACTCCCGCTCCGTTTTTGGTTTTTACCCTTTTCTTGGTTGTCTGTGCTGGTCATGCTCGGCGAGTAGTTTTTCTCCTTTTTTTCCCCCGATGCGGAGTGCCGCCTCGCGGCGCGCCATTCCGTTGTTTCAGTGCCGAACCACCCCTACGTCATCTCCCTCCTTTTTTTCGAAAACGCGAATTTGTCCTCACCATGAGGCGTCCCCCCCGCTCGTTTCCCGTGAATTTTATCACCTTTCCCCCGATGTGTCTTGGGTGTCCTATCGCCGGTGTTCTGGGTACTCCTGCCTCGCTGATCCTGCGCTTGCCGCTACTGGGCGCCTGCGTTTTTTCTTGCTCGATTTAACTTTCGAAGTTGAGGATGACCCTCTACCCACCGCCGTCTCTGCTTCGCTTTCCTTCTGTTCATGCCGATCGCGGGCATCTGTGAATGCAATACGATCGCTGCCGCCGGACTTTTTTCCCCGGCGCCCTTTTCCGGTTTTTTTTTTTGGACTCCCTTAAGGTCGAGCCCCTTTTGTAGATGAGGTCAGCGGTGTTCTTCCCTCGTTGGCAGCGTCTGGTGGTCGCTGTATCTGATGCGATGCTTCCCTGTGCGCTTCCGCCGTTTGAGTCCCTTCTGATTCCTCGCCACTTTCGGCGGTTCAGAATGAACGGCGAGCCGAGGCTGACTACTAGCGCTCCCTTTCCCGGTGAGGATGCCGTATGAAAGCATCCGAGTCTCGACGCAGCTTCGACTTTTCGTAGTCCCAGGTGTATGCGCTCGGCGACATCCGGTTTTTGTCCTAAACACCGACGTTTCGCCCCTCTGGGGGTTGTTTTTTACCTGCGCCTCGTTTCTCTTTGGGGAAGATTTTAACTCTACGTGGTTAACAGTTTTGCGTCTAATTTCCGGCTCGTTGTATAGTCTTTTCCTTTGCCCTTTTGGGTCTTCTCCCTTCCCGCTGCGCCAGACGGCTTCTCCGAAATCTTTTTGCCCGCCAAGGTGTTTGCGTTCTCAAAGGTTTTGTTGGGTATTTCGAACCTCACTTCTAGTTGACTCGCCCTCGTCTTGAGATCAGCCGTAATTTGCTTCGCTCCGATAACGCCCGTTGGCTTTTTCCCTACCGATCTTTTTTCGTTCAATCCTCTTCCCTGGAGGCTGTCGAGCGTCGCCTTTTGATAAGCTCGCCGGTTCTTCCTTGGCCTGAACGTCAATGTTGGTCGATTCGCCTTTTCTTTTTCCATCTGTTCTCGCGGACCCCCTTTTTGGTGTGAAAGAAGCCCGACATGCTTGCGCGTGTCGTGTTTCTTCACGCACTCTGGACTTTCGTGCCGATTCCGCTGATCGTCTCTCGGCTGTAGTCCACATGTTCGCTAGGCGGACTGGACCCCCAGTCGCGCAGCTCCGCTTCCTTTTCCGTTTTTTTCGCTTGTTCCTAAAGGACCGAGGTCTCGGTCCTTTTCCTCTTTTTTCTTTCCTCTTGCGCGTCGGTCCGACGAGAGTTTTCGCTTCACTCTGTGGATTTTCTTTCACTTGTGACAAGTGTGTTCTCTCCCGGCCGGGCCGGCGCGTGGGCCCTTTCCGTCTGCCTATATTGAGGGAAAGCTCGCGCTCCCTTTTTGCCCAGCCCTTTGCGGTGGTGCACTAGCCAGCCGCTTTTTTTTTTTGCTTACTAACAGATGACGCGCCGCTTCTTTTCGAGCTCAGCCGTGCGTTCGTGATTATCGTCTCTTATTTTTTCTTCCGGCCTTTTCGCTTGGGCTGGATTTTTTTTTTTATCGGCTCTTTCAGCTCTCGTGCCGCGCCACAGGTCGTTTTCTGCGTGCCCGGTCTGTCGTCCGCGTGCTTCATCCCCAGATCTTTTGCTGTATATCTCCGGTCAAGTTTTATCCCCCGCTTTTTTTGGCCTCACCGGCTCTCCCGGGAGGCGCTTTAGTAGACGCTTGCCCTGTGTGCCCCCCGGGCCTGGACTCCCTTTTCTCTTTTCTTTTTTCGTGGTTTTTTTTTCCCCCTTCGCGTGTCATTGCTGCCTCGCCCTTACCGCGTTTCCGTGAATTCGTGCTGAGCGCGCGAGCTTTCTTCGTTTTTTCCCGGCTTTATGTCATGACGGCCAGCAGGCGACCCCTCCCTCTCTGTTTACGGGTCTTCGGGTTATTGCGCGCTCATGGCTTCGGGTTGTCTTTTATCGGCTTTTTCCATCCCTCCCCTGCTCTGTCCCCCTGAGGGTGTTCTTTTAGCTTCATTTGCCCGGCCGTTTCTTTTTTTGGACGCCTCCGTGCGTTGCCGTGCTCCCTTCCAGTGCGGGCACGGCTCGTTTCGGTCTCTCCCCAGATGTTTCTTTAAGCCCTTCCCATCACGGCTGCTGAGCCGGCGACTGGTTGTTCCCGTTTGTTCCTCTTTCTCTCGTCTTTTCCTCGCTATTTTACGGTATTTTTTTTTTACCCTTGTGACCCTTATTTTCCGACTGTCAGACATGTAGCCCTCCCCCTGGCTGGGTAAGATCCCAGCTTTTCGATCTCTTCCCGTTTTTGACTTTACTTTCTGCCCCCTATTCCCTTTCAGATTCTTTTTTCGCCGGCCCTTTTCGAGCCATCGCGCAGCTTTTTTGGCGGTGCTGTCATTCTTTGGCTTCACGCTCTCCCTTGGCTATGGGTGTGTCCTCTTTGCTGCTGGCTCTTGCTTCCCCCGCTCTCTCCGATCGTGTGCCCGTGTTTACGATGCGTCCGATGGTCTGCTTTTCTTCCCCTGGTTCTCCTTTAACGTCGGCAATGAGCTTTCATCTTCTGCGCCTTTCCTACGTATCGACCATGCTTTCGCGTGGTGTTTGATCACAAATTGTTGCGTCCCTCTGTTCCTGTTTACGTTACCTCCCCGCTTTTCGTGGCTTTGACTGAGCACAGCGTTCGATCTCGAGCGCCCCCTCCCCAGACCCTGTCGCGCCTCGCCCGAGCCGCAGAGTTTTGGTTCTGGACCATAGCCCCCTTGGTCCTTGTCACGGAGGCAAGCGGCCATCCTTTGGCTTTGACGCAGACGCCCGATTGTCCTCTCCTCGTCGTCTTTTTTTTCTCTGAACTACAACTGGCTTTCCCCCCCCTCCCCCTCCTTTTCTTTTTTCAAGCAGACCCCCGATGCGACATCTGTTCGTTTCCCCGTCTCCTAGCGCTTTCCCTATCTTTGAATCTGCGCTCTTCCCTGCGTCTTAGATCTTTTTTCTTTGAGCTCTGTGTGCTGGTCCTGTCTTCTTCCTTTTCTATTTTTTTCCCGTACTACCTGGTACGGCTAGCTATGCTTGATCGGCTCGTCTTCTGCACCATGCCCGGCCGCTTTCCCTGTCCTTTTTTCGTTTTCCCCTCTTTACACAGACGAGCGCAGTTGTCTCACCATTCCTTTCCCTGGTCTACGGGAACGCCGAATTGCGATCATCGCCCAACCCTCTCAGACTGTATCTTCCTATTTTCCCCTCGTGGCCCGATTCTTTTCTCCTTTATTGCGTCAGATTATGCTTCTTTTTAGCTCCTGATTTTGCTGTCTTTTCCTCTCCCCTCCCCTCCTCCTCCGTTCGTTTTTTGTCATCGAGATGTCCTGCGCCTTCACACACTTGTTGGACTTTCTCTTCGTATCTTTATGCATCCCCCTCCCATTTCTGACCCGTCATTTACCGACCGCGACGCTGCTGTAGTTAGGTGGCTCCTCTTTGGTGCCCTTCCCTCCTCCCCCTTTCTCGTCGCATTTCCATTTTTCGACCTTCCTTGCCCGCTCCTTTCTGGCTGCCCCTCCTGCGAAGTTCCCCCCCTTCCCGTCCTCTCCCACGATGATTTGTGGCGTTTGTCCCCGATCCTCCAGTTTGTCCCCATTTTCGCCTTTGTCTCCAGCAGAAGGCGAGCTTTTTGGCTTGTCATTCGGCCTCCTTTTAGCCCTCCTCTTAGAGGAGGTTGAGTCCTCCCCGCAACTCCGATCCTTCCGGTTGTCGGATCTTTTTTCGATGCTTGTGAGGTGTGTATTGGCAAATGCCTCTCTGGTGAGCTGTCCTCGCTGTGGCAATGTCGCCGTTTTTTTTTCTCCCGTCCGCGCCCCGCTCCGGCCGTTTTGTGAGCCATTGCCACCGAATTTTGTGTTCAGTCTTTCGTTTGTGGCATGTCTTGCCCTTTGCTGGCTACCATGCCTTTTGCCGAAGTATTCGACTTCGTTTCGATCCTCTCTTACCGGCGCTTCTCCCTTCCGGATGCGCCGCTTTCCCCCTGGCTTTTTGGAGTTATCCATGGTCGGGTGCGGTATTCACCGAGCCAGGCGGTTTCGCCCCGCCTTGTGCCGTTTTTTCACGCCGCTTTCGGGCGCTTTGCTATGATTGTTTTTCCCTTCCATTCTTTTGCTTTTCTCTTTTCCCCTCTCCTTCGTGTGTTTGCCCTCCCAGATCGGACGGGGCTTTGTTCTGTGTCTGTTATCCTCTGTTGGCGCCCGCTGAGCCCGGGTTTCTCCCCCCTTTTTTTTTATGTCCCTCATTGGCCATTTGGCTTACTTCTTTTCTGCATCCTTCCGGTCGACGTGTCGTGTGACAGATAACAACGGGGATCTTTTTTGGTCCGATATTCAAGTTTGATTTACACCAAGTCCTGAAGATATCGATCTCTTTTTTTGCGTCCGTCATCCTTTCTTTTTCTGGTGAGCCCGACTTTATGTTTTTATTTCCTCATGTCCGACGACGCCACAGCTTCGTTCCGTCACGCCCCCACGGCCCACCGAACCAACGTCTTGTCCTATGTTATTTTACTTTTCAGCTGGTTCTTTTTTTTTGCTTTCACTCCTGTTTCCCGCTACGCCGGTCGTATTCCTTCTCGGCCTTTTCCCCATCCCGACGCTTTGGTCTTCTCTTTCGCCTTTCTGTTGTTTTTTCACCTACCCCCTTCCTTATTCCTTTTGCTCTTCTTCCTTTCCAGTCGCCTTTTGATCCCAAAGAGGGTGCCCCGGCCTGCAGGGCCCCAAGCCCAATTCGCAACAGCTTTCCTTACCTCCCTTTCTCCCTTTTCTTTTTGCAACCTTGACTCCAGCGCTTCGCGTTTTTTAGTTGATGAATTTTCCTCGCGGCGTCGCGGTGCTATAGTATTTCGCTTTTTTTTTCTTCGTACGTCTTTTCGTTTTCTCCCTTTCCCGTTCGACATTTTCTTCCCTTATAGGAATTTTCGGCCACTCACTTGGTGAGTTTTCTGGCGCTTTGATCTGCGGTTAGGCTTCACAGGTTCTGCTCCGCCCCGCCATTGATTCGCTTCGCGTGTTCCTGCTTTGTGATTATGTCAAGTTTCTTTTGGGTCTGCTTGTGTCTGCCGTCTTCGCGTCCCTTTGTCCCCCAATTGCTGAGCTGGTGTTTGGATCGCCCTGCCTCATAACCGGCCGGACTTTTTAGCTCCATGCCGCCGCCCATTTCCATTCCTCCGTTGGGCTCGAACTCTCTTTTTTTTTCCTTCTTCCTGTGTTTTTTTTTTTTTTTTCCGGTATTTTTGGCTTGGTGAGACGCCATGATGATTTCTATGTTCCCATTTTTTTTTGAGGCTGCAGTTGAGCTTTCCCGCCTTGTCGTTGCGGGTCTGAGACGTCCTGCACCCCCCGTCCCTTACATTTTTGGTCGGGTTGTTCTCACTTTGCGCTTTCTTTCTGCTCATTTTTCTTTACAGTGTTCCTATTCTACCACTCTTTCCTTTTGTCCCCTGTTCTTTGACCTTGAGCCGCACATAAGGCGGATCGCGCGTTTTGAAATCTACGAGCTGTCCCAGCAGGTCGCCCTCGCCCATTCGTTTTGTGGTTTTTGTTCCCGATCGCGAGCCGCCGGGTGGTCTTTCTTCTTTGCATCTTCGGCTGCTGTTCTCTTGCCTCACCTTTCTTTTTTGTGTCTCCCATCTGGGGCCGCAGTGCATCCTACACCACGCTAGGAGTTTTCTCTTTGAAGCTGCCACCCCGCTGCCCATTCTTGCACTCTTTTTTACATTCGCCGTTTGGGCGCGAAGAAGCCTTTCAATCCTGTCCCTGGCCCCACCCCTTTTTCCGCGTTTGAATTACGTCATGGCCCCTACGCTTGATTCGTAGCGCCTCGCCTCCTTTTATTTTTGGTTGTTTGTCACTGCTCCGTCTTCGGTTCCCTTTTTTGTTCTTGCACCACGATCGTGTCTCGCGATGTTTTTGATCGCTTTTTTCAGTCCCGTGTGTCTTTACACGTCTTCCTGTGGTGCATCGACCATTACAGCGATGCGGGACTGACCGATCAGTCCCCTCTTGCCTTCTTCGTCCACATGACAGGTCGGGCAATCCGTCTGTCCTTTTTTCCTCCGCACGGTGTCTTTTCCCAACTGTCCTTTTACATTGTTTTCTAGGCGTTGAGTGTCCAACCCCCCTTTGCTTCCCCCTCCCTGTCCAGGTTGCTGACGTTACAGAACCCCTTTTCCTGGGGTTGTCTCACGTGTCGTCGGCGATTGCGAGCGCCAGCCATCTCGTTTGAGACAGCGAGCTTACGTCCTTTTGGATTTGCGTTCTGACGCCTCCCGACCCCGGCACTGTCGTGTGGCTTGCGGCTCCCTCCGGCTTCTAATTCGGCCCCCGTTTGACGTTTTCCCCTTGCTATTTCGTGAAGTTCGTCCGATTTTGACTATTCTCTCCGACTGAAACCCCCCCGTTGCCGTTCCTCTGCCCGGAGTCTTTTCTCCTTCTGTTTTTGTTCTGCCCCTTTGGTAGCTACCGCTCTTTAGGTTTTTTATCGGAGCCATCCCCGTTTCGCGCCGCAGGACCGATTTTTGGTCGGCGGCTGGTCGCTGTGTGGTCTCCTCGGCATCATCCCCCTTCCCCCGGACTGCCTGTCTTTTTTTCCCCCGCTAGGCCCCCTGCCCCCCCGCAACGGATCTGTTTTCTATATTGCGGCCTTGCCTTGCCGCTCTCTTCACCGCGGCTTCGCCGCCCTTATGTGTTTTTTCCGGCTGTTTTCACGGGCGCCACCCCTGAGTCGTTTTCCCCTCCCCCCCTTTTTACGTTGATCTCCTTCCCTCGGACCCTCGAGTCTCAATCTCCCCAGAGCTCTAAACCTGTCTCGCGCTCTTACTTCCGTTTGCTTCTTTTTCTCTTCCCTTTGATCTGTTTTTTGTCCCTCAGTTCGATGCTCGACCGTAGCTCTGCGCACCTCGTGCATTTTTTCCGTTTTATCTTCTCCTTCCTCCCCCCCTTCCTCCTTTTGTTGGATCCTGACTGCTGCCCTCCCCACCCTGTTGTCCCCCTTCTCTTTTCCCGCTTCAGATTTCGTCACTCGATACCCCTAGTGTTTTCATCGCAGAAAGCCAATTCCTCTGGGCAGATTTCGATCCCTGTTTTTCGTCATCGGAGATTGCTTTTTTTCTTTTTTCCCGCCTCTGGTTTTCGCGCCGTCCATTTGCCTCTTTTTCCAGTGATGTATATCATACTCTTTTGCCTTGCGTCCTTGACTCCTGCTTGTTCTGGACAGTTTTTTAATTCCTGATGGCTTTCTTCTCCGCACCCCCGGCTTGGCCCCCCTTTTTGTTTTTTTGCCATCGCCGATTTGCCCCTCAATTTGCTTGCCCTACAGCGAAATTCTTACCGTCTGTGGTCGCGCGGTCTATCGGCTATCTTGTCCCGAGTCTTTATGCATTTTGCTTGACCTCTTGGTCCGTCCACCATTTCTCAGCCGCGCCCCACCTATCTTACACTGATCTCTCGTCTCCTCGGTTTGCTTGCGCCAAGTCTGTTTCCAATAAGCGCATTCCCCTCTCATTTTTTCCGTGTTTCGTTTCCCGACCACTTCACCAGGAATTGTCGCTTTTTCTCTGCTGACCCATGGCGCCTCCCCCTATGCCATGAGGGCGGTGTTGCCCTTGCCACGTTGTTTTTGCCCCTACTGTGCGTTGATTTTTCTTCTTTTTTTTTGTTCTGTGCTCAGGTCCCCTTCTCTCTTGGTCGGTCCTGCGGTACCCCCCAGTTTTGCGGCGCCGGATTTCACTCCTTCATCCCCAGGAGAGTTGGGTCCGGTCCTTGGGTGATTTTCTGATCTCCCCCCCCCCGTGTGCGGCCGTCCTGCTTTCTGCTTACTCTGTTATGCGCCCCGGTCGAACTGTTGGCCATGGGGCGCTCGCCGATTCGACGCTGGGTGTCCGCCGAGTATTTGGCTGACGTTGTTTTTGTGTACATTCCACTCACTTTTTGAACAACTGCGGATGCATTAGCGCCGGTTTCTTTCTCCCCTCCGTACCGTGTCCGACTGTGGTTTGGCTATATATACGGACGGTTGTCTCTGTTGTCACTCGCGTTCGTATGCGTTTGAATCTCGTCTTTGCCCTCGTTGGGGACCAATTGTCGTTTTGACGAAAGCAGCCCCCGTTGCCCTCGAATTTTATTTGTAGTTTGCTGCGATCCCCCTTGGCTTTTCGGTACTATTCGCTGCCGATGTGTTCATATCCCTTATGACTGGCCAGGGACCCAGACGCCGACTCCGCCTTCACTCCGGTCTTCTGTGAGTGCCCATTTTTTGACCCCCCTATGGTTCCCGATGAATTCGGGTTTTGTCCACTCTCCTGTAGGCCTTCGATTTCTTCGTTACGTTTATTGATTAGACGATCTTTTGCAGGTCGATCGACTCACGGTGCAGGTGGTTTTTCGTTCCTTCTCCTTATTCCGCGCTTTTGATCTTCGGCGTAAAGTTGCCTTCAATGTTATACCATTTTACTATTTTTCTACTTCTTATGGCCCCTTGTGTTCCACCCCCGGCCTGTGCGCCTGCGAGTCCTGCGCAAGCCGGCGCCCGCCCACTCTTGAGTGCCATTTCCCCCTTTGCCTTGCTGGGTGGGATTACATCCCCCCCCTTTCCCTTTCGGTGTTTCGGCATCGAGTGCCGGGATCGATTTGCCCCCCCCCCCGGCCCTCGGACGGTCACTGATCTCGCTGCGCTCAGTCGTTCATCAAACGAAGTTTGTCCGTGGTACGGCTTGCATGTCTTCTTTCTCTCTTTCCGGGGTACGCCGAGCGGGTCTACTTCGTTGCCGTCGCACAGGTATGCGCCCCTTAGCGCGTCGCTGTCTGCTTTCGCCTTTGAGCCTTTTTTCTCAGTGTTTTTTTTCCATTCCTCCTTGACCCCGCTTTTATTTCCCCCTTCCGCAACCAGGGGATCCCCCAGGGGCCATCGCTTTAACCCGGGAGCCTTCCTGCCGCGCCCCCTTCTGTTGCTTTTTGTCGCCGCCCTCCCTCCGTCTGTCCCGTATTCCCCCTTTGGTATGTGAGAGAGTCGAGCCCTATTCGGCCTTTCCCTTTTCAGTTTTTCTGCATGTCAGTTCGGTCTTGGTCAGCCGGTCCCAGCGAATCCTTGTGTTTCTTTCCCGGCTGGACGCGGCCCACAGCGAGACTACCCCCCTTCCTCGTTGGTCTATCGTCGTGTGGCTCTTGTCTAAGACTGGTGGCGTCGCCTTCCCGTCCTTTTTCTGGGCCTGAACACCCGGCTTTTTCCCCACGTTGGAAGACGGCTGTTTATTATTTGTATTCTTTTACCTTAGCTGCTGCAGATTCCTCCTTCTCATCCCTCCTCTCACGCACGTTGGCTCAGAGCCTTTGTGTCCAATCTTTTCTTTCTCTTTTTTCGTCTCTTTTGCCTCACATCTCGATGGGCGCTCTTTCGCCCCCGCTCTCTTGCCTCTGCCGCGCCCGTCCGTTGTTTTTGGATCCGGCTCGGTGATTTTGACCCTCCGCACGTCGTTTCCCCCGGTTTGCGTCCGGCGGCTTCACCACGGACCCGCCACCTGCTTATTCTTTCCGTCCTTGGCAATGTTCCCCCCCGTATCATTTCCTGATAGCCTATTGTCCTGTCGGCCCTCTCCTCGGCCCCGTTCAAGTCACACTTTGCTCTGGAATTGATCTTTTTTTTTTTCTTGCGCTTTTTTTTCGCTCTTCCTTGATTCGGCGTTTTTAATTAGTTGCTGTTTTTCGGCCGCGCGTCCCCCGATCGCTTACAGGTTCGCGGGCCACCAGTACCCGGCTCCAGATCTGTTTTATGTCTTTACACATTTCTGCGGTGTTCTTGCACTCGTCGTTCTTCGTTTTCACGCACGTATTCGAACACCCTGGTCCGCTTCATACCACGTAGTTGAGGTTCTTCCCCCGGCGCTGCCGCTGGCGCCGCCTCCGCTTTCTCCGGTCTGCTCCGTTTTAGTTGGCTCGCACTTTCCCCGGCGTTCTGATCACATTATAAAGGTTCGAGTTGTTGTTTTTGGTTAGGAGCGCGGTGGCGGCCGGCGTGTTTTGCTGGCGGTTTCCCCGCCCGCCGACCGAGATTCCCCGAGCACATGCGGTCCCTTTCTTGTAGTTCTCCCTGTCTGCGCAAGTTTAGTTTATAGGCCTCACGATACTATTTTGGCGCCCCCCTGCCAATTCTTGCCTGGACGTCCTTCTCTGGATGCACCCGCGGGCCGGTCCACTCTACCCTTTTCGTTGCCGCGCGCAGCCGGCGGACCGGACGGGGCGGCCCGGCTTCGTGTCTCGTGTTGCAGCCTATGGGTATGCCGTCGGTACGAGGCGCATTCCCTTTCGACGACTTATCTTGCACCTTTCTCCCAGTTGGGCTGTGTGTGAGGTTTCTTAGGAGGGCTTTAGTCTGAGTAAAGCCCTGCCGGCGTTCTGCACAGGTCATTTTCGTCTTGCACCGTCTCCCTGAGGATTGGTAGAGGTTTTGTGCTCGTCCTATTTCTTTGATTTGCTTGTTCGTTGTCCCTCGTGCGTGCTCTTCGGATCCTCAAGGAAGTCCGCCATCCCGTCTGCCGGCGATCTTTGAGTCCGAGCCCACCCGATTTATATCCGAGACGTTTTTTCATTTTACGCTCTGTTCCTTACGCACTGCAGTTCGCCCCGTGTAGGGTTTTTCTGCTGCGCCGACCCCCCGATCTCCCCCCCCCCCCCCCCCCCCCTCCCCATCCCACCCCCTTTTGTGGTATTGTTTTTCAAGTGCCATTTCGCCCCCTCTCTCCCTGTTTCTTTTAGTTTGTTATCTTCTTTCTCCTCTCCTTTGTTGGTGCCATTACTGCCTGTCTCCCACGTACGTAGTCGCCACTCCATGCTCCCTTCTTTGTCGCTCACGCCCGTCGACACCCCTTCTCTCCTCCTCGATGTTTTTGGGCCGCATTTTCTGTTCTATCGTTCCCCTTTTTCTTCTCTTAAGACTTTTTACGATAATTGTCTCACTTCGGCGCGGTCGATCCAGGTTACAACCTCTGGAGTCTCTTGTTGCCCCGTTCTTCCTTTCCCTACCTCCCTCTTTGTTTTCTCCTAATTCACTCTTATTTCAGTTTGCTGTGGCTTTCCGTTTGCGGCCCCCGTCCGCATTCGCCGGACTGGCGTGAGCGCGCGCAAACCTTTTGCTCGTCTTCCGCGCGGTATTCCGTATTCGCGGCAGTTTATCTACGCCGAGTTCCTTCTTGTTGTCTTTTCTTGACCAGTATTTCACAACCGTTTTTTTAGCAGCACTTAGGGTCCGTATCCGAACGCGGCCTCGTCATTTGCGCGATGCTGTCGCTCCGTGTCCTCGGTAGTGTCTTTTTCGCCCCGCCCATCTCCCCTCCGTTACTTTTATCCCTGGCCGCTCGTTTTTTGTATACAGCGACGGTTTTTTCGGAGAGATCTTCGCGGCGTCTCTGTTCTTGAAAATAGAGCTCGATGTCCGGTCGGGCCGCACTCCGTACTGCGCGGCCTCCCGGCTTGAGTGATTCCATCATCCGCACCAGTGGTGCGCGCCCAGGTCGTTTGCTCCCTCTTCCCTTTTTGTCTCCGCGCGCTGGAGTGTTCACTTGGCGTCACTGCCATCGCGCTTGGCCTCCCCCCGCGTTTAGTCATTTGTCCTCCGTCCGCATTTTTTTTCTTGTTACTGCTGTGCAGCAATTTCACATTTCCTCCCCACGCGCCGGGGTTTGCATCACTCCATGTCTCGACTGTTAGCGGCGGTTTGGTCTCTCTCCCTCGTGCTGCAGGGCTCGGATTGCCCGCCTGTCAGACTTTTTCACCTTTTGACGAGAAGCAAGTCCTCTCTTGTGAGCCGCTTATTATTTCCCCCTGGGCCCTCTCGTCTGTCTATACTTCTCTTTTCTTTCCCCTCTCCTCCTAGCTCCGCCAACCCCTTTTCGCGCCGCTCGTGGCCTTTAGAGATAGACCTTCCGGGTTGCGTTCCGCCCCTCTTGTATCATTGCGTATATAGCCGGCCCGCGTCGATGCTGGCGTTCCGCTCTGATGGTCCTTTTTCTTTTCTGTCTAATTGGGCGCGACGCTCTTTATTTTGATTCTCGCGCGCCCCCAGACCTTTTTTTTTTTAGTCACCCTATTGCCCCTCGGGCCCGGCCGGTTGTAGTTTTTGCAACGTGCGCGGTCCGTGCAGTGTCCCTTTTAGGGCGGACCATCGCCGGCGATTTGTCCAAGAGATGGTCATCTCTAGGTCTGTGGTTAACTAACAAGTTGCCTTGCCCATTGCTGCTGCATATTAACCCGTGGTGGTGATGCAGAGCGTCTGCCTTCTTTCGCTGTCATTGCCGGCCCGTGGCCGCGTTTTTGCGGATTCGGGGGCCTGATGTTGTCGGGGCAGGGCAGGCTGCGCCGCCACCTGTATCGGATCCCGGGTTGGCGTTTCAGTTGTTGATCTGCTTTCTTTTTTCTGTCTTTTCGTTCTTCCGCACCGACGGATGCTGCGCCAAGACGTGATCGGCCGTCAAGGGTCTGCTGTGGCCGACATCCTTTTTCGAGCCTGCTGACCGCCGTTTTTTACCACTTCTCTTTTCTACTCGTTGTGTTGATTTGTTGATGTTCTCTGTCCCCTACGGTTGCGCTTTTTCTTTACTCCGACAATTTAGGTCGCCGCCTCCCGCGTCACGCGGTTCCGCTGTCTTTGCGCCATCTCTTGTGTACTGGACCTGGCTTAGAAGGGCCCAGGCCGCTTACGCCTCTCTTATCTGCACTTTCGACAGCGCTTGCCTTTCTGTCGTTTTGGAGGGCACGCGCGCCAGCGGTTCCCATTTTCCCGGCGTGATCCTTCGAAAAGCTACGAGTGCACGTGCCGTCGTTCTTCGCGTTTTTTACTGCCTCTTCAGCACATTGGCCCGTTCTACCTCTTTGTGCTTTATTTATTTTGGTCCATCTTGTGTATTCAGCCCAGACCAGCACGTGCTTGGTTTCTTCGCGGCGGGGTGGTTTCGGTCTCGCTGGCGCGCTGTATTGTCCTTCTGAGGCTTGGTGGACCCCCGCTTTGGCTTGCTCCTTTCCTATGTCCTCATACACATTGCTTGCGGGCGCGGAGGAGATCAGTTAGGGTTCACGCGCGCGTTGTGTTCATTCTCCCTGTCCCGATCCTTTTGGTCCGCTTAAGTGCCTTTTTTTTTCTTTAGACCCCTTATATTCACGCTGCCCGCGAGTCTTGCTCCGCCACCGCCCTGTCCGCGAGGTTCATGGTGCTGTCGGCTGCGTCTGGCGACGTTTTTTGTACGCCGGCTGTGCAACTTTCCAGGACGCTGAGATGGAGCTACTCTTTCAGACACCTTCCTTCGGATTCGGTCGTTTTGTTTCCCCTTGGTGACGCACCGAAGTTGGGACGATCCGTAGTTTCCGTTTTATTGCCTTGTGCTTTTCGTTTCCCTCATATCCCCCTTCTCCCATGCCTTCGTAATGCGGCTGTTGATTCACCGTGGCTGTTGGCGCGGCAGTCCGAATCCGTGTTTGAGGACATACCATTGGCCTTTTTTTCGGTATAGCACGGGTTATCGCGAACATCGCCAGCTCGAACCTCGATGTATGCAGGCTCGCGCGGAGATTTTTTCTTTGGTGGTCTCCCACCGACCTGTTTTACATTTGGCATGGGCGGCTCTGTACTTTTTTGCTCGCAGTTAGTTTTTTTCACCGATCGGCTTAGACATCATGTCGATGCTTTTAGGTCTTTTTTTTCTATTCACGACTGGAACGCCACACGCCACCCCTGAGCCTGTCGCAGGAAAGCCTCTGCCCGATCGACGCTTCGGTACAAAGCAGTCTAGCCGGGATTGCGTGCGCAGTGCGCCTCTTTTTTCGTTTCACCTCCTTTTCGGGTTCGCGAGCGTTCGCTGAGATGCTTTCCCTTTCAAGGCCTGCGGCGCCTATCTGGCCTCACCGGTACTACGCCCGGCACGTCTTTTTTTCCGATTTTTGTGGTCATTTTTGACAATCTCTTCCAAGTTTTCTCTTTCCCTTGCTGACGGCCCCTCGCGTCGCACCCCAGGTTTCTTTGTTTCCGCACACCCCTTATTCTCCACCTGGCTCCGCCGTGCCTTTTTTCCAGTACTTTGCCAGACTTTTCCTTTTTCGGTTTTTTTTTTTGCTCGGGCGGTCGATCAGTTTCCCTCGTACCCTTCTTGGCGCCCGTAGTGTCTTGTTACCCTCTTTTTCCCTCCCCCTCCTTTATTTGATCCTACCTGGCGGGCTATCAGTGCAGATGTTTGTTTTCAACTCGACGCATACCGATTCGTTCCGCCGCCCGGAACGTCTCTCTGCGGACCGGTGTTGCTCGCTTTTTCCTGGCGTCTTCGTCCGTCTATTATACGTCTTTTTATGTCGTAAGAGATTGTACACACCGAGCCTAGGCGTGCTGGTTGTGCCCGCGCTTTGGGGCCGTCGCAGCCTGGGGCATCTGTGGGGTTTCGACGCTTTCTTTCCTCTGCCGGTTTCAGCCCAGGGGCTCCCTGCGTTTGTCCAGCCTGAAGGTCTGCTGTTGAGGGGGTTCCGGTGTCTATTCTGACGTATGAGCTTATAGGTCCGAGTTAGAGCTCGCGACGATAGACTTTCATTACCCCCATCCGGGTCCTCCAGCCGACGCGTCTCGGTGTTTGCGGATCAGCTCGCGGTTTTTCTGATGGCGTTGTCCCCGAACTCCCGCCCCCCGTGTTCTACGTTGTGAGCCGTTCCACATTCCTTACCTTGTCCTTTGGACCTGTGGCCCATTCGGAGAACTCTGGATTGATCCTCTGTTGATTCCACGTGATTGTTCTTTGGGGGTCGGGATCGGCTCCCCCCGCCCTCTTAGCTTTTAACGATGAGCTCCCTTCCCCGGTCGTTGCTGCGTAACAGTTAAGGTGCTTTCCAGTTCAGAACGCATTCCCCAGGTCGTTTTTCCCGTCCGGTTTTCTTCGAGTTTTTCCCCAGCGAAGTCGTCTGGCGCTTGGTCGCCTGCTTCCTGTCGATACCTTGCAGCCCTTTGTGGGGCTTCCCGTTTTCTTATGTCGCTTATCTGGCCCAGCGGATGTGGTGATTTGTTGATCCTCCACCAGTGCGCATGTCCCTGAATGCCTGTCAGTCCAAGGGTCTGACACTCTGCGTGCTGCCACTTATTTTTATTAGTTTTATTTCTTAGGCCAATGCTGGTGACGAGACTTACGACTTTCTTGCGTACGAAGCTGGCGCGATCGGGATGCTTCTTTTTCAGAAATTATTCAAGCTCTTCTTAGGCAACAAACGTCTCGCCCGCTCGGCGTGTCAGGACCCAAACCGGTCCCCTATCATTCTAGTTGTTCTGTTTTCCTCCTTGTTCTCTGGTTTTTCTTTTCAGGTTCGATCTGATCGTGCCCTATACGTCTTCCATAACGCGATGCGGCGCGTCTCCGCCTCCGCACTAGTTACGTTCCATCCTGGTGCCAACATTTTTTGGTTTTCTCCACGGCCAGGGACGGCAAAACTTGTGTCCCCCCCCGGTCTCTTATAGGCGAGGTTCGAGCGCGCCGGCCCCTTTTCCCCCTCGGCGATTTTGCAGAAGCATGTTTAACTCCAAAACCAGATTACGTCGAGCGGCGGGCTCTCTGGATCTCACTCCGTTCCCGTTTTGGCGTTGGCAGCTTTTTTTCTTTCCTTCGCGGTCTTTCACTGTTTTGCCCGTGTTTGCGGCTCTCCCAGTTGCCGAGTTCGGAAGATTCGTAGTTTCTTGGCCGCCCCCACCATTGTTGCCAGCGGCCCTGGCCCGAGTTGCCGTCGGAGTGTTCGCCTTTTTTCTACCCCTGGGGAGGGGGAGGTCAGCGTTGTTTTGTTCTCCCTGCTCCCAGGCCCTGGCGCTGCTCCAGATTTCTCTGACAGGCAGAACTTCCCTTGACGTCGCGGACATTGTTCTCCTTGATGACCAGCGCCACCTTTGCT
>Ga0179593_1453008_pt1 | contig 20805 bp, 30 predicted proteins | sample CZODoug2_1_08_16_FD_185931 | JGI IMG/M metagenome (GOLD analysis project Ga0179593, IMG submission 185931) | Vadose zone soil fungal communities from Angelo Coast Range Reserve, California, USA - CZODoug2_1_08_16fungal (PacBio error correction) | ecosystem: Environmental > Terrestrial > Soil >... | reverse complement strand
ATTTTTCTACTTCCTGGAGGTCAGGTAATCGCTGCCCCGACCGTCATTGAGCAATATTGGGTCCCTTTTGTCTTCCTCCCTCATCCCCTCTCCCCTTCGATTCGCAGAGTTCCCCCTTAAAGGCCTGACAAAACAACAAAGCCCTTCAGCCTCAGGAAGGCCTTATGAATTTCTTGTTTGGGCCCCCCCTCATATATTGGAGTTCTCTGAATGGTATTCTTACCTGTGATTCCCCCTTTTACCGGAACCTTCTTCTTCCGCATTCTAAATGATGGCTTTGAGCGTCGGTAGTTCGGCAAATTATTTCTCCCCGATGGCTACAAATTATCCCCTCTTCCCAGCGCCTCGCTGCTCCTCCTTGATAGGTAGGCTGCAACGTTGCGGCGCTGTTTGCGAGAAATCAATAACCCCCATGCGCCACGGCCTCCCCCGCCTAACACCCATCTTTTGCCTCTTTCTCAGCCTACGTTAGTAAACCTCCAACTGGCCCTCGTGTGTAGTCCCTCCGGAGTTCCAGAATTCTTCATTTGATGGCCACTGCTTGAGATATTTATTCGACGCAGGACCATGCCACTTCGTTTGTTTCTCCCTGCCCCGCCCTTCCCGTGCATCATAGCAATGGCTTTGGACTTTTTTTTTCGTGCTACTCTCTCTTGAATCCGTCTCTTGGACTATCCCGGACAATTTCTTGCAATCGATTAGTCCGCCAACCGGTTCAAGCTTCCATCCCCCCGCCTCATCATCAAGTTTTTTTGAGAGCATTCTTTTCTCTTGATGGATGTTTTCTATGGAGTTCACACTAATATTGGCCGACAGATTTTAGTCTCCTTTCTGTTCCCCTTTGTTCCCCAGCCGGTTAGCTTTTAACCCCCCTTTTCCCCCCCGGATGGGCCCCTGATAGGGAATGAATATGCAATCTGTCCTGGTTCTTCCTTCACAGCACGGTTTATTGGCGGCTTCCCTTACCCTTCCGTGTCTACACTGGTGGCCAATAAATGGACTTCGCTCCTATGTGAGCCTTAATAGCGTCCATTTGGTTGGAATAACCTTTCCCCCTGCCTGTAGCATATTCCCCCTCCCCTAATATCCTGTTGTTTAAAGTGCCCGCAGTTTTTTTTTTTGTGTCCTTGACCCTTTTTCGGCGCGGCCGGCCTCTCAATGATCCCATGAGCGCTCACCTCCATGGACTTCGCTTCTGTTTTAGCAATCGGTGATAATTGAAATTGGGCCCCGGATGACCTAAACGATAGCTTTCTCCCCACCTCATTTTCGAATTTTTTTTGGAAGCCTGGTTCCTTTCCCCGAAGTCCAAGCACCTTCTCCAATTCTAACGGGTTTTCTTGCACGACTCCCCCTCTCCAGTCCTTCTTCCTTGAATTTCTCCTGTTGGCTTCTCTGCTTTCACGTCTCCTATATATTTTCGACTGCTTTTGCCTTCACCACCCGTTCCCCCCATCTTCTCTCTGTATCGTATGAACTGCACAGCCAACTTTCTATAGCTGAGAGGCACGATTTAGCGACCAGGTTGAATTTTTCTTTCGGTTTAATACCTTCTGCGGTCCCAAGTGTTTCCCCCCGTTCCTTTCATTTCGTAATACCGAATTGCCCTCCTCGTTTGCTGCTCCCCCCCCCCAACCCCCCTTCAGCGTTTGGCCGGACTCGATCGTCCCCCAGAATCGAACGGCCACTGCGTGTGCTCTCCTTCAAGCTTCCCCCCCCTTCGGTTCAGCACCGTGCCCGAGCCCTTCCCCGAACTCTCATAGGGTCCCGCTCTCCTCCGAGAACTGTTTCGCTTCCCCCCCTTCTCTTCTTCATCGCGTCCTGATTGTTTTGCCGCCCTATCATGATGAATAGGAAGGCCAGCCTGGTCTCGTTTCATTTCCTCGTCTTCTGAAAAGGTGTCTCTGCTCTTTTGCAGGCTTTTCCCCAGCCACTTAGAGAGGTGGCCCCTGCGTACCCCCTCTCTTCGCTGGGAGTTTTCTGTTTCCTTCCTCCCTCGTGCCATTCTTGTTCGCTTTGATCCTCATGTTAGGGTAACCAATCCCTACTTTGTACTGCAGCCACCTTAGCCCTCCCGCAGAATCAGTTTCTTCGTGCTACCCCCCTTCTGTATGTCGTTCTCGGCCTTTTCCTCCCGATTGCTCTAATCCTCCGGACCACTTTTTCGTATTTTTTTGAACCAAAGCTTATCCTTGCTGACCGTTTCCCCCTTCCAAACGTCAGTGTAGTGTTCCTGGACGTGGGAAGTCCGTCATTCAGTATATTCTTTTCTCCAACAGGCGCTGTTTGTCCCTTACTATCCGGCCGTACGACCCTCTCACCTCTCTGCGGGAAGGCCGCTGGCTTATCTAGATGCACTCGAACAGGTCTAACCCTTTTCGTGCTTCCCCCCCTGTCTGTACTTTCCCCAGGACTTGATCTTTCCCCCCTAGCCGTTCTCTCCAAGCTCCCCATTCATCTTGACTCTTCTTCTTCCTTCAACAGGTCATTCGCTTTTTCCTGTGTCTACGTACGAGTTATGGCTTATGGTTTTCTTTTTCCTTTCCCCGTGCGTCCCGAAATGTTTCCTTCTGCATAGTTCCTAGACTGTTTTTCCCCCCCCCCTTCCCTTCCTTATTGATAGGTCTTTTTTAAGCGTTTCCCAAGCTTCATAAGGCAATTGCCGTTTGGCTCCAGCCCGTTTACCTCCTCAGATTACTGACCCCATAACTTTTTGCCTTCCTTTTTTCGGCGCCCCGATTCTGTTTTCCTCCAATCTACGGGAGAAAACTGCTGCCCCACCACCTGGTAACCGCAAAGCCCACCTATTCCCCTTCCGTCCCGTCCCCCAGGAAACCTGTTTGGTACACACAGCTCCTAGTGAAATGCATCAGCTTTCAAATCGGTCCGCATAATACTGTTTTTGTGGCCACGATAGCCTGTAGAATTTTTTTCATCAGCACCTCGACTTCAGGTAGTTTCCCTTTGAATAGCCCCGAAGAACAAGTTCTCATTCTAGTGTTCTTCAGTCGTCTCCGAGTTATTCCCACCTTGAAGTGGTACCTGACGACACTACTCCACCCTTTCCCCCCAACCCCCTCTCTCTTTAGGGTCCTTCTTTTTCGTCCCAACAACTTTTTGTTGGAGCTTCTTGGGTTGATACGTGTCGGCTCTGTCTCTTCTTTTGTCTCTGTTTTTCCCTTTCCCCCGCGTCTTGTTTCCCCTTCGCCAGACTGTTGAGGGCGTGACCGAGGACTTTCTTTGCGCCTTAGCCTCCAGGTGATTTCTCTTGCGATCCTTCCGGCATTTTTTTGCCTTCCCCCCTTTTCCCCTGACCTCTCGGGATTTCGTCTAAACAAGGGGCTTTCTGCTTTCCGTTTCCCAAACCAGCTGTCCCCTCTGATCACCCAAGAACACCAATCTCGTAAATCCCCCCCCCCCGAGAATCTCTGACATGATTGATCTCTCCCTGAGAAACGGATCTTTCCCTCAATTTATTAGGTTATTCTCTGTAACCCTCCGTGAATTTTGAATCTTTTATTTTTAGTCTAATATTCTCAGATCAGTTCACCTAAGGGAATGCCACCCCCCCCCTCCTGACCAGTCTCCCACCTTCCCTCTAGTCCCCTGAACCACGCGGCCATCTTATATTTTCCTCACTCCAGTTGTTTTTAGATCCGCTTCGACCCCCTTCGATCGATTTTTTCATGATCCATTTTTGGCGTCCACCGCGGAGGTTTACTTGCAAGTGCTTTCAGTTTACTTCGACTGCATTTCTCATAAGTCTGATCATTCCACTAGTTGTCGCGGTAACATTCTAACCCTCACGGCGCCATTCTTTCCCTGAATCCCCCATGTCGAGTGTAGTGATGATCGTGAACCTCAGATATCTATCGTTGCTTTTTTTCCGTACCCTCCCCGATTTGGTCGCTGTTGACTCTTTCGGGCCGAAAAGCCTTTCTCCCCAATTCTCGATTTCGCTTCAAGCCAATCGATTTAGTGGAGTCCTTGTCATGGCCCCTCTTCGATCACCTTACCGATCCTTTCTCTGCCCGGGCTTCGCGCAAATACGCGGACAAACGAAGAGTCCCCTCGAAACCTGAACTCCCCCAATACCCCGGGCAGGCACACGAATGCCAATGCAAGCCGGTCCCCGCGCCCCGCGCCGTTAGCTCTCAGACGACCACTTCCCGCCCTGGGCTGTCTTCCCCCGCTCCCCTGGCGGTGACATCCCCCACCCCGCGCCTGACCGCTCCCCTTGGCCCGCCCCCCCCCCCCCCCCCCACCCCACCCCCCCCCACCCCCTCCGCTCTCCTGCCTCCTGTCTTTTCGTCCGGGCCGCCTCGCTCCTGTCCTGTGTTCCTTTTGTCGTTGTACGTCCCCCGTCCCCCCTCACCGGGGCCTCCCTGCGGCCTCCGCCCCTCTTGCCTAGCCTTCCGCCGGCCCCCCCCCTCTTGGCCGACCCGCCGTCCCCCGGCTCGGCACCACCAGACCTTTCGGCGTTCCTTGGGCGAGTCCCCTCCCCCTGGAAACCCCCTCGCGGGCAAAGTGGGGTTGCTCTTCGCCATCCCGTCCGTCGTGCTGGTTACAACCCCCCGAGTTCGCCCACATCCGAATCCGGCGCGACCCAGCTACCACTTCGACCGACTAAACTTCCAAGCCTCAGTCACCCTCCTTCCCTTCCCAAACGTTTTGTTGATTTATATCCTCGGCGATACCCTCCCTCCCTATGTTTTTTCGTTTCCCTGTAGCCGCTTCTTGTAGCAAGGCACCCCCATGACAGGCGGTGACCTTCCCTCTTAAGAGAAGTCTCTTCTCCGGATTTATTCCTTTCTTCCCCCTTCAGAGATCTCTTTCAAGACATGACAAGTTCTTCGTATAGAGATGCCTGCGGAGTCTACTCATTTTCCAACCTTTACTTCCTGTAGGCTTGTAAGAAGCCCCTTTGACTTCTTCCCCCCTTCTTGGATGCTGTGGTGTTTCTCCCTTCCCAGGAGGACTCATGGTCTCCTGGATGCTCTTTCGCTTCACCCAGTGCCGTTTGTTTGAAATACATTTGGTAGTCAAGTGACGTTTCTTTTGGAAGCTTCACCTCTGTAAGCACTCTTCTGCTCCCCGGCCCTCGCATTGTCATCTGGCTTCAATTTACCCGCATCGCTGTCGCTGATGACCCGGCCCTTTCATCCCGCGCGACCGGAATCTTAGTCCCCCCTTTATACCTTCCTTCCACTTTCTGTCTACGATTCCCTGTTTCATTCAGTAGCCGACGTAGCCTACACTGCGCGTCCCCCTGCAATTTTTCATACTACCCCCACGAGACCCTGGAGCTCTAATCATAGAACTTCCGGTGTCTTATCCTCACCCGGCTCCTATTGGACCTTTTGGAGGTCTTCAACTTTGTTCAAATTTAAAAGCTTTATGGTCGGTGAGTCTACCTTTGCTGTAAGACTTCCTAGTGCCTTCTGGAACCTATCTCGAGGCTTTCAGCCTTTTGTGGTTCCTCGGATTGTGGAGAACAATACCACAACCATTTCCCCTGATTCTCCTTCATTCGCAGTTTCTTTTCCAAACAGAAGATGTGCCACCCCTTCCGGCTTTTTCATCCCTTTCGATCCTTCTAACCGAACCACCTGATTTTGCCCGTCTCATCCCACTTAGCCTTAGATGACTGACTCTGTTTTCCGTATCGCCCTTCTTCTGTTTTGTTCACTTCCCTCAGCTGCGTCTGCACACATCCAGCGAGAGATGGTTCAGCGCAATACCCTCCCCCGCCCCCAATCGCCATTCTTTTCTGTCTAGGTTCCACCCGCGCTAGAAGTCCAGATGGGTAACTCCTGCTCCCCTTCCTCTCGACTCTGTGGATAATAGGATGTCCCTCAATCCTTGGTACATCGGATTTCACCTCTTTTCTTTCATTGATAGGACCCGGCCATTCCTGAGCCTTTAACCCCGAATAACCTCTTGTTCGACAGAGTCCAAGAGTTTCGGGGATTATATCTTTACTTCCCTTCAAGAAGTTCATCTGGAGAGGAGGAGGTCATTGTGATAGAGACTTGTCCTATTTTTAAGGTACCTATCCAGTGAATCGATTATTCGTCTGCATTTGTTTTTTCAGTGGAGATTTTTTTGTACCTCTCTCCCTTTGGAAACTCCGGGGGACGGTTATTCTTTTAAGCCTACAGTGAGCACGGTTTTCGCCCCCTCCTCTTTTGCAGTAAACTTGCTTCTGACTTCTAATGAAACCCTTTCTTTTAATATTAGGGACCTGCTTATCTTTTCTCGCCCTTTTGTTCTTTGTTTTCTCCCCCTTGCTCACGCCTCCATGTAGAATATGGGGTTTTTTCTCTTGACGAATCGTCTAAAACATCCTCTGAAATCTTTATCTCCCTCGACTTCCATTGCCAGCTCCGTTTCTTCCTACATGGCTCCCTCTATTGACTGATAGTTATCCCTGTGAGAACACGGCTTCTATGCATTGGCGAATTTTGAGGGGCGGGATGCCCTTGTAGAACCGGTTCTCCCTATTCTGACCACATGTGGATTTCCCCGCCGCTCTTGATCACTTCTCAGCTCGACATCTTGTCGAAAACTCGGTGCGCCGATCCCCCTCTCCCATCGTTTTTCCTTGCTTTTTCTCTGGATGGCTCACGATTCCTGCCCCCGGCGAAGAGACTCCTTCCCATAAATACACACCACCCAGTTGTAGACCGAGCCACTAGAGTCGACCGTTCGGCCTGTTTACAGCCTACCCTTTTGTACCCCTCCGCGGTTTTGATCCTCCCCCGGCTCCCGCCCGAAAGTTCCGGATCTCATGCCCCCCTTACACGAATCTATTCTGCGATGCTTCCACCGGGTTTGTTTCGCCCAGCCGCCATATTGCCACTCTCTCGCTCCGCCCGAAGTCCTCCGGGCTTTTCCTTCTCGCCATGTGCCATCGGAACCTCTTTCCCGCTCAAAGGTCAACTCGATAATAGACACGTAATTTGAGCACCCGGTTCCACCGGCAATACACCCGTTTCCATCCTAATGCCGTTTTTTTGTTTCGAGATCTGGTTTTCGTTTAATATCTGTTTTTAGTTTTGCCGAAGCTAGTAGAACCTTCAAGACCCCTGCCGCCGAAATTGTGGGATTCCATGTACCGCGCCTGTAACGTCTTTGGCGTTGAATTGAAAGAACCCCCCTCACCCGACATGTCCATTTGACTCAAGGAAGCGTCTCGGGCAATCTTTCTTTTACAGCCCCCCCCCTTCTTTTTCCTGGGTCTCCTTCCGCTCTGTCTCCTTCGTTTTGCAACAGTTCCTGAATCTCTTCTTCGTCCCTATTTGCGCCATAGCGCCCGCTGGAGTTGTAATATTGGTCAGGGATTCTTTCCCCTTCTGCCCCCCTGTGCAATGTTTTTGAGTCGAGAAGGTTCGTTGTTCCTTCTGGCTTAATTCTTCCTCGGCGGTCTTCTTTGGATCGTTTGCGAAGCCCCCCTTCACGCAGGTTCTGCCGATGTATCCTTGCGCCGCCTTTTTCTGCACCCTCGCCTGAACTGAGAAGGGCTTTCCGAATCTTTTCCGCCACCCCTCATTTCTAGGTGATTCTTCCCAAGTCATGTCAAAGGTAAACCAGCCTAACATTTCCCATCCACCTCACTCCCGGTTCTCCCCGAGCCCCGTAAAGTCCTGTACGGCCTGTCAGGGAATGACTGTTGTGTAGCTTCCCCCTTCCCGTCGGCCCCTCGATCCCGCTTTCTGTATTTTCCGCGTTTATGAATGCCAACCCTCCCCAAAGATGCTCCCATCCCCTTACGGCTTGATGGACGAAATGCCTATCTATGTGGTGAGCGGCCAAATAGGCATTCAGTCCCGAACGCGGGCCTCCTCCCGCCTGCATGAGGCGCCAAATTTTATACATGTTTTCTTCCTTGGCCTCGATCCGCGGACCGAATGCTTGACTGCTCCACAACCCAACGCGCTCGGAATGGTCTCCTCCCCCCCAATAACCTCACGTCCCCACGCACGGCCACTTTGCTCGTTTCGTAACAATCGTCGTTCACACCGGTTCCGGCGAGCAAAGGTAAACGCATCAGGCGTCCCCTTCCTTCTTTATCGGGAATCCAAGAGACCAACGTTTGAAGAGCACGTCGTTATGTCGTCAGATTTTGAGATGTCATCGCCCTGCCGATTTCAGCCTAGCTTGAACTGCTTCAGGGCGGACTTCTGAAAGCATCCGATTCTCTTCTTGAACCAGGAGGGAGCCCGTGGGAATCCACCCCCCGATGGACGCAAAATGCGCCGAGTTTATCCACTGCTCCTCTGCCAAGCCGGCCGCGGGTCACAGTAGCCCAGCTCGGCGCAGAGATTTGGTTTCCGGATTTTGCCAGAAATCCGATGCGAGGCAGGGTCGGGTTTAAGGGACCGCCTTACCTATAGTAGCGGGATTGAGAATCAGCAGCCCGCTGTACCCATCAGAAGGGCGAGGGCCCTTTCCAACATTCTCCTCCCAGAACGTAAGAAGCTGGGTTTACCGTGTTCCCCCCCGGAAGATATTTTTTTGACAGACCGCCTTGCAAGATCTAACTCCTTGTATTCCCCCTCGTCTGGGGAACACGCTTTCCTTCACTCCGGCCTACTCCCCCCCGCATCTTTGTAGTGGTTCTGGCCATGTCCCTTCCTACAGCATTTTTTTATGTCTTGACTATCGTCGTATGGACAATCGCTTCTAGCCAAAGTTCCAGTGCCTCTTACCTTGCCTCTGAGGTCCCTTCCTCTAAAATAAACCCCTTTAGAAAACTTCTTCTCCTAATTTTTTTGCTCCGCGCCTTGCCCCCTGCCCTTCTGCCCCCTTATATCCATCTAAAGTTGAAACTTGAGCTCGTCCCCCCCCAGGGGGATTCTCTTCCGTGTCCCCGCCTTCTGCTGTGCGGGCCTCACTTCTCCCCTAAATGTTTTCCTTTTTCGTTTATCCCTTGGCTCAGGCTGCTTCCTGTCTTCCGGCTGCAAGGGGCGCGCGACCTGAATTTTATACAGCACCTGGACCCTGCCCTCGGAATGACCCCATGTTTTACTGGCTTTTTAGGCTCGCTCGAGCTGCCTTTTCTCAAGCCCCGCCCCTGGCTAAAACCCCTTTTGCCGTGTCCCCCCAACATCTAAGCTCTCTTCCCTAGATGTTTTCCTGGGTCCCACGCTCTGCCCATGAGCCCGCATCGCGCTTCCATCATCATTACGAAGAGCTTTTCAGATAGAGCTCCCCATTCCCCGATTCCTGCGATTCTCCCCTGCCCTACCTTTAACGTGAGTATAAGCCTCGTCAAGCTATCCCTTTCCCGACTATCCTCAAGCTCCCCCGAAGCGGTCGACATTGAAACCTCCCCCAAAATGGAGTTGTATTTTCCTCCCCTTCCGTGTCAATCAACCCACCCCATGGATGGACTTAGTGTCTCTGTGGAGTTGGATCCGTTTTTGCATCGGGATGTTGTCCTCTTGGGACAACCCCCTCGTACCGTTTTACGAGCCCGACCTTTGCGGTGTACCTGCTTCCCTTGTTTTCGAGCATATCCCTCGGGTCTGTCGATCAGGTGCGTCCAGTAGGAAAATATCCACTGACAACTCTTTTTAGGCTTCCCTTCCCCGGACTTAATTCCTTGAGAGGAACAGCCGTCCCCTTTCCCTCGAAGCCGAAAAACATTATGGTGACGTCCCCAAACTCTGTGGGGAAACTCTTGGCCGACCTTGATAACCGTTAGCGCCTCTCTGCCAATGATTAGCTTGACTCCACGTCCCCTCTAGTAATTGTATAGGGGACACCTTTGTTCATGATGCACTTAGTTGCTCGTCGTCGCGATATTTTCGTCTAATCCGTGACCCTTGCCCGTACTGATCCACCTCCGAGAAAGGATCACCCACTTTCAGGAAAGCTAGAATGACCTTGATTTTTTTTTCTCTCGTTTCCCCCCCTCCCTTCCCCGTGGTTGTGTCTTTGAGTTGCGCGATCTTGGTATTCGCTCTTTTTTTTCCCTACCCTTTGGCGTTCCATATGCGCTGACTTTGGTTTTTTTCTTCATCCCTTGGCAATTTTCCCCCTTCTGACTACCCCACAGAGTTCCAGATCGAACTCTGTCCCTAATTACCCCGGTTTTGTCGAAAATTCTCCATCCAACTCGACGCCGTTTGCCTGGGGGAGCTCTCAACCTTTATTTTTCTTTTTCCTCCAGTATTCGCGGCACCCAGCTTCTATCTCGGTGGCGGGCCTTGTACTCTATAGTACAGTTAGAGCATAGAGCACGGACCCCTTTTATTCCTCCTTTTAATTCCCTTTTCCCCCTGCCTCTTCTTTCGTCCCCCCTATTGTTTTCCGTCTATCCAAGCTCCCCACATGGTTGCTCCCGCGACCATCCCCTTAAGTGGGTTTTTCTGCAACAGGTCTTTCTTTACTTACCCGGTACCGCGGGGTGCTGGTATTCCACCCTGGCGCACCCCCCTATCCGCCCCCCCCAAAGATCACGCCACCATTTTCCCCCTCCAATCATCCTCAACCCCAGTTTTTCTATTTTTTCGAAGAGGAGATATGACCCCATACCTGAATCACTTGTTTCCCTTCATGTCCTCTGACTCTTTCTTCTTCTTCATTGACAAAAATGCATTTCTGACGGAATACTAACGCTTATATTCTTTATGCGCAAAGATAATGAACTTTCTTTCCTGCTAACTGCCCCTCCCAGGTAGTCCGCTATGAGGCTGAGATAGTTACAAACGGGATTATTGTTTTTCTGTAAGACCTGGGAGGGATCGACATTGTGGTTTACCCGGCAGGTACTTTGATCTAGATCCTTCTCAATGATTCTGCTGCGATTGACCGTTTGTTTGCACCATTTTTTTTTTTTCGCCATGTGGTCCTTTGACGACTAATTCGGTAATCGCCGCTTCCTGCCTGAGGCTAGGAATCATTTCATTATCTTGCCGGTAAAAGGTGACCCCCCACCTTGGGCGAAAAATGATCGAGGCTTGACTTCCCAATGAGCGGTTACCGCTCATCCTTCTGTCTTCCACCCCCCGCCTTTTCCACTGAACCGTTTCTAGCAAATCTTTTACAGTCCCTTGAATAAGATTGCCCCAGAGCTCTCTCCCAATTTTTTCCCGATACCAAAAAAAGGTACTTTACTTCCCTCAAGCTCATAAGGTAGGGAGGAGCCCCCTAACTTCACCTGAAATCATGTCTAACTTGTGCTGGTTCCACTCTACGTCAAAATACTAGCGGCTTTCTCGCCAATGGATCGGAACGAAGATTCGCGTGCCTCCTTTCCCCCCCCGAGATGGAATCGGTGCTAACCCTATGTACTTTCATTCTTGAATGAGAACCTCTGCAGCACCCCCCACTGAGCATGGATCTGACCTTCTTAAGCCTTACTTCCGTTTGTACACAAGCCGATTTCATAAGGCGTGATCTCTTTTCAGGCGATTGTCCCGTCTGTTCCTCAACCCCCTCTTGTGCGCGTTTACGAATTTTTCCTATGCCTTTTAGTTTGTTTTCAGTCCCTGGTGGGAACCACTACCCCTCCCCCCCCCCCCCCTCTTATATCACTTTCCCCCCTTTGGAAAGATGTTAGGAAACGTACCCTTTCCCAGCATCTATCTCGGATGTTCACGCCTGGCTCCATATGCTGCCAGAGTTTGGTCCGACCGCCTCTGATTTCGTTCTTGACATCTTTTCCTCCCTATTTTTCTAAATGGCTTTACCCTTTCCTCATTGAGGCCCGTCCCATCTCGATGCAACACCGCTCAAGGTGTCCGACCCGACCCGATTTTTTCCCGTTGTCTGGATCTTGTTTTTTTCCAATATACGGAATCGGGAGCCCCTCGGCCCCCTTGTGCTTCGTCTTTTTTCCTACCGATTTTCCCTACTCCCGCTCCCCCCTGGCCTTTGTTGCCAGTGATCTCGGCCTTACCTTGGCCCCTTTCTTCGCTACTTTTTCTTTCAATGCGCTCTTGCAGTCGCCGCCGACCCGGTTGCCTTTGTCCTCCTCCCTTCCCTTAGTTCCCCGACGTCCCGCTCTAGGCACCTTGGTCTAATTTTCGAACTCCCCTCTCGAACGTTTCATCGCTTTCCCTCCCGTCAAAGACCCGGATTGAGTCATTCTTTTTGGCTGCCTTGGCTGTAACTAACCATCGAACTCGCATCTTTCTCGCACTTCCCCTCCTCTTGTTAACTGAAGCGACAGCCCTTCATGGAATGACCAATGGACTTTTCTTGCTCTTCTCGTTCAAGAAATTTGGATCTTTGGCGTCTCTTTCTTGTGCTTTATTCCCTTTGTCCTTTCCACCTGGACCACAGAATTCCCTGAAAATGATTGTTGTTTCCTCCCCTCTCTCCCTTTCAATTAACATTTCATACAATTACTCCACTCTTCCGCCCAATCTCCTCCGCCCCAGAGGAGAGAACGCTTTATCTTGCGGATGACAGTCATCGGAGGCGGTACGCGGGCAATAATTCCACACATCCCTTTCCCCCCCTCTTTCCCAAGTCCCCCCACTCGCGGCACGGGCCTTTCCTTTTTATTCGTTTTTCACTCCTAACCCTTGTTCCTCCTCCTGAATTACGGCCATCCGTTTCAAACTCCCTCTGGGAAGATTTTATGTAACGATGGTCACTACCTCTCCCCCCTCGAAGCAACACATGACACGTTTGTGAATGTCCACTTTTCCTCCTATAGCAGTCCTTCAAAGCCCTTTTTTGCTTAGGGACCTTATCTTCCCTCGAAAGCACACATTTGGTCCCCCCAAAGAAAATTTTTGAGTTTTTTCGTCCCCCCCTCAGAAATCCCACCTCTCTCCTTCTTTCTTTCCATATAATCATTGTTGTTTTTACTAGATTTGGACCCTTATCTTACTATTCCGGGCTTCAAATTGTAGGTTCAGGTTACACTGTCGAGGTCTGGAGAGTAGGCATACCCTTCCCCTTTCTGATCTATCTTTTTTTTTCACCCTTCGCTTTTCCCCCCCTCCACCCCCCCTTGATGGTGATTCTTTTCTTTCCGACCAAGGTGGACTAACGCTGAATAGATTTCCTTTCTTGACCGGCTTATAGAGGTTTCTTGCTTTCGTCAAAGGTTCTTTTCCTATCGAGAATGTTGACCGTCTTTGCCGAGACTGGGTTAATTTTTGGGAGTATAGGTTTAGTCGTTGTGCCTTTACTTCGGACCTTTCTCCTGTTGACCCTTTTTTTTTTCCCAATGGTGCTAATGAAATGTGTTACTTTGGAAATAAGCGCTCGAGTGTGACCACACCCTTATGCTCCGCGGTTTCCTAACCGTTCCATCTATGTTCCCTTCCCTCACTCCCCTTTTTTTCTCAATCTCCCTCCTTCCTAAGGAAATGGCGCTGGAATGTAGCCTTTTCAATCCCTGATATTCGCCCGGATCCATATTTTCGTCCTCCCCCCGCGCCCCCCCATTTTTTTTTCCTTTTTCCTTTTAGACATAACTTCCCCCCTTTCGGAGGTCTCCTCCCTGTAATTGACACCCCTTTCCTTGTGTTGGCTACTTGCCTGGTGGAGGCTCCCCCGTTCTACCTTTTCTCTTGATGACTCCGCCTGCCTTCATGAAAGCAGAGCCAAACCACGCGCCTTATTCGCCTTAGACCATCACTCTTCCCTTCTCCCCCCGGCCCCTGTCGTCTGCCAAATATGGACGTTCCATATCTCCGTTGCCCCCCTCTCACTCTTGTTCCCCCCTGCTCAATCGGGTCGAATCGTCGGGTCCCTTCTTTTAGCGCTGTTCCTAGGCTATTTTCATCATCAATCTCTGATGACCCTCCTTTTTCCGGATGGGAATTTGTAAAGCGTGAGCCTCCAAGGGTCCTTCTTCTCAGCGCTTCCAAACCTCTCCCCCTTTTGCAAACAGTCTTCCCAAGCCCCCTCCCCCTGATGTTTGTTAGGGTATTCGTGTAAATAATAGTGTCAGCCGGGATTGATGCTTTCTAGCCACAGGGATTTAGGTCCCCCTCGTCGTAGGCAGACCTCGCCCAGAGAACAGTCTGGTGTCGCAAATGACCCTTCTTTCGGTTGCAACCGAAGGATTTCCGTTATCTAATCGCCTTCAAAACTCGTCTTGTGGGAAAAAGAGTCACGTGGACCTGGATGGTTACTAGTAAAGCAAGTTGGTTCGTTCGTGAGGGTTTTGGACGAATCGTTTCGGTTCTGGCCGACAGAATTTGTTCATTCAAATCTGTTTGGACCTGCTCCATTATTTTTTCATCCCTCTGCAGAGTGTCTTTCGAGGCAAATAACGACCAGGTCGACCGTTTCCGTGTCGCCTTGATCTGTCTCTCTGATATCCCCCCCCATCTCCGCCTCTGTATTTCATCCTTAAGGGAATTGCCTAGGCTTTGGGGCCTCCCCTTTTTGGCGTTCGCGTTAATGGAACGCGTTCCTGTTTAATTTTATCACAGACTTTCTCCCTCGTTGCTGACCTACCCGGTAGCCCATGATTTCCCCCGTCACCTCCGATGCTTTCTATCCCTGGTTCCCCCTCCGCAAATTCCCATAATGTGTTCTCCACGGAGGCGTAATACTTGTCTTGCATTCGGTCATCCCTCCCTTCTTACCAAAGGACTCCTTTCCCCCCAATCACTTCCCACTCGCCCCCTGCCTCAGCCACTCGCTTTTTTGAAATGGGCTGTACCCCACACACCTCCCCCAGCCTCTCCCTCAATCCGCTTACTCCCGCCCTTCTTCCCCTATCAGAGCTCGCGGTTCCAATATCAGATCCCCATGTCCTTTGAGTTTCCCATAGGTTACGACGCAATTTTTCTTCTTCAAGAATCCTCCGCAGCGCTCTCCTCCCTTCCTTTGTTGTCCATCCGCTACTCGTGCCATTGAAATCCCCCCACATGATCGTTCTCTTATCCTTCTCGGACTTTCACTTTTTTCCCCCCCAGTTTTCTTTCTTTTGGGGTCTTTTGCGTTGGCGTGCTACGTGATGCGGATTGAGCCGTCGACGGCGACCCCACATTTTTCCTTTTACGCCCCATGTTTTTCGTTGTACGTTTTGCGTTGCTCCTGACTAAGCTCCCCATTCGAGGGACTTCTTCTTTCAAGCTTTCCTTCGAAGTCCCCCCCCCCCTACATGGCCTTTCCTTCTTCAAATCGTATCTTTTCTCTCAAAAGAGTCCCCCTCTCCTTCTACCCAAACTTCGATTTTCCCTGGCCCACATGACTTTCCTGCTTCGCATCATCAAGTCCTCCTTTCCTAGTGATTCTCTCCGATCCCTCCCCTCTCTTTGTTGAGTGCCGACACCTTTTTCGTGCCTATGAAGCGTATTCTGCCCGAGACTGTAGTGCTCCCAGGGAAATTCCTCACGCCTCTGCCCTAGTAGCCCCCCCTTCCTTTCACAAAGATTACCTCCGCTTTGCCCTGCGTTCGCCCTCTCCCCTCCTAAGTTGAGTCTGCTCGAAATACTTTGATTTCTCTTTTTTATAGTCCCTGTGCTCGGCTTCCCCCTGGTTTGCGCGGCCCGGTTTAGGGACGGCGAATGTCTTGCATATTCTTTTCTCATGAGAGAATTTCCTCTCTCATTCAATACCTCCTTAGACCCCCCCACTTTCGGCGACCTCGCAAGAATAATGTTTCTCAGCCTAAGGTGTAGGCACTCCGGTCATGTTCATCTCCGGTGTCGGGTTTTCCCGATAGTTGGTCCTGGAGCTCTTTTCCCTGATTTACCTCTCATCTCTATGGATTTCTCCCCTCCATCTCCGGAGTCTGGCTCTGGTCTTTCGATTTGCAAGGTTGATCCGACCATCCATCCCGTGCTTTTTTTTCAGAGTCGTCCCCCTCCCCAAAGCCCCCCGTTCCTACCTGCCCCCCTTTCTGAGGTCCTGGAGGCAACGATTGGGTGTTTTGTCTTCCCCCGCGTCTCCCCCCCCCCATACGAATGGCGCCTCCAGTTAACGCCCCCCGCCGCCACTATCCTCCACCGTTGTCATTTTCCTCCGAGGCTATAACCTCCCCTGATCTTCAATTCTGTCTTTTCTTTTTTTTCAAGGGCCCCAGGCATTTTAATTACCCCCCTCTGCGCTCTTCTTGACCAGCGCTAAAATTGTTTTTCGGTATGTCATTTCACAACAGATCACGAGATGAAGTCCTCTTCTCATAATTTATTTTTCTGGTTCCTTTTCATTCACGATGATGTATATCCCCCGCGCCATGTGGCGTCAACCTTCCTTTGGCTGGAGCTAGATTTTTCTTTTTGCTGCCTTGATCGTGTTTTTCCCCTCTCCCCTTTTCCCGAGGCTTACGATCATTCCCCTGGGCCGGCCTCTTCCACTCTGCGGCGATTGCCCAGTTCATGTCATAGAGTCGACCGTGAACCAGGGCTGTATGCTTTAGAGAAGTCCCCCTTTTCAGAGCATTCGACGTCTCATGCTCTCCCTTTCGGCACACGTTCCCCCTATTTTTATAACCCTGTCTGTAATGTCCCTAAGTCCTCCCCCTTTCGGTCGAGAGACAAACGCTGAAGACGATATCCCTACGTACCCCCCTAAACCAGATGGACCCGGGCGCTCACGATCCTCCCGTTGGTAAGCCCTTCTCCACGCGGGTCGACCTGGCTGATGTCTGATAGAGAAAGACCCCCCCCTGCTCAGTTTCCGATCTGGTTTTGTCTTTGACTCCTCCTCTAGATTCCCCCTTCCTTTCTGACCGTGAGCTTGGACTTTCCCCATTCTTCCCAGAACATGTTTGTATTGACGGTGTGCCTAACGTATTAAGGCCCAGTATCAGATTTGTCCCCCCTTGGAATCGCGTCCTCCTAGGATCTTCCCCTTTTCCACGCCATTTAACAAGTTTTTCGGCGCTTTTTTGCTTTTTACTTTTCCGGGGTCTGCGTACTGCCTTGATCCGTGGACCCCTAAATCCGAGATGCCTCAATCCCTCTGTCCCGATGAATCCTCCTTCACCTAACCCTCCCCCCTGAGCTCGGGGCTGTTCCTTTGGATCTCAGTGTCTTAAGCTCATGCTCCCTTCACTCTCCACTACTTGGGTCCTCTCCCCCCCTCTCCCCACAAAATAACTTGGGTCTCATCGCTTTAACTAATGACCTTTTCTGATCCTGCCTGCCTTCCATCCTTGTCTGACGCTTTATTTTTACCCTCGTGACTGGCACCTTTTTGGTATCAACTACCTACCGGGATTTTTTCAGAAGGCCTTTTTGTCCCGGTGTTTTCGTCCCAGCCCTGTCCGATATACTTCCCTTTCAGAGGCCCCCTGTCCCATTCAACTCTTTGATTGCTTATTGCCCTCTGGCGGCTGTTTTGGTCGCTCTCCCCGGTTTTCAAAGGAGTTAGTTCCTTTCAATTCGGAAGCCTACAGTTTTCCTGACCACTTTTGGGCGACCTCCGGTCCCAATAGTCTGGACACCTCACCTGGATAATTAGGTCCTGAGCTCTCTTTCCCGCCCCCCTTGATGGCAGTTTCACCCCTCGCAAGCAGTACTGATGAGCATATTGTAGGCACTGAACCCCCTCCCTTCTACTCAATCCTTTCAGCCCCTCCCAAGAGGGAAATGCCTCGACGACCTTCCTGTTGACGGCTACGGTTCCGGTGCAGTCAAACCGTCGTGAGATGACTGGCTGAAGGTTCATCTTTGTCTTTTAAGGAAGGTCTCTCCCCGCATTATCAAAATTTCTTTTTCCCTTTCGTCCGATTTCGGTCACTCGCAATTTTCACCCACATCTTCCCAAAAATCCGTTATATCCCGCGCCATGCCCTGCGACGCTTGTGTAGGGGATTTCCCGATAGACGAGGCAATTCCCTTTCCCACACACCACCAGAGCCCCGCTCCACCTCCCCACCTCTGCGAGTAAAAGGGCTGCTGCTGAATGGTTTTTCAACCGTGTAGTCCAACCGCCATTTTCTCGATGCTCGCGTCCATCGTCAGCTTCCTCCTTGATTGTATTCACACCCATTCTCCCTCCTGTCTCAAAGGGTGCGTATGGAAAAGCGCCCCCCGATTCTCGCTGTCCCTGCAATGTAGATTTGTTGAGGGTTAGTTCCGTTTTTTTGACCTCGCTTTCGTGACATCTTTTGGAACACCTCATGCCGTGAATATTGTGTTGCCTGAGTTCCCCTCTTCCCTCTATATATCTTGCATCCTACTCCTTTTTTGTGAGCTCTCTTTCTTTCGTTTTGGAGGCACGTCTCTTTTTAAATTTCTTTGGAACTTTTTAGGTGCTTCCCAGTCGTTCCGTCCTCCCCTCCCCTGGATTGCCTTGCTATTTTTCTTCCCTTTTGCTGCCCTAAAGAAACTTGTGTCATGGAGGTCCGGAGTCATATCTATTAGTTGGCCGATTCGGTTCTTTCCGAGTTCCGGCTTTCCGTCTGACGATGGTCCGCTCTCATCGACTAATCGAGGTGACTTTTCATGCTTTCTTCCTTCTAAAACCTGGGACCCTCCTCTTTTTTTACTGGAGCGGTTTTCCTCTTTTTCCTTTTTGTGATTTGCATGCTCGGCTGGTTTTGATTATACCCTTTTTCGCGCTTCAGCCTTGCTGGATATGGGCCGCCAGATGTTTTCCTCCCAATATGGTGCCTTGCGCTACCTCCTCCGTTGAGCCCCCTTTTCCATTTTTTTCGCATGCTGGGTCTCTCCTTTTCCCCAGGATACTCCCCCCTCCCTCACCCTTCTTTCCCCCCAATTTTTTTGAGCAAGCACCTTGCACTGGAAGTTTTCCTGGGTTTTTGTTCTTTCAATTTCCGTTGCCTCTTGAGATTTGTTGCCTTTCTTTAGGACGCCGACCCCCCCCCGATGATCATCAGTACGGTCGTTGCCTTTTTTTCACCTTATCCAATTTCGCGCTTTGCCCGAATTCGAGACACCAGGTAGGTGTAGCGGAGGATTGCTTTCCAACGTGCCCCCCCTTTTCTTCTGGTACAGAGTCTCTTCTAGCAGACAAAAACCTCTCCCTCCCTCATTCTTTTGTCGCAATCACGCTTCCCTCAGTTTTCCACTTTTTTTTGCTAGTCGTCCTTGAACAGACTTTAGGACTTCTGAGATCACCCTCCTCCCCCGATTGCCTTCGTTCCTTAAGACGATTCCTTTCTCTCAAACTCCTAGGAAACCATTCCACTTCTTCGGTCCTGCGCGTCATTGAGTCCTCATTCCGAAAGCTCTCTTTTTCTCCCCCCGGTAGGTTAGATTCCCTCTCTTTGTCCTCCAAGGGGTCTCCCTCCGCTGAGCCCCTTCGGATCGCGCACGATTCATGCGTGCCCGGTGTAACCGCCCATCGATGCTTTTTGGAGGGTAGTGGTACTTTCCTCTTCCCAACTTCCTCGTGATTTCATGATAATATCCCCAGCGATGTCTGAGGTGTCAACCCATCATCAGTCCTTTGCGCCCTTAGTTCTGACAACCATTCGCGACTTCGTACGAAGTAAGGTCTTTCTAGGTATCTGGCGTTTTCCGGCAGTCTCCCTTCAAGATGCTGCCTCCCGACGGATTTATTTATTTTGGGAAAAAGAGCTACCGTCTTCCCCGATTAACTCCCTCCTTTGGATGTGTACGTGGTCGCAATGGGCCTTATTTTCAGCCGTCGGTGCGAAGCCTCTCTTGCATCCTTTCTCCCTCCCAGAGTAGGACACATCATCCATCCTCGAGTCTCCCCTTTAGTTTTTCATTTCTCGATGTGAACATCAAGTCGACCCTCCGGTTGCGTGACTCCTCCCGTCACGTTTCTTTTAGAGAAGGACCTCCAGCTGTCAATATGCTTTTTACGGCCCCTTCTTTGGGTGCGCTGCGTAGGCGCTCGACTTCTTCTAATGGCGCATGGACATCCTTTCTCCTCCATTCATTTTTTGAGTGTCCATTTTTTCCTGCTTTGCGATCGGAGATTTTGATACCGGTTTTTTCTAGTTTTCTCGTCTCGCGACCCTCCTCTCGATGTGATCCCGGGTCCCTCGCTAACAAAAACTTTTTTCCCGAACGCGTCTCCTCTTTCCTGTCACTATGGTATCCTATCTATTGTCTTCGACCACCACAGGGCTCGGGCCACCCAGCCCCCCTCTCAGTAGGTCGCACCCTACTAAGGAACCCTTTCGTGTCCAGATTTGCATCGTTCTAAGCTGCGCGTTGCCACTCCGTCCTTTCCTACCCGACCTCTGTGATGGACCTTCCCTGAATTACGGATCTCTCTCCCTTTCTCTTTTTGCCCTTAGGACCCAAGTTTTCATTCGAGGTTCCCAGTCATTCTTTTCGCGATCCCTTCCCTTGACCTTGCCGGTGTCCATTGGAATGACCTCGTCAAACCCCCTTTGTAATTTTTTTCTTGAGCCCTGCTCCTCCCCCAACCACGGTGTTTGTTATGATTTTTGTTTGTTGAGGCCAGTCGGCGATGGCCTCGGTACCCTGACCCAACTCTTCCTTTTTTCCACCGCCTGAGACCCTGTTTGCATTGTCTTAGACCTTTTTGTCAGTTGTGTCGCTTACTGAAATTTCATGGAGGGAGAGGTGCCCGCTTTTTTCCCTGTTCACATTTCAACGTCCCGCGTATTTTATCCCGACTTTTCCGGCTCCTGGCGTCGATGGGAAAGGAAAATCGTCTCCCCCCCCCGCGACCCACTAATAGAAGGACCCACACAGTCGATCTGCTTACCATGTTGAAGTTTAAGAACGGAGCGTTTCAGAGACTCCCTCCCCTACTTTAACTGGCCGTCTATGGATGCTTAAGGTTTCCCCCCCTTGAGGAATTGAGTTGTATGCGTTCTGAGTTATTCGGATCTTACTCTCTTTACGTCACCCACACGTCATAGTCCGCCACAATTTATCATGCCAATAGAAATGAACTTTAATTCCT
>Ga0179593_1295971_pt1 | contig 20805 bp, 31 predicted proteins | sample CZODoug2_1_08_16_FD_185931 | JGI IMG/M metagenome (GOLD analysis project Ga0179593, IMG submission 185931) | Vadose zone soil fungal communities from Angelo Coast Range Reserve, California, USA - CZODoug2_1_08_16fungal (PacBio error correction) | ecosystem: Environmental > Terrestrial > Soil >... | reverse complement strand
TTCTTCTAGGCCGCAGCCCTACCAGTCCTTGCGAGCCTCTGCGATGCTTCCGAGTGGATGCTACATCTCTGCATTGCTGTCTCGTGTCCGAAGCGGACTTTGACTGGATTTTTTTTTTCCTCTCCTCCCCCAGCTTGAATAACCTCTCCCTTGCGTCCATCCTACAAGTACTTTGCTGATTGATGATGGATCGAATCTTTCCGAATACACCCAAACAATCCATTTCAATGCCGGAACAATATCCCGGAAAGCCCGCTTTTTTTTTTTTTTCACCGGCCTTTGATGCTCCCCTCTGTTTCTTGCCCTCTCTCTAAGAGCACCGTATGTCCCTTTCCCCTAACGGACGATGGCCTTTTTCGGACATAGTTGAACGAACCTGCACCCCCCCCGCACTGAAGAGCTCTTCATGCGATATACCACGGCAGGCAGGGCCGCTGTCTTGATGCACTTGCGTCCACCCTGCATGGGAGCAGCATCCCCTCCATACTCTCGGCCTCCCCGCTTTGCACGTTCCCTCGCATTTGACGTCCAGATCTTACCACTGCTCCTGAGTACAGTAGCGATTGCCCCCCCCTCCTTTTTCACACGGAGCCTTTTCCTCTCCCTTTTTCGATTTGAGGGATAAGCCCCCCGCCACAGGTTCATCGATGGCCAGGAGGAATATCTTCTCTCTGATGGTGGTAGCATGGAAGCCTTCTTGAAAAGGAAATGCAATACCCTCCCCTTCTCAGATTTTCGGCCCCCCTTTGAGCCTCCTCCCTCCCTGCTTTACTTTGAGCACCCCCCCGCTTTCAAAAAAGCAAGTTGAGAAAAAACCCCCCTGCCGCGGGAAATACAGCCATAGGTGTACGTAGCCTCTTAGATAGGCCCCTGACCGGTTCCTTTGGACCAGACAAGCATGATCTTCCTATATATTCTCGAAGGGAACCTTCATTAATCCGCCCTCTCTGGTTTTCAACGAACGAGATCATGAATTGAGTGGCGCTTGGGACCTTCTTTTTCACATCGAACCACCGGTCCTCCCCCCCCTTCCCAAAATGTGTCCATGTTTAGATTAGTAGATATCTTCTTTCTCGCTTTTTCGAATAGAACATTGTCCGTTGCGCGACCGGCACATCGTGTGCGCATCGAGACAGGGTTTCTGGGAACCCTTATTGCACGCCTCTTCCTCAGACGGCGTCTTGGGATGACATTTTCCCGCCTTATGTTGACCGTGGGATCATTCTTGAATGGGTTGTTTCTCCTTGTCATCTCCCCCGATTTTTGACGCCTGAATGCCCTTCCCGGCCCCTTCAAGGCTTGTCTTCCCCTATCGTTTCTCCTTCAAAAAACCCACCCATTCGCAGTTGTTTTCGGGAGAGAGGCCGACGACGGGGTCCCCCCTTTTTTTACGAAAACCCTTCAAAATGGTATCGATTCCATGTCTCAGCAGTTCTTCCTTATTTCCTTCAATTAACTCAGAGCCCGTTTTTTCCCATGCCATAGGCCTTGTACCCTCCGGCTCACTCCTCCCCGGACTAAGCTTTCGTTCTTCTTCTCTCGAGAGCCCAGAACAGTGTACATTTTTCTTGCGTGAATTCCCTAAAAGAGGAGCCAGAACAAATTGTTTTTTCAGACCATCAATCAAGGACTCGAGTGCTCCAGGGAGAGAAGTTTCCCTGCCATTTTTTACCCTAGCTCTCCCCCTTCCCCGCCCGGCATTCGGGCCCCCGACTATCTCCTTTTAAGACCTCTTTTTTGTCGAGAGATGTCTTCCGCAATTTACTCCCTTTTGCGAAAGCCTTAGTTGAGTAGCGATCAGACACTCCTGGCCTCTCCCCTTTTTTGACTCGATTGGAGAAACCCTCACGTTGTGCCTCCTTCGCTGATGTCCCCCTCCATTCCCGGCAATAGGGTATTGATCACGTTTTTCTGGTTCTTCTACGTTTAGCGGCCGCTTGAACTTATGTGCTCCTTCCGTTCTTGGTGCCCTCCCCCCCCTTCTTAAAGGCTCGCAGTTTCCCCTTTTTCCACTTCTGCTTTGCATTGAAGATAAGGACTCCCTTCTTTTTAATAGATTTTAGTGGCTTCCATGTTCGACTTTCCTTCTTGCATGGCATTCGGTCACACGTAACCTATTTTCACCGGCGGTATTCGTGTTTGATTGTGCAGTCCCCAATTTCCTCACCTCACCATTTCCCTCTAGGAGGGGACCCAATTTCTGGCGAGTACCTCAGTCCAGAAAAGCCCCTGAAACTTTTCTCCTTTAGTCTTGCTCCAAGTCCTCTTTTATTTTCTTCCCGTTGCCCTCCGATCGATTCCCCCTCTCCCGAAACCCTCAGTGCCCCCTGTCGGCGTCCCCACCCCGATGGGCCGCCACCCGTTCATTTTCCTAATCTTCCACCTTCACTCTTTAGATGTCCCTCTCTCCCGTTTCTTGCATGCATGACGATGCTTGAGGGAAAAGCATTTCGTCGATTTAAAGATAACCCTTTCCTCCATTTCACACTTAATTCTTCCCTTCTTCTCTCTTGCCCCAGCCCTTCCCCCCTGCTCATGCGTATCCCTTGATTACGAAGCGATCGATGTCGTCATACCCTTTTTCCCCCCATCCCTCTTTTCCTAATGGAACTTTTCCCATGTATTCATCTCTTTAAAGTACTTTTCCTTGTTTTTCGCGGGTTCGTGGGTTGGGGTGGCAACAAGCTCTTTTTGAGGTAAAAGTGCTATCTGAGGTCTTCTGGTCCCAGTTTTAATTGATTCTGTACGCAACATCTCTTTCGCAGACCCGCCGCCTTAACCCGTGATTTTTTTTTCTTCATACCCCTCTTTTGGGCCCCGTTCCAACAATAATCCCTTCGCATCACTTCCTCTGGATGAATACTTTTTCAATCTGTGCAAAGGTACCGTTCTCCTGTGAAATCATCTTGTTGCTTCCTGCTTATCTTCCGCCACCTACCACGCTGGGAATGCTCGATTATTCTGCTGAATCCCGCCGATACCTCGGACGCGTAATTATTCTCTCTGCACATGCGAGGAGATTTTCTCATGGTATGACGCTCTTCTTTCGTTTTTCGTCGGAAATCGATACGATTGGGACCCTCTATAGTCGTCGTTTTTAATTACCTCGCCTACTGTACGGCGAAGATCGTAAGAACCTCCCCTCTGAGTACCACGCAATATTTTCCCTTTTTGTCCCCGACCCTTTCTTCAACTTGCCCTCCCTTTCGTGATATGTGCGAAACTGCGAGAAGAGTGTTTCGGGTTCCTCCCCCTTCCCCCTTTTGGATCCCCCTCCTTTCGCTCACGGACAACCCCCTCCTGAGTCCCTTTTTTCCCCTCGATTATTTTATTTCCTTTGAAGATGGATTACCTTAACTATTTCTCTTCCTCCTTCGTACTTAGGACATCTATTCCATTTCATGGAGACGTCACCCTTTGTGCAGCATGCTAGGTATTCTTCCTCCCCCTTCTCTTGTCTTTTATGATTCTTCCTATTCATTTCCTTGCCCTTGTCCCTCTTTTCCTTCTCTAAGTGGTTGTGTTGTCTGATGTTGGTTCTCCCATCAGATTTAGCCTAACGACACCATACTTTCTCTACCATGAATTTCGCGAATTGCTTCCCTAAGTTGAGTTTTTATGCTGGTTCACCTCCTCTTATTTCCTTGATTAGGTTCCTCTCGTCTCATGGCCTCCTTACATCTCGTCCCCCAGCCCCAAGACCATGTCGAGCACTTTTCCCCCTTTTCTGATATAGATTGGTCCTTGATTCTTGTTGTGCCTGTTTTCAGAATAAACATTACTACTCTTTTTTCCAGGAAGGTACCCCCCATTCTCCCCCCCCCCTTTTCTGCCGGGTTTTTTTCTGTAATGAATTTTTGATGTACCCTTATTTCCTTTTGAGATATATCTTCGGTAACCCACGCAGACCGATTTCCCCTTCTGCCAAGAGACTGAATCCTTCCCTCCCATTGACGAGCCCACCGGCCAGCCTCTCTCTCTTCCCCCGTTCCGGTCCAGTGAGATGCGTCATGAACTGTCGTTTCCCTCTCATCTGACGTCTCCTCAATTAAGATATGGACGCCGCTTTTTCACTCCCTTCCGGAAGTTTCTTCCTTTTCTTCCGCTTCCTCCCCCTCTCATGAGACATTATTCTTGACCCGAGTTGAAAAGTTCCCTCTGCAGGCTGCGCCGAGGGGACATACTTTTCGGTATCCCTTCCCCTCTCCCCTTTTTTTTTTCACGTCAGGTCTCCATCCATCTCTTCTCTCTGTTCTTTCCTGACTCTTCCCAGCGCCCACTCCCCCTCCTTAGACCTCCCCTATTTTCAGCACACACCTGCTGGCGCCTTACCTTTACGAAACCCTGCCTCTGTCGCAATTAACTACACCTTTCCCTCAAAACCAGTGGAATGACCGTCCCATACCGCAGAGTACAGACGCTTCTCTATTCAACCGGTTTTGAATGAAAAAAGGATCCCCCTCTCTTTTTCAAAATTATCGACTGGTCATCAGTACCTAGCTTTTTTTCACCCTCAAGCTCTCGTCCCACTGCATGTCTGCCTTGCAAAAACGGACGACAACGGCTTGCCAACTCTTTTCCTTTTCAATGTTTTTCAATTTTTCCCCCCTCACTGAGACTCTATTTGGTAAGCTCGCCAGTGGGATTCCTTTCTCTGGCAAAGTTGGACGTGTTTGTCCTCTAGATTTTTTTTTCCAAGGCTGTGCTCAAGCTCTTTCTACCAGACTTGCGTTCCTCCCTCTGGTATCCCGCCCTCCCCCCACCATGGGAATCCTCCCTATATTCTTTTTTTTTTCATTTGCCCCCTTTTTTACTCGTCAATAGACTTGTCCCTACGTCCCTCGGCACATGTTCTTTTCCTCCACCGAATTCCCCCTCCTTCCCGAAGGGTGAGCAATTTTAGAGAGATGGACAATTCCCTTACTTTTCTGTGTCCCTACCGGTACTCCCTAATACTTCCCGTCATCGATTACATGTAGAAGCTCTTCTTCTTCAGGATACCTAATCCCACCTCTCCTTCCGTTTCAACATCCCTTCTCCTTCTCAAATTTTCTCTCTACTCTCCTTTTTCTCACCGTTAATGGAGTTCGTAGACAGTCTCCTCCCCCCCTCCTCCCCCAGTAAATAAAATTTGCATTCTACCCAATCTCCTGGCACCAACTTGAGTTGGCCTAACTCCTCCTCAAGTTCTCTCCCCTTATTCAGCTCTTCCATCCCTAGAAACGAACTACGGTCAAGATATTTCTCTTCCTTCTTCGTTGAGCTAATTTCTTTCCTGAATCCTCTAGTGAAGAACGACTCATTCCAGGATGCTCCTCCTTGTTTCGTGTATCCCTTCCTCTTAAGGCTTTTTCCCTGACAAAAACTAGTTGTTGTTCCTTCTCGAGGTGTCTGTCCATTCCAAGTTGTACTTTTTCACGTCTTGTAGGTCAGCTCCTTCTCTCAAATTTCGAGACCAGTTCGTGAAGACTCTCCAAGGTATCTAACTTCTATTTTTCCATTTTAACCCTTCTTCTATTTTCTATTGAAGATCCGGCCGAAAGAGAGTCGCCCTTTCAATTTGAATTGTGATCATTGAGTTTCCCACAGTAGGCTGAGGTCCCTCCTCCCTACCCATTGTCGAGAGCTGTCCGGCGTTTTTTTTGTTTTTGATTTAGAATTCACATGACCCGCATTCAGAAGTTAAGAGGAATTTCCCCCTTTTTTGACCAAAGGAGCTTTCCCGGATTCAAAGAAACAGTAGTTTCGTAAGGGGTACTGTTCCCATCCCTGGTGGATTGGAGTTGATCACCGTCGACGCAGGATCCTTCACGCTCCTTGCTGCACCTCCGAAAAGACTTTAGTAGCGATTTCTACCGTCCCTCGTAATCCTAACCACTTTCAATGAAAGTTCTCTTTCCCTCTCTTAATAAAGTTTCTCTCGAATGTCATTCCAAAACCTTCGAATCTTGAGGGCCCTCCTTTTCTGGGCCGATTCAAATCCTTCCCGGTTCCAACCGCATCCCTTGAGTTCTCTCTCACTTAGTTAACCCCCCTCTTCTGCTTAGCACAAGTATATAACTTTATATGCTGATTCGATTTTTTCCCTAAATCCAATTACTTTCCCCCTATCGAATACTTCCTTACCCCCTTTATTTTCTTTCATAGAACGTTTTTTTCTCCTTTCCTTTCTTGACGTCTGAGTTTTTTTCGACCAAAGTTTAGAGGAATTTGCAGATTTTTTCGATTTCTCGGCGGTCTTTGGTCATTTTTCAGTGAAACGGTCCAACCCCGAAGTCTAGCCCCCATCAGTAAAGGGTCTCTGCCCTATTTTTTACGGCGAGTTGGCTCACTCATCCGGCGACTGCCGGACTTTGTCAATTCCCTTTTTGTCATTTGGCAGGACCCTTTTGTCCTATGGTGACTAAGGTCCCCTCTCTATATAACCCTCTCACTCTCTTCAAGAGGAGGGCAAAGACCCTCTTTTTTTTGACAATGCTCCCTCCCCTCTCAATAGGTCGTTCATCAATTCCATGAATGGATTCTCCTCATTAATCTTCCGTTGTAGGCCATAGGAATTTCCCTCTTTAGTATTGCCTCCTATTCCCTCTTTCGTTTGTCTTTCCTCCCTCAGGGTGTCAGAGTCCATCCAGTGCCGCACTCAACCGTGCCCCCTTTTTCCACGACAACTCTTCAGGACTCCCCTGGACTTTAGATTGGAAACGCTGTCCGTTGCTTCTTCCACCGGAACTCTAGCGCCAAATACTCCCCTCTCCACTTTTAAATACAGGTAAGGCATTTAGATGTTTTGGTGATCCTGGTCCTCTGCTTCTTTCTCTTCCCCTCTGGCGCTTGCCAGACCCTCTCTCTCGTCCCACTCTTTCATTTCCAATTCCAGCTCTTTTTAGCCTCTGACCTCTTGCAGCCCCATCTTCAGAATACATTATACTATTAGGTAACTATAGAACATCCTTTCAGACTCTACCCCTTTTTTTTTTGAAGGAGATGTTCTTCGAAGACTTCTCTCCTCTCCCCTCCACAGAAATTTCTATCCCCTACTTTAGTCTTCCTGCGTACACCAGGTCCTTCCAACTCCCTGCTTCGGTCCTCCTCTTTGTTTGATGTTGGCTCAGGACCTTCAGCGAAGTCATCATCTTCGGCCAATCCCAGATCCATGGCGATCATTCCTGATGAATGTCCTTGATGATTTTCTCCCTTCCTTTCTCTTGTTTCCCGATGGCCCTTCCGCGGCCTTTGCCGGTTTACACCATCTATCCCTCGATTAAAGTGACTTGGAAACTATGGTTCCCATTAAGATCATTCACCTTTTTTTTTCGATGGTATGTTGCTCTCTCTAGAATATCAAATCTTTTACATTCCTTGGAACCACTATTTCCTTCTTCTCCATTGAATCATATCACTGACGAGAACAACACCTCCTCTCGAACTTAAAGCCTGCTCGAAATTTCTCATGATTAACACTTCTCAAGCAGCGATCGGGTCCATCAGCCATCCCTAGGTTACACTCCCTTTCCATCGAGGATTCAAGATCAGTCCCCCCCCCCAAAGTCTGTCCCAAACTATCCCTTCTTCACAAGTTTGTCAACTTTCTTTTCATTTCCCCCTCTGCCCCGTTACCCCCCTCTGAAGAAAATCTTTCCATCTTCCCCCCCTACAACTTGGGCTGATTCGACTAGCCGAAGATCTTTCTTGCCGAAGATAATTTCACTTAAAACCTTTCCCCCCTCACTAAGTCCAGCCGACAGCTCATTCCTTTCGACCCAGAATGAGAGATCAATAACCCACCCATCCTCTTCATTACCTATTTCTAAACCCCTTCTGTCCTATCCCCTCCATTCCTGGTTAAGCCGATTCGATCTCCCAGAAGTCCCCTAAAAGAATTCATCTCTCTCCCATCTAAATTATACTCCTTTTCTAGTCCCATTTTTGAATAAGATTTGGTTTCCCTATCCTCCTATCTCCCTGATAAGAGTTCCCTTTTTCTGACCCTTGAGGTTAAATAGACAGCACCGGTCTTCCATCCAGCTCTTCTATGTTTCCTTTTTCCTAATGAGAAAGACCTTTCTTTTCATCTCTTTCCTTCTCCTCTTTTAAAGGGGCTTTTCATTATTTATTAGGAGTGACAAACGTTTTAGAAAGCAGCAGGCTTTTTAAAAATGGCGTGCGTCACTCGATGACGTCTTCGAGATGGTGTCACCTCACGAACTCAAACAAGCAAGCCAAGATTAGAACTTTTTCTTTTTCTTCCCTGTTTCATTTTCTGACCCGTCAGGGATTCTTCTGAATATTTTTTTTGATTTTCTTCTTTCACAAATCCTTCCTCGTTAGAAAGAGATCTTGACCTCACTCATGACCTCCCCTCCAAAATGGTGAGTCTAATCATTTTCCACCCCATGTAGGCAGATCAGGCAGTATTGGTAAGCAAGTGAGTTTAAATTCCCGAATTGTAATGTTCTCTTCTCAAGCGCCGTTTAACCTTCCCCCCCCCCCACACCTCCCGGGGACCCGCCACACCCCCCCCAGAGAACCCTTCCAACCAGACGCCCCCCCCCCCGCCACCCCACCTAACCCCCCCGGCCCATTTCAACTTTACTTTTTTCCTACCGAGAGAACCGCCCACCTTTAGTTTGCTCGAGTCTGTATCAGTGAGCGCATGTTCCGAACTCTGAGACTTTTTCCTTCCCTTCAATTCAGACTCTCTTCCGCTTAGAAATATTCTTCTCTTAATACCTAATAGTTTTAGAATATTCCTTTCCTTCAGGCTTTTCTAATCTTTTAGCATTTTGGCCTCCACTTCTAGCGCTGTCATCCTTTTGTTCCTCTATTTTATTCCAAATCCCTTTTTGAGATGAGATCCTTGGAGTAAATTACTTCGTCTATTTGCTGAGTCCCGCCTCTCGAGATCACTACATACTCTTTTATACCTGCTAGTTTCTCTCTAATTCAGAAAGGATCATTTTACACGTTTTCTCTGGTGAGTTTCGACAGAATAATCCTAGGCTCGACCAGATTGTACTTTTCATGAGTTACATTTTAAACTTTATTGACCCTTCGTCGCATTTCACTAGATCATCCACTTTTGATACCCTTCTGTATTTTTACCACTATGGGAATGGAAAAGTTCATGAAGACGTGGTGGCCTCGTTCTTTACCCTCTTCTCTGCCCGAGAACTCAAAAAGGACTTGAGAACTCTCTTCTGATAAATCAGAGTTGATGTCCACAGCTCCGAAGCAGGCCTTCTTCAATTTGCACAGCCTTTTTCCCTTACATTGGCTCTTGCTCAAACCAGGTCTCCCGACTGCCATTAGTTCCCTTAAAGATTGCGATACCCGCTACCCTCCCCTCTCTCTCGGTCTCCGTCCTGAAACTGACCAGAGCTTTTCTTTCCAGCCAGGTGCTTTCCTCTTTTTCCCCCTTTGGCTCCAAGTCCCTCTTTCCTTTGGAAAACCGTTTATGCTAACTTTTTTCCTTTTCTTCCCCTTCGATCTTTCTCGTCCTCATTCTCCTCATTAAAACACTTTCCATTGGCTTCTATTTCAGTAATGAGTTTTCCCTTACAGGGTTTTTTCCTCCCCCATTTCGTTGATTGCTCCGCTCGGTTTTTTTTTTTAGAAAATATCTGCATCTTCTATTTCTCGCTGTTAGATTTGGATTCTTCTTTGGAAGTTGATTGCTTGGACATCAACCTCTCGTCGCCATTCCAGCTCTTCTGTCTTCATGTTTGATTTGCTCGACTGAACCTATGCGCGCTTTCTCTTTTTTCCCCCCCCCCCCCTAATCCCGGCTACTCACAGCAAGACAACTCGGGCATGTTCTTTCCGGTTTTCAATTCGGTGTTTTTTTGGTGTTCCTATCTTGCGAAAGATCCCCTTTCTTCACTATCCCTTTCGGTGCACCAGTCGCCCATCTTTACTTTGCTATAATCTTAACTCTTTTACCGGCCCACCCTTGACGGACGCGTTTGATCCTCCTTGAATAATGCCTTTTTTTTCTATGCATTTTGTCGGGAGTTCCCTCCATCTGATCGTAGGTTACCACTTCCCTTTTCCAGAAAGGCTAGGTATTTTTCTCCTCACGTCCCCCCATCGAGTTTCGCCTCACCTTGCCTTTTTCCCCGAATATGCGTTCAGAAAAGCGGATCTTGTTCAGTCTTCCCTCTGTTACTTGTAGACTGCTAGCTTCCCTCATACTCACGTTGCCCTTACTTTCAATCAATTTACATCCTCTTCCTTCTTCCCCCTGGATTTTGGTATGTCCGTTCCTCTTTTCTAAACTTCCGTACCTTATTCCCGCAGAGCACTGATATTCCCCTCTCTTGAGAGAGAGTGCCTATTCCCTACGAACATGGTATACCTGCAAGGGCGGGTTTGGTTACTGCCGGTCTTCCTTTTCTCACTTTCTCCCCCCCCCATATATTTTCTTCCTCTCCTCCGTTTTTTTTTTTCATGAGTTCCACCTTTCATCTTCTCTTCCCCCAGACAGAACCATCAAACCTAGTAGGTCCTCTCACGAATATTTCTTCTCCTTCTAAATCGCTGAGGTGGGCTGGTGTCTTTCTTCTGCTTACCCATAGACATCTTTTTTCCCTCTTGAATCCCCGAGGCCCGCGACATCACATATCCCGATCCTTACCTTCTCTGGATTTCTTTTTACAAGGTCCTTTTCTTTATTATTTTTCTCTATAGTTTTAATACACACTCGCTTTTCACTTCCTTCAACCAATACCTTTCTTCCCCCATTTCCTCTGTTAGTGTTTTTCACCGGCACGGTTTATCTTCCTTTCCAATTGTCTGTTCTGATCTTTTAAATAGAAATAGCGAAATTAACCTACCTCCTCTTTCAATTAAATACTCTTTTCATTATCAAAGTGCCGCGACAACTTCCAGCATTCTTTATTCCATTAATTCATCTTCCTGCCCTTCTGATTCGCATTGATTTAACTTCTTCAAGGCTCTCTTTATTTCCCTGAAACCTCCCTTAGATCTTTCAGACCCATTTTCGACCCTTCCCTAGTGCTCAGTTTCCTCTGTTTCGTGTCCGACTGTCCTGCCTCCCCCATTGCGCACAGGAATCCCGTATGCACTTTGTCCCCATTCCCCTTTTTCCCGCTGCAGGCTTCTACTCTTCTTTCTCCGCAAGGTTTCCCTCTCCAACATCACGTCACTCATCTTCTCCCTGGCGAGCATGAGGTTCTGCCCCCTCTTTTTTGTTCAGCACTAATCCCCCCTGACCCCTCAATGCACAGATTTCGACACTCTTTCTCCTTTCCCTCTCTGTAGCGCCCCCCCCCCCTCCCGCGTCGCAATACAACTCACACCCCCCATTTTCCCCCTCCACTATAGGCTTTCCTTCGAAACTTTTTTCCCCTTAGTCTCTTGCCACATTTGAACCCTTTTTCCCCCCAACCGCATTCCTGATTAACCAATATTATCGAAGTTCCCCACAGTATCCATCCCTCCCGTTTGTTTTTTCCCCCAACCCCCTCTCTCTCACTTCATTGCTGCGCCCTAAACCTTTGATTTTCCAAAGCGTCCATTCCCCTTCTTCCCAATCTATTTTCAATTTTTGCCTTTTAAGCAGTATTTCTATTCTTTCCTGCTTTAGCCAGCTTCCTGTGTACCTTTTCCTTTTTTTGCGCCCTTTTTTCTGTGAGACTATCCCGTTACATTTCTGCTCCCTCTCTTGAACTGAACACTTCGTATGTATTCATTAAGAATCCCCTTTCTTTAGTGACCAGAAGGTCTTTCACTAGTGGCCTTTTTTGACTCCTTTCCTTTCTCCCCCCGATTTTCACCTCCTGCGCATGCTGCACTGCTTCTTCTTCCCTATTTTTTCCTACACCACAAAGAGGAACCCTACTTTTAACTTTTTTCGCTATCTTCAAGGACCCTTTTCTGTCGGTTACCGAACATTGACTCCCCCCCCCCCCCCACCCCCCCCCTCCCCTTTCTTAAAAAGTTCACGACAAACTCTCGGATTCTCCTGATAGTACTCCCTCCTGCAGGAAATATATCCTTTGAGACCCTTTCGCGGAGAATGAAGGTCCTTCACCTATGGGGGTCTTCTCCTCGCATGTCGTTAACTACAATACTTTACCATCACTTCATTTCATTTCTACACCTAGCGACTTCTCACCAAGTTTTGGTCGACAACTTAATAAAGTTTTTCTATCCCCAGTATTGAACTCCTCAGGTGTCCATCCCTTCCGTACTTACTTCAGAAGTTGAATCTCCAAATATATATCTTTTTCATCCACTAAGTTGTTCGTTTTTCTCGGATAGTTTCCTAATTCCTCCCTTCTGTTTTTTCTCCGCGGTATGGTTGCTCTTTCTCAGTGGATCCTTGGCACAAAACCTGTCTTTCTCCTGTCGACAGTTCTGAAGCCCCCCCATTCATCTTCCCTTCTTGATGGTAACTTTATTTTCGTAATTCGCCGAAATTTCACAGAGGTGAGACACTTCGAGAGGTGCGCCCTCTAGCACCTAGCCCTCTATGGTTCATTTTTTTTTAACCTTCGAGTGTATCCTTAAAATGAGAGAGCCATGATAGCTACTTTTTTAATTCGTTAGATGGGTCACATTTCTGATCTGGTCAACAATGTCATGTTGGTAAGATTCCGTCAAGGTTTAGTTGTTGTTTGAAAAGATAGGGTTCATTCCAAGGTGATCGGCTGTTTTTGAACAAGGTGCAGCTGCCGGAGTAAAAGTCCCCCGAACAAGACCATCCGGCTGCTTGTCTAAAAACCGGGGGATTTCGACGTTGATCCCCTCCTATACGAAGGCTTGTCCATAGCTGAGAACAGCCTTTTTACAAACCCGGCTCTTGCCCCACGATGGGTTCCTCCCTCCTAAATGCACCTCCATGACGTTTCCCCCTTAAATGCTGGACTCTTAAACTTCTATTGTCACCACAAATTTAAGTAGCTGATGGCAAGAAGTGCTGTCCCTGCTGTGACCCTTTCCGCCCGTAGAAAATCCCTCTTGATTCTGATTCTGCGGTTTCTGGATACACCCCCTCTTGATTTGATCCCTTTGACTTGTCCCCTTCTGACTCTTCACTCTCTATGATAATGAGTCTTTTCATTCAAAACGGAAATTTTCCTATCTCCCGGATACTTACCCCATGATTTCGGTTTCCCGTTTCGGAAATGTGTATTTTGATTTCCTACTCTTCTTTTTTGGACTACGCTCCGTTGCGCCCAATCTTGGTCCGATCCGGTTTCTTTTTCAGTTTTTTTCCTTGATGATCGGCTTCCAAGCAAAGCGACTCGCCATCTTCTCCGCCGCGACTTTCTTTTGCTCTTCAACCGTGGATTCTCATACCGGCGCACGGTCCCTTTGGTGAAATCCACTTTTTCCCAAACGCTTTGGCACACGTGCTCCTTTGTATTTCATTATGGGGACGCTATTCCGAAACTTGCTTCCCCCTCTTCTGCTTGCAATTTTCTACACGTCTTCGCTGCTCTCATTCTTTCCGCAGTTAATCGAATCTACCGGACGCGGCGGACCCAATGATTCTCTCTTGTTTCGTCTTCCCCATGTAGGCCTTCTTCCGCGTATTAATTGAAGAAGGATGCCTCGTATTCCCACCTAAACTGAGCTTGTTCTTTAGCTAGAATCTCGTCCTCTCCCAAGGAGTTAGCACTTCCCCCTTCATGTCACCTGTTCTATTGTTTCCAGGTCCTTTTCAAGCGAGTGATTTTGTGTATTAGGACAAATCCCTCCAATAATAGAAAACACGACAATCAGCTGCCCCCTTCTCTGTGATAAGTTCTTCTATCCCCCCTTCCTTTCCGTCAGTATTCCTCCGTCAGCCCCTTTCTTTTCTGTAATAATGTAGGAGAAGATACTTTCCTCCTTCCTATTCTCATGGATCGCAAGATAATTTTCTGTTTGGAGGATGCGGCATCCCTTGCCCTTTTTCTCCCCAGCCCTTATCTTTTCCCTCCTCCTTTTGTTTTGTGTCTCCCCTTTCCTCTAGGAAGCCAGCCAACTTAACCTTCCTTTTCCTCTCCCCTCTTTCTCTTGAATTTAACGTAGAGATGCGCTTCAAAAGGATTCATATGGTTCTCCTGCGAAGGATAGTGATGAGTCCTAGTGTTTCACTACTCGGCCCGGACATCACATCTCCTGGCTTTGAATTCCCTATTATTTAAAGTCAGTTGAGATTTTCATTTCCTCTCTCTAGTAAGAATCCGACCCTTTTCACGCCGGACACCCGGTTCTGCCCCTGAGGTTTAGTTCACGAAAGTTTTATCTTCCTCTCTTTTCATCTTCCCCTTCTCTCTCCGGAGACATAGCCTTCTGTAAATAAGTTGATCGACGAGGAATATACCCTCTTTGAACCCGCCGTAACACGGAAATAGCGTCTCTTCCTGCTTCCCCTCCCCTCGTCCGGCAAGTTGTCGGCATTTTTACCTTCTAAGTGACGGCTGGAGCCGCCTCACAAAGTCTTTTGAAAAGAATTCCCCTCTATACCAGGTTATAGTCTGAAAGCACGGACCACACCATCCATTCAGCAGCGGTCGCCAAGCGTTGCAAAAGTCTCATTTTCCCTCTTCAGTCTTCCTGAGTCCCTCAATCCCTCTTTTATATGATCAACATAACTTGAGCCTCTAGGTCTGCATGAGACGCTCTTTTTTGGACGAAGCTTTTTCCCAACAACTTCCACCGAATACCTCCGGATACATATCCACACCCGAACCTCTAGAGATAATTGGAAGCCCCCCCCCCCCCCTCATCTTAACTGGTCACCGAAAACCCACTTTATCTTCTTTCCGAGTCCTCCCCTATTTTAAGGTAGGCATTAGTTTCTTCCCCCATTTCCCCGGGAATTTCCCCCTGCACTCTCATCGATTCTTCCCTTCTCTGAATTTCCAAGTACCTTTACTCCCTCATCCTCTTTTTAGAAGTCTCTCCGATCCTATGCAGTGAGGTCACCGTTTAGTTTTTTTTCCCTGAAAGAACGTTATTGACCTCCCCTCTATGTGTCGTTTCATCTTTTATAACTTCTATACTCCTTTTTTTCGAAGATTTAAGTGGAAGTTTTTCATTTCGGAGCCTTTTTTTGGGCCTGGTATGGTTCCAGATGGACAGATTCCCTCAGGATTCGGTGTTTATTTTTTTTTCCCCGGCCGAGATTTGCTTGTAGCAGCGATTTTCTGTTCCCAAGCCTGGGGCCCCTTTCCTTTGACCAATTTATCGTTCTGGGTTTCCACTACTCAACTCCATCCCCTTCCTGTCCTATTCTCCTCCTCCTGAACGTAACTTTTTCCTACTCCGATTGTCTCTGGTCACCGAACGTCCCCCATCGGAACTCCTTAAGACGATTCACTCCCTCCCGGGCGTTCCTTACCTTAAATATAAAATAGAGAGTTTCCACATACGCGGCTTCCCTCGTCTTGCCGGAAACGCGGTTAACCCCCCCTCGTTCATGGGCGGTTCGCTCGCCGTGTCCGACCAGCCAAGCCTCCCTCTTTTTTGAATTTCACACAGTCCGCCTTGCAATTTGTAAGCTTGACTCAAGTGGCGACAGCCTCCCCCTCCGCCTCCTTTGCGTCAATCCTCTCACTACTTAGGCAGCCTCTTTATTTTCTCCTAGTTCATACTAATAGTGTTTTTTTTTCGAGTAGATAGCTGGCGTCCTCCCTCCAGCTTTCCTCCGCGTTTTTCGACCCTTGACTCTCTCCGATGGCCTCCGTTTCCCTTTATAACTGGCCCACTTTAGTTGGTGAGACTTTTAGAGACTGTTTTTCCTCAATTCCCCCCCTTGTTTTGTCCCTTTTCCTTGCAGACCCGGCTCTCCTCCGGCCAAAGCCGTTTCGACCGTGCCGCTCCATGTTCCCGAGCCCGGCGCTGGGACCTTTAAGCTCCTTCGATACCTTTTCCTTCCAGAAGAGTTCTCTCCATACCTGGACCTGAATAGTTCTTGTGGACACATGTTCGCGGTGACCCCATTTCTTTTAGGTAAAGACTTTAGTCCAATGCGCCAAGATGCTTTTGATTATAATATCCTGGTTCGTTGCCAGTACAAGACTGCAGGCAGGGAACCTGGCCTTCCTTCTTTTAAACGCTTGAAGTCGTAAAGCAAACACCCGACAGAGGTCGGTTCTCAAGTGTGGTTGTTGTGTGGGTGTGGATGTATTGCGTCTTTTGATAAACCGCGCGACGCCTTCTTCGCTTCAACACTTTTAAAATACCCTGTATCGTTCGGCCCCCGCGGTTTCTTCCAGAATGCCCCTAACCCCCTCTCCCTAGCTTCGATTGTGAACTTCCATCCTCAGTCAACTTCAACAACATGAATTGACTAGCTCAGCCCTTTGACTGACTATTTCACCTCAATTGTTCCAAGGCTTCCACCCGTTACTGATCTAGCTTTCTTTCGGGCCCAACTTCTGCGGATTTCCCGGTTCCCCCCCGATTAATTTATCTTTTTTTTAAGATAATGATTTTCCATTGCGTGCGTATCAGTTCCCCCCTTTACAGATCCAGGCTACTTTCAACAGGATGGAGTATATTATCTCTCACTGGTTTACTGTGTCGTTGTCATTGCCTGACCCCCTTGTTGTTTGGTCTCAAATCTAGAGAACTCGTTGTAGAAGATTTTTCGATCTTGACCCGCGGTAATTTTTCCCTTTAACTGAGCGGAGGCAACATCGCGTTCCCTCCCCCTAAGACCGATGATTATCCTGCTTTTCCAAACTATATGTAATCCCGCCCTCAAATGAGATTAATACCCCATTTCCCCCACGTCTGGTTTGCAAGTCCCCTTTCATGGTGAATAATTACTGGGGTATTCCCTCCTTTATTACGCCTCACTATGAATCACTTGTCATGGGTGGCCCTCTTCCCCTAGGAATGTCAATCCCTCCCTCCCTTTCTTAATCAATTCTCACTTAGGGCGGGCTCGCATGTAATCGGATAGCTTCTTTCTTTTGCGCTTCTTCCTTCTTCCGCTTTTTGAAGGGCAAGAACGACCTCGTCGTCTCCCATTTACATTTCTTTCGGCGCACAAAGTCCCCCCCGAGTACTCCTTCCAAACCTGTGCCCCCCTGAAATGAAAAACTCTTAGGTCAGCACCGGGATATTGTTCCAAAGGCGGGTGGATACTCTCTTAGAGGAAAAAAACCATTCGCGTCAACTCCCCTCCAATGCAGGTTGACATTCCAAAGGACTGCTCTCCATGGATATGGTTGATGAGAATCTTTGGATTCGCTGCCCCCTCTTATGCGTCCCTATTCCCTTTCGCCGCCTGCACTCTCCCCCCCCCTCTTTTTCGAGTTGAGATGCCCTTCCCTCCAAGACTAATTGCACAATCCTTTTATGGGATGGTGAGGCCTACTCATCTTGTCCTTTCGCCACAGAACTATATTTTTTCTTCCTCCCCGGTCGTTTTTTTGCGAGATGTTCTTTCCCCCCTTTCAAGATGTAGTCCTCACTCCCACCCCCTACTTTCTTTCTCTTTGGAAGGAGGACCATCTGTTTAGTATCCCCCTGCTCCCGTCCTTTTTTCCATCTGTATGTCAGATTCTTCTAGGCTCCTGCATCACGGTCCAGTCCTAGGTTTCGAATACAAGATCCTAATCCCCCCCCCTATCCCCTTAGAAACTCCTGTCTGGAATGTCCCCGATGTATTTCACTTCACGGCTTCCCTCTAGTGAAGGTGTGAGTATACACATCGACTTGGTTTCAAGTCCTGTAACCCCCATCTTTGACTTGCCCTTTAGTGTCACCGTTCATTTTCTCCTTCCCTAGATGGTCTTGATTCTGATCTCGCCTAGTCCCATAGAAGTTACCTCTTCCCCTACGACTATGGCGCTCCGGACTCGATTTCCTAGGATTGCCTCTACACAACGGCCACCTCTCTCCTTCCTCTCTTTAAATTTTCTTGCGCCTTCGGAGCAAAAAGGGACGTCCGTGATTTTCCGAAGCCAATTCCTCTATTCAGCCTCCCTTGCCCTAGTGAAGATGGTGATATTTCGGCACTGAAACATGTATTGAGAGTTGACAAGTTTTTCCAAATGGATTAGTTAGTAGGCTGCGCTTCTGATTTTATCCCCTCACGCCATCGGTTTAACTAACATTCAAGTAAGGCCCCCTTCTGGCGTCTCATTAGATCTCTGTTGATGGTCCCAACGTCTAATTACTTCCCCCCATACGCCTCAGATCGACCTCTTGCGCCCTTTCCTTCGACCCGCCTTCCAGAGCCCAACCGCCCCCCTTTTTCGAACCGACCCCTTCAGAAAACACGAGGTTACGGAGACCTCATTCCTGTTCCTTAGCCCCCTATGATCGGCCATTCCATGTTCCTGAAAGCACCTTCCTTGTCGAACATAAACTAAGACCTTTCCCTCCGCAGCAGCCCCCCTTGCTTCCCCGAGCTTTTTTTTCCTGCTCGCGTGTACTTCCTGAACCGTTTCTACTGGCTGGCCTCCACTTATGACAATTTTCCCTTTTCATCAGGAACTATAGTATCGCTTTTTAACGCAAGCTTTCATGAACTTTCATGGATTTAGGGCCTTGCGGTCCCTCCTGTTCTGCCTCGAGCCAGGGTCTTTTCAAGTGTCCGAGATGAGTCTCGAGTGTGTAAAGGGCCAACTCCTGAGAAAGCCCCGGGTCGTATTCGTCCCCTCCTGGTGAGTCGGTTCTTATCATGTCCCCCTAGATCTTGGACACTATGAAATCCCCCTACCACACACGCGGCCTCCCCCGGTGCGCAAATCGAGAGCTTCAAGACCTTCCCCTGCTCGACTTTGGCCCATGGTTCCGCCCCTTTAAAATCTTCACCTATTCATGTTAGTTGCTTTCCGGCTTAACCTCCCCTCGCAGGCTGAATGCCACGCCGGGTCGACCTTCTCGCGAGACGCGCCGGTCTCCAAGTTGTTGCCTCTCCCTTTCCTGACGGAAAGGCCCCTTGTCCAATACTTTCGTAATTCGAAACCGCTCGCCTGCCGCAACAATGAGTTGCCGCCAAGCTTCCTCCATGGACACACGGAGGCCGCCAGCTCCGCCCCCTCTACGCGTAGGGAATCCGGCGGCATTTTAGGACCAAGTTCCCCCTCCTTTCCGGTGTGTGTTGAGAGTAGTTAGTCTGGAGAACTTTTCCCCTCAGGGGGGTCGTGCCCTCCTTTTACAAATGTATGGCAGAAAGGTGCGCCTCTTCCGCCTTCGTTCCCTGATTACCGCTTGGGCGGTCACCACAATTTGTTGCGCAGGCCTGCTCTTTGTCTCCCTAACAGGAATTTATTTTGGTCCGTTCTTCATGAGACGATGTCTGACAGCCAGCGGTTATGAGACGCGTGATTCGCTCGACCTTTCGCCTGAGTGAATCTAAGCTCTCCCTTTAGTCTCTAAGGAAACCCCTCCGCCGAGAGTAGAATGGATCGTCTCTTTTCATGCTTTCCGATGGGCGTCCCCCATGTGACCCCCGTCTCTCATGTACTCTTGTCCACTCCCTGGACCGGCTGTCCGAGTTGTTTTGTGGAAATCGGTTGACAGGATCAGTGCCGTCCCTTTCTTCGGATTTACACATCGGCGCTAAAGGAGCCTCAACCGCCCCCTATTGGGAGAAATCTCCGTCGGATCACCGGGTTTGAATTGCTTAAGTTTTTTACCCCCCAGCGAGACGCCTTTCGTCAAATCCCCCTTTTTCCGCACGCCTTTCCTGCTCCCCGCCAAGAGGCCTCCGCACTCTTGCCTACCCCTGACGTTCCCCATGACGCTTTTTTACGAGAGGACAACAGATACGTTTCTCCTTCTGTCAACACAGATCTTTTCTGCTGTTCCCCTCGATGTGCCTCACGGTTCCTAAAGAGCCTTGCCTGATTCTTCTCGGCCCCACGCTTCTCATTAACTTGGGACTGTTGGGTCTATTGTCTGACGTGCCATGATTTTTGCTTGTATTTCCCCGTTAATGGGCCGATATTATTCGGTATTCCCATTATGGCGTCTCTTCCCTCTATCCACGGGTTTAGAAGTTTGAGATTGCTTGATTGGAGGGCTCCAAGCTCAGCCTGGTCCTCGGAAGTCAAGATGGGCTCCATGGATCAGGCTGTCGGGACCTTTTGCCATGAGAGGAGGCAGCACCGCGTCTCCACCTGCGCAGATGACTGGTTGCTCCCTGATGTCCTTGCTACACATCCCTCTTCGCATCCTGCAGCGGGTAATTGTCCATTCCATTTTCAACCTCGACCGACCCCCCTCTCCTTGAATGATATTTTTGGGCGGCCCTTTTATTAACGACACTCTTCCCAAGGGCCCATTCGTAGTTCCTCCCACCTTTGAATTGCTGCCATCCCGCCGACCCTGTGAGCAGTTCTTTAGCATCGCCACACATTTCAAGGGGCTTCGGAGCCCTGAAGTTTCTTTGCGGTGGCAATGTTGGCCTTCTGCCTGGGAGTTGCCCGCCTTCATTGCTATTCGTCGCGTCAAAGGCCCTTACGAAGGCTATTGCCGGCGAGCTCCTGAAGAACCAGTCCATCGTTTTCAAGCCTCACCGTGCCGTCAAGTAAATCTGAGCCCTTTGATTGTCCTCCCGGGACACGCGGCGGGCTCTCTTTCTATCACCCCCTGCCACTCCCGAAGAGCAATCACAGAAGGATTGACCCTCCCCATCCTCCACAGGGTTCCATTGGATGACTGGCAGTCTTTCCTCTTCCCCCCTGCGATGGCTCAGAGCTTTCCGAGCATTATCGAATTCCCCCCCCCCCCCATTCCCCATGCCGGATTAGAGTTACCTCAACTTTCTTCCTCTCTTCCCAGAATCCTGGTCAATCGGGCTGAAGTTGCCACCTGTCGCCAGACCAC
>Ga0179593_1640941_pt1 | contig 20807 bp, 23 predicted proteins | sample CZODoug2_1_08_16_FD_185931 | JGI IMG/M metagenome (GOLD analysis project Ga0179593, IMG submission 185931) | Vadose zone soil fungal communities from Angelo Coast Range Reserve, California, USA - CZODoug2_1_08_16fungal (PacBio error correction) | ecosystem: Environmental > Terrestrial > Soil >... | reverse complement strand
CTTCGTTTACCGACCACTCCTTTTTTATCTCCCCCTTTTACGAGCACTCTGTCGGATGACTACTTTTGCGTTGCTTACCGTTTTGGATTGCATTTTTGTACCACGGTAGCAACACCGATCTCACATTCTTACTTATGTAGATTCCGCTCCTTTCAGTCATCTCCCTATCGGCTCGCGCTCTGGATAGACGAGAAGAATTCCCCAGAACCAACATTACCTCGGCGTCGATTAGTCTGTGCCTTTTTTTTTTTCTTCAAGTTTTTCCATAATGGTTGGTGATGAGATGCACTCTACATCGTTTCCTTTCATGCTGTCGCAATCCAATAGACAATTGTCTCGAGTATGTACGTGTAGCGCGCCCCCTTTCTATAGTCTGGTATTCCCATCTCTGTTTTTCCCTCTTCAATTTATGACCTCGCTTGCCGAGAGGGCGTCTGCGGAAGTTCAATAGATATATGCTTTTCCACACTCCGTCTGTGCCTTAGTGCTTACCTTTTAATCCGAGCGTTTCTTGTCCAACCCCCCTAGGTATTGGCTAGAGTCCCACGCTTCTGGCGTTAGGTCTTCTTTCTTTTAATGCATCCTTCTAGGCGAGGCTTGTTTTTGAGAGGATGCACGGTGCTGTTTTGGTGCTTTGTCTCCGTATTGTCACTCCTCCTCCGATAACCGTCTACGCCGGAACCCCGTCCTCCCGTCATTGCGCCAAAATTATTCCATTGCAACATCCGGCGCAGCTTGTCAGACAACCTCTCCTCTTATAGGCAGCGGCTTTTACTCCCTTTTCCCCTCTGCTTCGACTTTTTTTCGGAATCGCCCCGCGGGCCGCTTCCCTTGTTGGGGCCTCGTCGGCGGTTTTACGCGCCTGTTGTCGAGTCGCAAGGTTTTTTTTCGCCTTGCTTGTCATACCCTTCGCTTTTGCCGGATTAGGCTTTCGTGGGATTCCTGCGCGTCCAGCTTGGTCGGTCCCCACCTTTTTTCGGGTTCAGAGGCCTTTTCATTAGAATCGGATTACGCCTTCCTATGCAGCACGCGCCCGGCTTTTTTTCCCCTCGCCTTTTTGCTCCTCAATCCCCCCCCCCGGTTTGGTTTTGCTTGATATCTTCTTTAAGAGCAGTTCGTTTGGCTCCTTCACCACGGAGTCCTTCCCGATCGCTTAGTCGCGGTTCCCGGCCTCCTACAAAGATCCCCATCGATCTGTCCGCGAAGTGATTTACTCCGCTCTGCCCATTCCTCTTTTTCCTGCCAAATATAGCGGTAAGTTCGGCTCTTTCCTTTTTTCCCTTGCACACCACGGTCGAAAACCCTGTTCGCCGACCTGTGTCGTCTTTCTCGAGTCTTTCGTAGCGCAAGTCTGACCACACGATGTTACTCCAAGAGCATGACCCACAGAACCTCACCCCTAAGCTCCGCGCCCCCCTTTCCTAGTACTCACGATGTGTCTACTTTCCCCGCGAGTACCCCAATGCAGGCGGGATAAACGTAAAGGGTGCCCCAGATAGAGATGAAGAGTCTCCGTAGGGAATCCCCTTCTTCACGTGATGAGGAGCACCAGTGCGGGTAGTTTTTTTTCGTACGCCTCTCCACGGCCTTCAAAAGGGAGGCTCACAAAGCACAACCTCATCGCCCCCTACAAAGTATTGCAGTCTCAAGTCAGCCCGTTCTGCCGAGAGGACTTCAGTACCCAAAGATCCGCTTTCTGAAGGAGAACGCGACCCCGACACGAAATCCGGCTTAAAGAAACCTCTTCTACCAGGTACATTCCCCCCTTTGACCCCGTGAGATGAGGAGCTGAGTCTGCTTTACCTCCGTATTCCGCTAAAGCTTAAGGGTACTTTCGCAGTGGTGTCACCTTCCGTCACTTTAAATACAGCTTTCGCTAGTCAATATAGAATTACAGTTGAGAAAGCCCCGAAAGTAAGGTCCTCTTTGATTCTCTCGCGCCTTTCTGTAAGAACCTCCAATCTGGCCGATTCGCGGCAATTCTAATCCCAACCCTTATCGGCAGCGCCAGCCCAAATGGCGCGGCACGGCTGTCTAGCCCTGTCTGGGCCTGAAGTCGCTCTTGACATCGGTTTGGCTACTTTCGCTGCCGACCGGGTCACGGCCTTCATGACCCCGCTACCGACTTCCGGAAAAGACCCGGCAATCTTTTTTCCAGTTAAACTTTCAGCGGGAGCGCACCCCCGAAGCCTGTGGTCGATTGGAACCCATGTTTCTTTTGCTACGGAGATCCAAACTGCACAGCGGAGCTAATCTTCAAGATTCTTTTAAATTCACCTCCATTCCCAAGTGGTTCATTTGTGCCAGCTAAAATAAATCATCGCCCCTGTTGCCAGGTGGAACAGCCGCTTACCCCCATTGGGACCGGGCTTTAGAGCATTCTATTTATTCTCCTTTGCACGCAACTCTCCCAGAGTGGTTCCCTAATTAATCGTTCGAGTCCGTTCAATCACCCTTTATCGTGGCTTCCTCGAAATCTCTTTCCCTCCTGCCGGTACCCATCGCGATTTTCTCTTTTTATTTCTCCACCCCGTGTTGTTTTCTTGATTACGGCAATCGCTATAATTACTTGAACCCTTCATCTCTTCTTCCCCCTTCCTCTCACCCCCCGGCTGGAAACCCTACGAGAATCTGGTAATGTGTCCCCCACGCTGTGGGATTTTCCGTGGAAGAAAACCGATTCTTTCCTAAGGCGTAGGCCCTCCCCTTCTTTTTCGTTCCTTTCCTCTGCCGGCGATTGATGTTGTGATGTGCTTCAAAAATGAAGACCCCTGCTTCGATCCTTCCGATTAATTTGTAGCTTGATTGCATTCTCCGTCTTTTGTTTCTATGATCCTTGGCACACGACCGTTGTCACTGCGTCAGGCTTCTGTTTTGTGGCCCCCCAGAGACCTTTTCTTTTAACAAAAGAGGGCTCGCTCGAGATGTAAGTCGCGGCGAGGATTTCAAGAGGGCGGCCTTGGAGCTTCTCTCTCATGACCACACCGTCTTGAGATTTCCATGATGAAGGCCCGGTGCTTTAAAGCCACAATGAGAGCGCCGCCCTCGCGCGAAAGTCCTATGGGGTTACACATGAGTTATTTGAGGGTAGACAGAAGTTAGCTCCCCTTCGCCTGTTCAAGCTCCCTGATCTCCATTCTTCCCTCCAAGGCCCTTATGTTTTGCTTCAGAACTGTCGGGGAACACACTCTCCATTGGTTCCTGTCGTGAATCGCTGAGCCCTAGGGCGCAGGCCCTTTTCTTTTTTAAATAAGGCCTGTTCCAATGCGATTACCAGGCCCCCACTCGCGCAGGAGACGGAGGTCACCCGCTGCTTTCTTAAGTGAAGAAATTTGGTACTTCGATGTTGTTTTTCGTTGATGATTCGTTCCTTAGGACAGCGCCTGCTATGGTGGCTTACGCCCGTTATCAGAAAATTTCCTCACACCGCCCCGTGTGCTTTATCGCATCTCTTTTTCTTCTCGAATTGTCTAATTTGGGGAGTTTTTGCGACAGCATTCTGGACTGCCCGAGTTCTGCTTTTTCTACTATGTGCAGTTTGACCCTTGTTCACATCACGGACAGCTTTGCGGTGATTTTAGCAGAGGGAGTCCGTCTTTCCCCAATTAGTCTGTTCGCTCCTCTTTGATCCCTTTTTATTTGGTTTTTTTTTTTTTTTTTTTACGCTGGTTCTTAGTGATTTACCCGAGCGTCTATTCGACTAGGCTTGCCAACAATTGCGGCCCCCCGTTTCTCACGGTCTGGCGCTTCCTTTCTGAATCGGCTTGTTATCGTCGCTTGGATTACCAAGCGCCCCTCTCCTTCGAAGCCAGCCCCCGGCTTTTGGTGGCTCAGTGGTCCCCTTCAACTGGTCTCCCTTTATCACCCGCGAGTATACCCGGGCGCCCGATTCGCAAGGCGGCGGAATATTTTTTTCCCCTTTTTCTGCCTGAGTCTTTTTCATTATTTTGACTTGCAACTGCCCTCCCAGGTTTTTGAAGGATTTTTTTTTTTTTTAGCAGTGTACGAACGGTCGGAACCGGAGATCCCTGCACCCAAAGTGAGCATCGCCCTCTTCGCTAACTTGCGCCCCAGGACTCTCCACGTCTCAAAGCGGACGCTGCCAAAGTTTATGCAGGCCTCAGGCGGATCCCTATGCAATACACTCTGAAACAGAAGAAGATTTCTCACCAGCTGGAAGAACCGTTCCTTAATACAGTCCCAGAACGCCGCCCCCGACGCGCAGCGTCCTCATTTCTCGTCCCCCCAGCCCCCCCCCGAGCGGCAGAACCCCCCCTTCCCTAACCGCATTCGCGACTTATCGTTCCAAAAACAGTATCCTCCGGCCGCGTACGAAACGCAGACCTTTCTCCGCATCGGTTTGAAGTCCCCCCCAACTCACGTTTCTTTTCCCCTCAGATCATGATTTTTTTCCCTTTAAAGCTTTTTTTTCCATGAAGTTATTCGGTTTTTTTTTGACGGCGTGACGGCGATAGAGGAACTTCGTCTTTGGATGGACCCAGCATCTACGGCATACGTGCAACACAAACATCTTTACTGATTGTCTCCAGAGTCTTCCCCTCCCTCAGGCTGTTCCCGTCCGTTGCCAATACCTGTGGGTGGTACACGAGCTCGAGGGATGAACCTCGAGACACTAAGGCCGCCCCCCTTGACCGTCCGCCAGCGTTTTTCTCCCTTTGACGCGCCTCGCGCCAGTTCTATCCTGGACCTTTGTCCACCGATTTCTCACAGCAGAGCTGGGCGAATAAAAACAATGGCCGGGAAGGCTCCCCCTAAGACAGAATAGCCGTTCCTTTCGCGACTGAGGTTTCAGGCCATTTATTTCTGCCATGATATTCCCACCAACGTATTCACCGTTTTTGAAAAAAAACTTTTCCAACGATCTCGAAGCAACTGTGTCCCTTTCCTCTTTTTGATTTTCGCTTTTTCCCTCTTCACCCTCTGCGCAGCCGCCTTTCATTTTACGGGGCCCTCGCTATCGTTCGACCCAGATATGGAGACGCTGGTTTGTTGTTTCCCTTTGTCCCTCCCAAAGTTCTTCACACTCCCAACTCAGCAATTCGTCCACCCTTCTACCCATTTCTTCGAACTCACACTAGCTCTTCCCTCATCTCCTTTTGTCGAGGATTTCTAAACTCCTTTTATACGGGGGTCCAGTGAGGGGCTGGTGGCTGATCAGTAAAGTTGTTGATTGCACTGGCCACACCACTTCAAGCAAAATCTTTTCAGAGTATGAATTTTCTAACGAGGAGTGTAAAGAGACAGGGCCACGATCTTATTCCGATAGGGATGCGCTTTTCACGTGTTATTAAACGCTCAAGTACAAGAAGACATGTCCAGGGGCTTCGATCGCGGTGGGGACATTTTTGCCCCCTTTTTCCACGTTTGCCTTTTGATGGATATCACGTGCCTCCTTAAATGGCCTGGTCCTGCCATCTCGAAAATCGACATCCCCGGCGATTTGTCCTCTCACCTCCACCCCCCGCCGCTCCTCCAGCTCTGAGTGAGATCACATTTTCCTTCCGTGTGGCGCGCGGTCTCTTGTTAGGAGAATACATTCTTGGATCGGGTCAAGCGCGGTGCACCTGCCGTAGTGTTCCTTTGATTCTTTCCCGTCCCCACCCCCCCTATGGCTTCGTGGCCACCCCTTTCCAGTTTGCGACCTCTTTATGCATCACGGCCGGAGCGGTTTGTGTTGCGCATTTTTGCTTTTTACTGGTCCGGATTGTCATCGACCCCCCCGCGATCCCTGCCCGGTCACCTGGAAAAATTCCCGAATAAAGTCATTTGCGAACACATCCCAGCAACCCTCTGTCTTTTTTTGTCGACACCTCTTTTTTTCGCTCTTTTGGCTTTGCATTGAATGCAGCCCTTGAATTTCTGAGTTCGAAGCGAGCTTCGGATAATGTGGACTCTTCCGTTCTCCCAGGTGAGGTTTCCGCTTTTTTCTGCCGATCCTCTTTCCGATTTCTTACGAGTCCCCCGCTGCGCGTGATGCCATAGTAGGAGTTCCTGGACCTTCTTTTCAATTGAGCGCTGTGCTTCCAGGTGAGGGGTCTGTTCAATCTGAATTCGTTTCTCCTTCTTTTCTGCATCGGATTTTTTCTTTTCTCTTTGAACTTTTTATGAGATTTTTGCCTTGGCAGTCGCTTTTTTTCGCTCGGCCCCTCTTTGCGATGCCGCAATGTTTTTCTCCTGTTAGGTTCTCGTTAGTTCTCCTTCCTCCGTCCAGTCTGACCGGTGTTACTTCCGCGTTTTTCTTCATCCAGCCCCCCCATTTCCCATCGCTTGCCGCCCCTTGATTTTAATTCCCCGCATTTGATGCGCCCCTTCTTCGCGAGGGTTTTCACACTGGTTCTCTCCGGTAACTGTTACCACGGAGCCACCACTTTCTTCAGCCGGTTGCGTCCTTCGAATCGAAGCGAAGGTCTTTCTTACCAAGCTTTTCTGCACGGAGACAAGCCCCAACTCCTTTGCGCAACCCTACCTTTTTTCTTTGCAGATGCCTTCAGATTTTCCTGCCTTTATGTAGAATAAACCTTGCCCGCCCTGTTAATACGATGGCACGAAAGAGGAGTCCTCAGGCGGGCTCTACAAGTGGGTCCCCTTTCTCGCTGACGCGCTCCTCTTCTCCGTCCCATCACCGCAAGTTAAAGGAGAACCCTTACTGCCAGTGTGAGTTTTCCCTAGACAAGATACCGCGACGCGGCCAAGGAATTGTGGCCTCCCTCCCACTCCCGATTCCTTTTTCCGCGAGAAAGCAACATCAATTGTTCCGAAGAGAACCGTAAACCCCCATGAGCGCGTATCGTAGATTAATCATACAACGCCCCAACATTCCTTTTTACCCCCTGTCCAGGGAGAGTGCGTTCTGCGGTGATCACTCAGATCTCTTCGTTGGGAAGGGTAATCCTGAACAGGGTGGAAAAGTACTTTCTGTTTCAGCAAACTGCATTAATATTCCAGAATTTTCCCTTTCCCTTTTTTTAGTAAGGGTCATGATCTGTGTAGCCCACCGCCTTTCTTCCTTGACCTTGCTCAAATCGGGGCGCGGGCCTTCCTTATCAGAGGTGCCCCTGCGGGATCCAGGGACTAACAATTTTCGACACGGGCTTTGGACACGCGCGCTTGTGATTTGAAGAGCAGTCGCGCTTGCAAAAGCCTCTCCCTGGCTTGTGACTTTTGGAATCGCAATTCCCCCCCCTCCCTTTTTCATAATAAACGCACTTTCTTTGGGCTATGGTATCTGGGTGCCTTTTTCTCTGGGGTATTCCCCACCTTAAGACTGGGTTCCGTTGTTGAACACCCTTTTTGTCTTGTGCTAGGTCATACCATCCCATGAAACGCGGCTCCTCTCATCGGCCCCCCTAATTAACCATCTACCCCCCCCCACGTGGGGTCTCATTTTCGTCCCCTCCACCATTCGCCTCGCGTTCAGCAAGGCCCCGCTTTGGTTGAAACCCAGGCATTGGCCTTTCCATCGAGCCGCCCCTTTCTTTTTGTTCAATCTCCAACTTTTTCCCGCATTACGATTTCGGTCCATAAACCGGTTTACTGGAGGCCTGGCTCTCTTTGGGAAAACTTCCAATTCTTCAACATGATTATCCTTCTCCTCTCTCTTTCCTCTTTTTGCTGTTTTTTTCTTTTTTTTGATTCCCTGTCTCGCATGTCGAATAGCATTGGGGTTCATCTTACACGTTGTCCTCCATTGGTGATGGAACCGATTCATATTTTTTCCGATGCTGGTGGGTCCCACGCTGTTTTTGTGTAGAGTTCGTTTGAACGCTGTCAGTCCCCTATTCTGGATCGTAAGATTCCCTACACTTCTTTGTACGTCCAAAGCGGTTTCTGAACTGCGAGTTCCTTATTCTGTCTCCACAATTAGCCCCTCTCTATGGAGGGAATTCCGAGAATCTTTCCTATGCCTGCATACCTCTTTCCTTTCTATGATTACTAGAACCAATCAATGTGGTTCTTTTCATGGAACAAAAGTCTTTAGGGTTGTGTGCGCGTCTTTCCAGGTTTACCGTTATTTACACACAGATGCTGCAAGTCTTTCTAGTTACGTTTCAGTATAAATATGTTGGATTGGTCAATGAATCTCTACACGGCTTACCCCCCCTTTGAGCGGCCTTTTGATAGACTTCTTAGAGAATTTCATAGCCCAGCGGCGGCCGGAAGACCGTTCCTCCTCTTGCGAATTTTGTTTCCTTACTTGGCAGATACGTGGAGCCGCTAACATTCGTGATGCCTCCCTTAGAGGTATGGCTAGGCGAGGCCAGCCCCTTTGATTACGGGTGTACGCCGAGGAAGGGTGTGAAGGAGCAGGTTGCGTGCGGGCGCAGTCCTCGTTGGACAACTCAACTTTTTTGATTCGCACGTTTTTTTTTTTCTCCAGGCTATTACGCTCAGGCCCTTGGATTGATTTTATAAGGCCGTTCCCCCTGCGATTACCTGCCCCCAAACTATCCGGCGTCCACCCTTCTCCGCTTACTTGATAATGGAAAGATTGTTTTGATGTTTGCTTTGACCCTGTTTTTTCTTATTCTGGCTCCGGACTTTCAGAGCAGGGCTCTGGTTGCTGAAATTTTTATATAGTCCCTTTTGAGCTTTCCCCGGAAGACGGAGGAATTCTTCCCGCGGAACCCCGGTTTGGGGTCGTTGTAGACTCATTTAAGGAAGTTGTCTTTATGGAGATGCACCCGGACACTAGTATCTCATAAACGGAATGGTGTCTTCCGACCTTTCTGACGATCCTGGCTCAAGACAGTAGAGATTGGGGCGAGCTGACCCTTTGTATCCATAGGCCTTTCCTTAACGCCTTGGTAGATCCGCAGCCACTTTTTTTTTTCCGATACGCAGAGCAGGTTGTCTGGCTTCGCCATCCGTTCCCCCAAGCCCTTTGACTGATGTCTTGACGGTTTGAAGGCGACGTCTGTTGCCATCTCCCTTTCGTGCGCGCCTCTTGGGCCCAGCGCCTCGATTCGCGCGATTCAATACCCTTCTCGGCCGAACCCTTTTTTCTCAACAGTTTTTCCGTTGGACCCCTTGCAACTGGCTCCTCTTCCCCCCCTCCCTATTCCTGCACCCGGCGCAGAGCTGCTCCCCCTTTCAAGCCGGTCATAATCCTCCTCAAGCGCGTGACGTGGTGCGGGAAGTACTGCTCCGCGACTTGCTTGCACGCGTCATTTCCGGGGCTGGAAGGACTTTTTGAAGGAGAACGAACGGCTCGGCCTACAGGAGATCAAGCAACCCAAACAATTCCTCCTCTCGAATTTGCTCTCGTGCGCAAGTCCGCGACGTCGCCCTTGAAGCGCAGAGGCCCAAATGCGTGCTGCAGGCGAAATGACTCTCCGATCTCCTCCCCACACACTGCCTCTGAAATTCTTTTACTGACTCTTAACCGCCACGCTGCAGCACAGGCTCCAGGAATCCCACGACTGAACGCAGCCGCCCCAGGGGCGACATCGACCGACAGCGTAAGGGAACCTCGCGGCAGACCTTCGGCTCACGCGGCTTTGCCAACCGTCTTCGTTACCCGATGCGGCGGCCAACCTTCCCGCGTCACGGCCGCTGTCTTTCCGAGCATGAATTTTTTTTTCCTTGAAGTTCCCCCATTTTTCTTCCCCACCAAGATCGTCGCGACTTTGTCGGGACAAGTTCAGATTTTGATGGTGCCTCTATCTTTTTCTGGACGTGAGCTTTGAGGCGTTTTCCTTGTGACCTTCGTCATTTAAGTTGGATGACAATACGGCTTGACCCAGCCTCTTCCTCCAAAGGCAGCGCTGCGCAGTCGGCCGTTTATTCCTCCCCTTTTGCCACCGCCAGTGAAGTGGAAAGGCGGTGCCATTCGCTAAGCCAATCCCCTGTGTGTTAACACGACGCTCGAGGGGAGTTTCCGCCCTTTGCCTGACCGCGCTTTCCCTCAGCCAGAGATATTCCCTTCAGCGAAGCTGCGCGCCACCCCGGGTTATTCAGAAAAATTGCCCTTCGACGCAGAGATGGGTCCCCAAGATGAGGCGTGCGCAGGACTATTCCCTTCCCCGCCGTCATGATTTGCTCTTGCGGGAATATGACCCCCTTGTTTATGGCTGCCGTTATCCTCACCCTTTCAGACAAAAACGTCCCCCCCCTTCGCCGCAATTTTACCTCCCTGTTCTCCACTGCTTCGCGTTTCTATCCATTTTTTCCGGATTTGCTTGAAGATGATGCGTTTCTTACGCTCTCGTCTTCTGTCAAAGTCTGCGCCCTCCGGCCCGTCAATCCACCACTTGGCAACTCCTTCCACCATCACCGCGTCCCACTTACCATGAGTTTAGACCTAACTCTTTCATCCCAAGTGGTTTTTTGGAGAGACCTTTTCTGTCTGGTTTGGTCGCTTGGTGGAGGATGACTCCTTGACGAGTGTTCTGAGTTGGCATGTTGCGTTACTTTTTCAGGTGGCCGGTTTCCTTCCGCACCACACGTTCGCTCTTACTTGTTTCCTCGAACGGAGATAGTCTGCCTTTGGCCAGCATATTCCAACCCCTGGCGCGCGCAGGCCCTGAAGGAAACGAGAAGTCCAAGGACAGGCACTCTTTTGGTGGCTTCGATCCTGCGGTTGGTGGGACAGTTTTTAGACACTGCATACGGTCGATGAGATAACTTGAACCCTACAATGGATATTTTCTCCGCAATCCCCTCAAAATTTTTACCGTTGTTTTTCTTAGTGATCTCGGGCACGAATCCTCGTATTAAAAGCTCTTGTCCCTTTTTCTTTTTTGCCCCATTTGACTCTATTTTTTTCGAGGCTCTGCTGGTCTTGGAGGAAGACTTGGGATCTAGGGTCAAGAGCGGCCTTTCACTGCCATTAGTTCGACTTTCCTCGTTCCGGTTTAAGTCACAGGGTTATTTGCTAGTGCGGAGTCGGCCAACGCCTTTCCGGGTGCGCATCTATTTTTCCCCCGAAGAGAGGGGGGTGGTGTTTGTTTTTGTTCGCGTGCCTTGGGGTCATCGGAGTTATTTAGATCCTCATCAATGGCTTGAACGCCGGAACCCGAAGACCATCTATTTGCGAAAAATTTTACAATCGTATCTGGAAAAATCATTGATCTCCCCCCTTTCCCACACTATCGTTCGATCTTTTTTAGCATGGGTCCCACGAAAGATTTTCTCTCTAAGCGTCGGAATCGCTTTTCCCGTGACGAGGATCTTTTGCCTCGCATCGGCTTTCCTCATGCGGTGGACATCAAGCCTCTAGGTTTTGCCGCTCTTCTCTGTACGATGACCTTTTCTTGTCTTCTCCGTTATGGTAGTGGCCCTTGCGCGCCATGTGCTTTCTGTCTGTTCAATTGCCTTTTTCCAGAGGCCAGTGTGTTATTTCATCCGTCTCCGCCTTCGTTTTCAAGCTTTCTTTTTTGCAGCTTCTTCTTGCGGCCTTTTTTTCGGCCTCCCCTGCGATGCGCACTTTTTAATTGATCTTCCTGTTCTGATCTATGCCTCAGTTTTTCCCTTCCAGCACCTTGTTTCGAGGTCAGTTGGGAGCACACTTCCGCCCCCCCCATCAAATCGATTGCCCATAGCATCTCATTCCCGCCCACATTTTCCTCGGGTGGCTCACCATCTCGAGGTGATGAATTTACTGTTCCAGTTGAAGATTCCCACCACAGAGACAAAACCCTTTTTTTATCCCTTTTTCCCTGTTTTGGACTTTTTCTTTATTTGGTTCCCCCTTCGCGCACCTTGACAGAAAAGCCCCTCTTCCAGCATTCATGCAAAAGTCAGGTCCCCCTTTTTCTTCAGATTTTCCCCCTCCCCCTCTCCTACTCCCCTGCTCGCGGTTTCTAATCCGATGTACTTTCCCAGCTTCTTTCCCCCATTGCCTTTCTACCAACGTCCTTTGAGAGCCCATCTCGTGCCTCCCCGCCGCGGTCTTTGACTCCCCGCAAAGCTGCTGAGGAGAACAGGGCTGCCTCCAGTTTGGTTGCAGAGCCCCCTGCCATCCTACGGACGGCAATGTCGCACGCCCACCCCCCCGTTAACTTTTTTTCCGCGCTACCTCCAAACGCGCAAAATTGAGAAGAAAACTTACGCACCAGACCTTTCCGTCTGCCGCCAGTTTCACAGCCCATTCAGACCACCCATAGACTTCCCCCCCCTTCTTTCCATTCCCGGGAGCTTGTCGGAAGCGGTTCTTTACTACGTCTCACTCTCACGTTGGGCCGGGTAATCGCAGTGGTTTCACCTTACTTTTAATGAAGCCAGCCTTTTGCGCTATCTAGCCCCAACGTTGTCGAAAGTCCGGAGTGAGTTGTCCTTTTTACAGTTCTGTCCCTCCGTCAACTTCGGGCTTTTTCTCTCATCAAAAGAATGCTCTCTTTCCCAGCAAATTGCGCGAAGGCGATTAGACGCGAAATTGTTTTGCTTTTCTAGGCGACTACATTCTGGAATTTCTGTCTTACTCCGGACTTTGTTGATGCGTTCATGCCACCCCACAATTGTAAAACGACTTACGCGCCTACACGGCATGGCCATCTGGTTCCCGTTACCCGTGTGTTTCGGTTTTTCCCTTTCGCACCCGAAGCTTTTTTTCCGTGTAAAACCCACGTTTCTCGGTCATCTCGGAATGAACCGCGGAGCAGTGCTTTCAAGATTCTCGGACCTTCCTTCTACCTACAGCCACGTGGTTTCCCTGCCATTCCAAACATCCTCGATCTTCTTTTTCAATAGGGCACTCAGCTTGTCCTGGAAAACCATCCTACAGTGGGCATCTGACGTCTTATCTTCTTATCCTCCCACATCGCCCCAGGTGGGGTTCCCAAAGATTCTCGTTACCATCAAACTGTTTCCCGAGGCCTGGCGCGTCCCCCGAGAGGGAACCTGCGATTCAGGAATTCCCTCGATGCCGTGAAACCTTATCTCCCGGTGTTGTTTTGATTTATGTACGGCAATCGCGCTTTGAATTTTTTTCGACGTGGAAGCCTCGCCCGACTTTTCAGTCCCCATCTTACCCCTGTGATGATGGTCCCCTTTTGGCGATATCTTTTTTTTTCCTAATGCTGGGCCCCCCCACGCTGTGTGTTTCGAGTGCGTGGTCCCCCCCCCCCCCCCTTTTTTGAAGGCCCTCCGAGGCGAAGTCCTTCAGAAAGATCAGTCAGGGCTTTCGCGTCAAACTGCTGGGTTTGTATCTTCCCCTTTTGGAGTGTTCCCCTCGACTTTTGTCCGTGTAGGTGGCCATTTTCCTTTCCCGTGACCCCGTGGAATGTTCGGGATCTTTGTTAATTCAAATCTGGCCGTTAAGCCTGCTCAGCGGTCATGGTTTCTTTCTAGCATAGCACCTCCCCTTTGTTTGACCACAGGTTTTCGGTTGCTTTTTCCTTTCGCGACGACACGACTTCTGTCCACACAGTTTTTTACGGCCGTAGTATTTTCCGAAGTCGTTTCCTTCCTTGGCTTGGTCTGAAAGTGAGTTCCCGTAATGAAGTTTCTCGACCTCCCCTTCTCTTACCGCGGAATTCGACTCTCTTACAGCCCCAATACTCGCGACGCAGCCCTTCCGCGCTCATCTACTAAGAGCCCCTTCTTGGATGATGCTTTCAAGCCACGTTAGGAGGATTCCGGTTTCCCAGAATGTGTCGCGCTATCCCTGACCTGGACTTCCCTTTCGCACCGTTTAGTCGGACGATAAGACGAAGGCTTGGCATTGATTCAGGGAAATCCGTTTCCCCCTTCACCCGGCCCCTCGCGGTCGTTACTGGAGGTCACCTGCCGCGAAGCTTCCGGAAATGGAAAGAGTGGTGGGGTACTTTTTTCTCTTTGAAAGTCGTGCTTCTGGGGCCGGACTGTTTTAAGCGCCGGGGCTCTTTTTTTTTTTTTCCGAAAGTGGGAAATCTAAAAAGTGAGGTTTTCTTGCCAGATGTTTGAAACCGGGTCGTTTGGGGGGGAGTTGTCTCCGCACATTTGGGCCGTTTTCTGGCTTGGCTTCACCAAAAATGTCCTCTGCTCCTATCAGGACTTTTTGCGGGTCTTCGGCAAGGAGGACGCGGGTCCGCTTCTGCTCTGTTGCGCGCGCGTACGTTGTATCACCGGCCTTGGTACACGCAGCTTGTCCTCTCTTGATTTTACGATACGCGCCTGTGTATTAGACTCTGGCTTTAAATCTGGAAGTCACCCGGGTATGTGCTGACGGTCTTGTTGAGGTCCAATGACCTTCGCTTGCTGTCTCGTTACCGCGGGAACCAGCCCCCTCGATTCGTCTTCACTGCCACTTGAAGCACCCCTCTGAATTGTTGGCTCCTTTTGGTGGAACCTTTTTTTTTACCTCGTCCGGAGCAGAACTTCATTCGCGAGTTTTCTCACGCGCGAAGAGCTGCTCCGCGGAGGAATCTCCCCATTCCTCTTGTCCAGCGCTGTGTTTTCTGAGGGACCTCGCGACTTTCAACGCGGAATAAGCCAAGGGGATGTCCTTTTTCCTCTTGCTCCTTAGAGGTGCTATGCCCGGTCGGAACCTCAGGAGATCAAGCAACCCCGTGCGCACTCGCCCGAATGGGCCTCGCAAAGGCGCGCCCTCTTTCAAGCAAGCGTAAGTCTGGTCTGTGCGATTTATGCCATGCGACGGTGGCCCCCCATTCTATGCAATACCCTCTCACAGAAGCAGACTTTTCCCCTTTCAAGCTGGACTGGACACAGGCTCTCGATCCCCCGCTCCACTAAGCCGCCGCTTCGTGCAAGGTCCTAAGCAAAGCGGCCATCGAGCGGTTCAACCTTGCGTCACGCTGGATCAACTCTTCGCGTACCGATTTTGACCAACTATTTCCGTACGGCCCTCGGGCCGATTCTGACTCGACCCCCTCCTTCTTGACGTCATGCTGATCCAAAGTCTTCGAGAGGTTTGTCTGGTCCTGCCTGAATTCATGATTTGATCGATGGGAATTTTCCTTTCGCAAATGACGTGATTTACGTTGTCCGGCTTCCCGGCAGGTTTTTTTTTTTTTGACAATCAGGCTCCCCGCACCGAGGCCGACCAGTCCTTCAGCCGCGGCCGCCCACACAACCAGGAACTCTCCCCCGTGATGCAGAAGAAAACCGGACCGCTCATGTTCAGGTGCCAGCAGGCTTCAGCTTAGCCCCCCTGGTGTGGTACTACAGAGTGGATCTTTTCATGTTTTTTTCCCACTAATTCAGGAACCGTAGATTGACCCGATCCCCAGAGATTATTCTTTTCAGCTCCCTGCAGCCTTCGGTCAGAAATTGCAACCATTACTCGCCGCCTCAGTTTTGCCTCCACAAGATGCTGTCCTAGGCGCCGAATAAGACCTCCCGACGGGTCAATTTGCGATTTTTCGGATTCCATGCTTTCCCCAGGCCATTCAGGCCGTGTCATCAACCCCTTCAAGTGTTTCTGCAGACCCTGTTTTCCCCACTCGCGCCTCCACTTTTCCTCTTTTTTTGGGGAGCTTCGTTTCTATCCACTTGAGAGCGAAGTCTTCGATGCTGACGGAGTGCCCTCATCAGCCTATGGCGACCCTTTTTTGCCGTGGTACCACTTCCTGCAATCCCCCCCGGCAAACTCCTCACCCAATAACGCGTAACACCCTTCTCACCCTGAGGTTACCAAGAAATATATCTCTCTTTCCTTTTGTATCTATTTGATTTTCGTTCGGAAACTATTTTTTGGACGCGGTGATTGGCTAGGAGTTTCCGGATTGCCGGCTGGCCGTGTGGTACCACGGCAGACAACTTTCCTAGTCTGACGGTAGAAGCTCTGTCAGCGCCCGGCTTCACATTCCGCATTCTTGCAGAAAGTGCGGCCGCCCGAGAAGCATTGCCACTGCCTATGAGGAAAAAGGCACAAATTTCTCCCGATCGCTTTTTTAAAGTTTTTGTCTTACAAGTGTCCTAATGGGGTTCTGATGATATCCGTGTAGCCAACCACATAGGCCTGGTCATTCTGCGCAATCTGAGCAAACCCCCAATGGACTCGATTTTTCCTTCCTCCTTTTCTTCCTCCTTGTATTCCCCGATCTGCTCCGATTACATTATTTTGCCTTCTGACCGCTAGCCGCGTTTGCAGGCGCGTCGCTGTTTCCATGGAGGATCGTTTAAAGCGCGGCTTGCCTGCCATTCTTTGATAATGATCTAATAACACTCTTTTAGATAAAACACCGCGGGTATGGGAAGCGCCATGATGCACCGAATTTCTTAGGTGCATCATATCCTTATGCCCTCCCTGAGGATGCTTCGCGTATTCAGTTTAGGATCCGGTGATTTTTTACAGGATTACGTCTGCCTCTTCCGCGATACATGCCGCTGTCCTCCTTCGCCGACCGAATCTTTCCTTGCCTCCACAATTCTTCCCATCTGGCAAAACTATGAAAGCTTGTCCGACCCCTCCGGCGAAGCCTCTTTGGAGTCCTCAGGATTGTTTCTTCAACACCTAGCTTCTGTCATCTTTTGACCTGACGCCCCCCCTTCAGTGCAATCGGATGAGTTCCCCGCGGAATAGGCGGGTCCTATGCTTTTGCCTAGTCGTCCTACGTTTTTTTTCTTTTTCTAGACTTTCGCTTTTGTCCGATCCCCGCCTGCGCGTGGCTTTCGGCTTTTTCTTTGCGCTGTGTTCCAGCTTCTGTTCCATTTTGTTTCAGAGGCAGTGTGTACTAGAATCGGATTCCGCATTCGCCCCGCACCACCTGGGTTCTCTTCGTTTGCTTTTGTATGTTTCGAGCCTTTTTTTGCATTTCGACTACAATTACGTATTCTTGGGTCTATATTCCTGTTCTTTTCTTGCCTTCGTTCCTTCCCCTCAAGAGTCCGTTCCAGCGATGCGGGCATTTGACAAGTCGCGGTCCATAATTCAACTCCCCGATCCCCATCGCCGTCAAAGTATTCTTTCTGCTGCGATCTTTCCTCGACGGGTGTTAAATCTCGCGGGTTTGCGGCGCCAGCGGTAAAGTGTGGCCCACCTTCGCCCAACCCTTTTACCCCGGTTGCCTTCAAGTTTCGGAATCGCTAGAGGCCGTTCAAGCTGTTGCGCCCCATTGTGACAGCCCAGATCTCTTTCAGCTTCAGCTGCCTTCCGTCGCACATCCCCCAGTCCGCCGTTTTAAACCAGCGGCGTCATCTTAAATCCCTGGAATCGCGGCTTACCCTGTAGGCCTTTTTTTTTTTACACTCTTGAGAGCCAGATCTCGCTGTCCGTTACGCCGATTCTTCCGGGAATCACCGCAATCCCTGATAGTTTTTCAATTGCCTCCCCTTTCCAGCGCCATCTCAAGCGCAAACGGCGCCGGGCGGCTCCAACGCCAATCCGCGCCGGCATTCCTCTTTCGCTCAATCTTTTTTCCGAGTCTAAATGTCTAGCCACCATGAGCCCTGCTTCCGAAGAGTCCCAGAATCAGCAACCCCCATTTCAAAGCCCCCCTTCTCCCCCTTTCCACGGTCAGCCCGGCGGGCGTATTTTTCTCGCAGCTCCCTTGGCCTTTTCATTGGCACAGGTAGTTCCCTGTTTTTTCAAGCAAAGGGGTGCGCTCGTCCCCTCTCAAAGTTTGCGAAGTCCAAAGGCTTTCTTTGTCCTTTGTTCTGTACGACACCGTCAATCCTTCGTTTCGTGGCTGGCATCATAATCCCGAATGCCTCGCGTACCTCACCTGGCGCTTTCGGCGGCGCCGCTCTGTGGCTATGAGTCTCTTCTTTCAGAATGGCGACTGAGTGCAATCCGGACTTTTCAGGGAATCGCAGTTCCCAACTCCAACATCTCAATCTTAGCCCGGACGGCCTGTCCGTTTTTTTCCAGTCAGTGGTGTCTTTTCCTGCGCAAAACCCGAATTGTGGTCGCAGTGACAAAAACCATGGTCTTGCCGGCTCATCATAGAAACCCTCTAGGATTGATGAAAGATTCTCTTCAAAGTACCTCCCCCTTGAGGTCTCTTTTTTTCCCACATCACCTACATGCCTCGCACAGTCAGCACCTGACCTCAGCTTGGGACGGCCCACCAGCATTTCCGTGTCAACTCTTCTCTTTTCTCGACCCGGTTTTCTCTACCAGCGTGGGGCCTACCCCCCCCCTGCGTCGTTTCCATCACTCTCTTAGACGAGGACTTTCTGCTCGAGAGCGGCGCTTAGAATTGCAACTTTGCCGGAATCTCTATCCTTTTCTCTCACTTCTTTTTTTGTTTTTTATCGAGCTTCCGGCCCCATCGACTCGTTGAATTCCTGAATCGTCCTTGGTTCTCTCCGATCCAGCCAGGCTCTTTTTTTTTTCAGAACAGTTTTTTTTTAAAAGACCGCGTTCTTGCTGGGCCACCACGCTTTGCAGTTCGTGGATCCGAGGCGAAGAAGAGAAGTCTATTTCATGCACACGGTCCCCCGTCCAAAGCGGTTCCTTGTCTCTTTTTGATTATGTAGGTGATTCTTCCCCCCTGAATTCTTGAATGGTGGTAGATTTTGCAGGAATAAGAAGAATCATGAGAGCTTCTCCGTTTGTTCAGGGTTCTCCCGATTAGTATTTACACTCCCATTTTCGCTACACCTCTCTTCGTTGGCGCGCCGCGCACACGCCTTAAATGTCCCCACATTTCAGGCCGTCTCTTTCGTACTTTCTCATCTTGGTTGGTCATTTACGTGCGATCATTTACTCTCCTTTCTTCGGGCATGATCGCCATGCTGCCCTCGCGAATCTCGCGACCATCGTTGTCCCCGAAGACGTCGGTTCCCAATTGTTTACTACGCGCCGGTCATTCTTGCTCAGGCAGTCGGATTGAAGGATTTCCGGTGTTACCTGGCGAGATGGCCACAAATCAACCTCAGCTTCGCACCTTTTCTTTGATCTTACGTTCCTTTCGTGGCTTTTTCAGTTGAAATAATGCCGTGCCCCACTTGCGATTAACCTTCCAACGTGATCGGCGCTTTCCGCTCCGCCGCAGCGCTTTTTTTTTCCAATGGCCCCTGTGTTACTTCGATGTGGGCATGGCTTTTTGAGGACTGGGGCCGGTTCGGGAATTTTTTTTCCGGGGCTTTTTTTTTGCGACGACATTTTTTGACACAATTTTCGTTGCTTTCGCTCTTTTTTTTGAGACTCTGTAGCTTCGGTGTGGGGCATTTTGGATCGCCCCTCGGATTTCCCTTGCGTCTGGCCTGCTCCCTCCCAATGTCCCTTCTCCCCTTTTTGGTGCTTCATCAGAAGCTTTGAGGTTTTTCTTACCCCGGCGAGCCTCCTCGTCTGGAGATCTGTTCCTCGCGCCCTCGTAAGTTTCTCCCGGCCTAATTTGTGGTAACGGTGCCCGCTTTTAGACCCCGTGATTTACGCCCTTTGCGAGGCAGGTGTTCCCTTTCTCGGACTGAAACTTCAAGCAAAAGGGTGATTGCTGGCCCTCGGTTCGGCAGGCAAAAGGGCTTTCTTTACGTGGAGATCTGGAAACACACAGTCATAGATTCTGAATCCGCCCGTGAGAACCTGCGAACATTTGGTTGGTTCCGTTGGGCCACCCCAACGGCACAACTTGCGCTAAAGTCATCACCAAGGAGATTTTAGACACTTTAGCTTTCTTTTAGAGCAACGAGGAGGATATTCAAAATTTTCAGCGGATGGCAGCCCTCGTTTGCATCGTGGTTTCTGATTACGGCTGCCTTTTTTGGGAAGAATAGCCCGTTCTGTATCTTTTTTTTTTTAGGATCTTGATGAAGGTTTGAGAACGAACGGCCTCGTCCACTTTACCCGTTTCTCCCCTCACCAACAATGCTCCGCGCGGCGGTCCTGCTTTTCCCAAAAGGCGCTTCAGTCAAAGCAAGCGTTTTCCTCGTGCGGCCGTGCTGTCTGCTATTCCTTTCCCGGACGGAATCCGGCTTTCTGTCCACCACTGCTGCTGCACAGACTTCTGAGTGAATCCCCGCGGGAAGCAAAGGAGCTCTTCTCCCACGATCCAGAACTCCAGCCGTTTTTTCCTGCTCTCGACAGCCCTTAGAGGCGTCAGACCGAAAAAAAACTTTTGCCGGAGGCCCCATTCGCGTAACCGCCGATTCGGCCCTTATCCCCGTCGTCACGTCCCTGGCGATTCCGAATCTGAAATGAGAAGCATCCCCTGTCAAGTTCAAATCCCATTTGATCCACCCCTCGTCGCCGAGATGTGTCGACAAAGAGCACCTCCTTTGCCGACGATGGGACTCATTGCAAATGATTTCTTTTTCCCCCCCGTCGTTTTCCTTCGTGACCGGCGTTTGATAGCGGATCTTCGTCCCCAATGCCCGGATGACCTCCCCGAGGCCGACAAGCAGTGCGCACCACAACCATCCTTGTGCTCTCCCCGATGCGCACCGCAGTGTTTGAGGTCCAGAAGGCTCGCTAGCCCCCCTTGGGTACGGGACACGACGCCCTGAGGCTCTCTGCATAAGGTTTTGCGCTTGCCCGACTCCAGAGATTATTATTCCCCTCCCAGCGAAGCTGCCTGCGCCACCCGGCTATGGTTCTTTCCCCAGAAGGGAATCGCCGCCTCTGCTCCCACAAGATCGGCCGGGCCGCCAGACCCCTACTCTTTTCCAGGTTCATTGCGATTCTTGATTCCTGGCAGCATGGGAACAGGAAATTTCTTTTCCGGGATATCATCCATTTCACGTGGTATGCCAGACCAACACCTTCCCCACCGCGATCGGCCGCGTTTCTTTGGGTTTACCGGTTCCCCCTCTGCGCTGCCTCTTTTGAAGTTGCTGCGGGCGCTTACGCTCGACAGTCAGACTCTTTTCAAGTGTTTGGTCTGCCGTTTCAGCCTGGCAAATCCATCTTCTCCCTTCAACCGCCCCCCTTACGTTTCCCCTTACCCCCACTTGTTTCGAACGAA
>Ga0179593_1370704_pt1 | contig 20809 bp, 37 predicted proteins | sample CZODoug2_1_08_16_FD_185931 | JGI IMG/M metagenome (GOLD analysis project Ga0179593, IMG submission 185931) | Vadose zone soil fungal communities from Angelo Coast Range Reserve, California, USA - CZODoug2_1_08_16fungal (PacBio error correction) | ecosystem: Environmental > Terrestrial > Soil >... | reverse complement strand
TGATGGTGCCTGAGTTACCGGCCTTTTGGTTTCCTACGCGCCTTTTTTTTTTTTTTGAGTTTTTTTTTTTCCCCCTTCTTTTTGCTTACCCTTTTATGCTGTGGGCCCCCGTCCACCCCCACACTCCACCTCCGCCAAACGCTCGTAAAAAAGACCCCCCTGTCGACTGCACCCAAGTGTATTCAACTCCTATCTTTCGTCCCAGCTCAAATTTCTAACACCTTTTCAGTGCCGAGATAAGTCCACCTAAAACACTTTTGTTCCCCCCCCCCACCTTCTCGCATACACCGCTTTCTCCAACCCTTGCTAGACTACACATCTTTTCCCCGTGCAACATGTTTCTTTTCCTTTTCCCCTGACCACCCTTCCCACTTTTCATTCCCCGGGTCGAATTTCCCCCTCTCAACAATTGCCCCCACCATTTTTCTTTCTGAGGCAGTTTTCCTGACTGACTTTTCTCATGCCTGTTTTCCTTCGGTAAGTGGTTTGAGTTTGCAGGATCCCTTTATTTTTTAAGTATACCTCGACTGGGCTGTGCGCACGCTTTTGGCCTTTCTTTTTCCTCCTTCCCCAAACGTTGTTTTCCTGGGCCTCCCATCCGGCTACACTGACGCCGAATGCTTTGGACGACCGGTCCCCTTTTAGTACCAGTTTTTTTACACCGCTCTTTTTACTGTACCCACATTTTGGGTAAGGGACGACCCCACGCAGGCATCCTGGCCGCTCGTTGCCGGTCGGGACCCGTATTGGCTAATCGACCCTCCGGCTGTTCTGAACGTGATTTTTTTGGTGTGTCCTTCCTTTCCACCCTTTCCTACCAACCAAACGCAATTGCTAATGGTCACCACCCTTCTCCTCTCTCCCCCCATTCTCCAACTTTTGTGACTAGTACTGAAGCGTTTTATTTTCCCCCCTTGTCAGTGTTTTTTCCCGGCCCCCCCCTTCCCCCAGACCGCCTTAGAGCTCTTGTACTTAAAAGCCCTTTGCTTACACCCTCGTTTTTACCCTCGACACCTCCGGATCCCAATGTAACGATTTTCCTTCGACAAACTCCCTTTCCCTTTAGATCCCCTTTCGTTTCGTCTGCGCCTCCTTTCTCCCAAAACCCTCCCTGCGCCAGGCTTTCGATCCCCCATGTGGTCTGCCCTCTGTTTGTCTCTGCGCAGACCACTGCCTATGAACTCTTAGTTTTGAGTGATCGTGTGACATCCCCGGGTACTGATCCTGCATGCTGCTTTTGCATGCGGCTCGTTTTTTTTGCCATGCCTCTGCACCCGTTCCACAACTCCGGGCCCCCACTCGGATGGCATTTCACCAAGGAGTCGTTTTGCCCATTTTGTTCTCCAAGAGTCCTTTTTGCTCCCACCCCCTGCTGTAAGTGCCCCCCACCCGGTTTCACTTTTTCTTACCCCCCCTGACGAAGTCTCATCTTTTTTTCGCCAACCCCCCACCCAACTTTACAACCCCCATACCATATGCACCCATCCTTCTCTTTCCTCGTAGTCCCCTCGCCCCCCCCCCCCCAATTATTTCATTTTCAGGCCTCCCAACTTCCCCCCAGAGGCCCCCATGTGATCCCATAGACGCGCAATCTCTTCCACCCCGATTTTCCCCTTTCTTTCCTTGGAAACCCCCCTTTTTCGTTCTTCTATCACCCTGTCCCCCCTCCCCTGTTACAAGCCGTTCCCCTCTAGGTTCGTGACCCGTCCACCAGGACCCCCTTTTCCACAGACTCCACCCCCTTTTTCCCGAGTTGCGCAATTTCCCTCTTATACCCACTCGATCAACAATTATCAGCCAGATCTTCGCACAGCCCACACCCCTCCGTCCCTCCGAGTTCTCCCCCCCCTTTTAGACCCAACCACTTTTCCGGATTAGCGACTCCTTTTTTCCTCCACACCTTTCGTCACTAACCCCTCTGACTCTCCACTGCTTTCTGACTCTCTCGGTCCACACCCTCACCTTTTCTTCTAACGGAGCCCCAACGCCTGCCTCTCTTCTGTAAAACCAAATGCACGCCGCAATTTAACAGGTTGCCAGCCCCCCCACGCCCCCCCTCTATCCCTCTTTTTCCTTTTACAGATTGTTGAGTCGACTCCGGGTCTGGGTCCTTTTGTTTCTTATGCCCCCGACAGTGGCCAAAACTCAGGTACGTGGCTACCACCATTTCAACTCGGTCAGATTCTGGTCCGCATTTTCGAAGCTAATGAGCTCAGGTCAAACTCCCCTACGCCTTTCCCCCCTCATCATCCCATAAGCGCTCTGAGACTCCTGCGTCCCCTTTTAGCCCCGATTGTTACTGCGTTTGTGTATAATTTTTTTTTCGTCCGTGTAGTTTTCTATTTTTACTGCGCGTTTGTTTTGTAAAGAGTGCAAACTTCTTTCTATAGATTTCCACCCTTTTCTCCATCACCGTTTTCCTAGAAATTTCTCTGCCTTTTTTTAACCTGTCGCAAGACCTCCGTGTAAGCTTTGTAGCAAGACCCCTCCCCCCTCCCCTCTTCATCCTTTCCCCCCTGTATGCGTGGGGATGGGACAACATCGCGTTTCTTGGGCTTTTTTCTCTTTTAAATGGACTCCTCACTATTATGGCCGCTGGCCATTCTTTTTGCCCCCCCCCCGTTTTTTTTGATCCCCCTTCCTCCTTTTCCACTCTTTCGTGTTGCCTGGGCCACGTTGCCCCCAGGTTGACTTTTTTTCCCTTTTTTCTGCCACCAGTTATTTTTTTTCCCCTGACGACCTATTTCTTACCGATGCACCCGCGACTGAGCTCATTGTGGCTCCGGTGCTCCCTCCTTCTTGTTTTCTATGTTTTCCGTGATTCCATAATGGCCACTTTTGGAGCCAGTTTTAACCTGGGCGCCTCGGTGACAGGGGCCCTTTTTTAGACTGTGAGTATCTCCCTGATTCAGGTTTCCGCCCGGAACTCTTGTGGTGATTTTCTCCCCATGCGAACTTAGTCTCCCCCAACTTTTTCCTTCACTGCGGTGGAACTTCCCCCCTACAACCCCGTTGTTTTCGGTGCCCCTTTTTTTACTTGTCCGTCCCCCCCTGCACGAGTCTTTTTCGATTCTCCCCCGTGACACACTTGACTCTCCTTTTTCCTCCCATCCTCGTTGTTTCTTGTTTTTTTTCGTGTTTCCTTTTTTACGTCGCCCTTGTTTTTCCCGTGTTAACATTCAATCGACCAGCCCCTTCGTTTAGTATATCCCGGCCCCCCTCCCGCTCCACCAGACCGGTTTCTGCAGCGTTCTGCTTTTTTATCTCCTTCGCACCTGCCATCCCCAGGTATGTTTCAGCCTTCCCCTTACCTCTAGGCAGCTTAGGAAGATCACTTCGTCTTTGCTTTCCCAGTCCCTTCTTTCCCACCTTCCAAAGTGGGCACCGGGTAACACCTTTTTTTTCCCATAAGGCCGTCCGTCCAATCACATAGAACAGACAGGCCTTTTGTTTGTGGACCACTTTCCCCCCACCCATGATTTTTTTTCTCCATTTCCCCCGAGTTGGCATCTTCCACTCTTTTTATTATGAGTTCTTTTCCATCATCATTTGTCGACTCACCAAAAGTTTGTTTCTATTTGTTGTTTCCCTGTTTTTTGAGGCAACGGTTTGCCCTCCGCCCCACGTTGTCCCTGTGCAGATGTGGTGACCCCGAACCCCCTTGGCCCAACTTTCCTAACAACAGCCAAGCGGTTCCCCCCCCCCAGCCCCTTGCACATCTGCCTCAGATGTGTCGGCGGCTTGCCCGGTCCACTTTTTGCCATAACACAGGATTTTTACCAACCCCCCAGTTTTTCGTTCACGTCTCACAGATTTTTGATTTTGGTTTCGGCTTTTACGCTCCCTTCCTCCCCCTGTGTCCCACGTTGAAACCCCCCCTCCCCCCTCGTACACTTTTTCTGAGGAGTATTTTTGTGGGGGTACCGTAGGAGCCCGTTCCTCTTTCCCCCCCACCTGACAATTCAGATGAGATGAGGACACAACCAGAAGCAGCAGGAGGTGCCTGCTGTGCGCCAGTAATTTATCTCTGAGTCCACGGTCGCGCTTCATTGTGTGGGCTTGTTTGAATATTCGTCTTTTTTTCTTGTATTCGTCTGTGAGTGGTTCCCTGTTTTGCGTCAGTCGAATATTTTTTTGTAAATGGACTTTTTGCGCCGTAATATCGGACTCGCCTTGTATTTTGAATCATCCTGAACCGATTTTGCCCGCATTTTTAAGTCGCTTTTCTCATTTGAAACCAATTTGTCCCATCCGACACCCATGCTCCGTCTGTCATGATCACGAAATCCCTTATTCTCTTCTATACTCTGTTTTCGCTGGCACTGGACTTCAGGCCCGTTTTTTCACCCACCATTGCTTCTTGTTTTGTGTACTCCCTCGATAGTTTTTTTCTTCCCAGCGGTTTGTGATTGCTTTTTTTTCCAAACGGAGTTTGCTCGACCCAGGAACGTATTATCTCCTAAAGTTTTTTGCTCAGTAGAGTGTTTGATCGATGCTAGAAGCGGTGCCCCCTAAGGGTGGTCGACAAATGCGAGACGTGGTGACGTTTTTTTTTGTTGGGTTTCGGCGGTTTTTTCCAGTTCCCCCCATCTTTTCCGACTGGCCTTTTTTTTGTTTTCCCCTATTTGGTAATCGCGCTTCCCTTGAGCAATCTATTGTTTTTTTTTCGTTTGTGATTGTCCGATTTTTCTGGTTTTCCCCTTTTTGTCCACAACCCCACGCAATAGCGATTGGTGTTCCTGGCGTTGCATGATTTCCTGGTAGGTCATTGCTCCCCGGGTCTCTTTTCTCCCACCAATCAGGTTTTTACTTTGGTGCCAATCCCTTTCTAAATCGGGGTTTGTCCACAGGTCGGAAAAGAGGATTTTTTTTTTCCGTCGACAGATTTTCTCTTAAATGGTAAACCCTCTTTCCCCCTGTTTTTTGAGGTAAATGGAAGCGACCGGTCGCGAGCCTCGGCTGGACATCTGTTGTTACCCTTTTGGACCCTCAAGAAGAAGGTGATCAGTTTCTTGACTCTTCCCCTTTTTTGGATGTGCATCATTGTTTTTTTTAGTTTTGTTTTTCCCTTGCACAGACCCATCTTTGGCAGGGAGTCCCCCCAGCGACCCGTTTTGTGGGCTGCCGTCGGTTCTGATTGCACCGCCTTCTTAGCACACTGGCAAATCCGCCTTTTTCCGGTTAATTTTCCTCGTGGGACCCTCGTTTGTGAGGGCTTTCTTTTTTTTTTACTGAGCCATGGTACAACAAACCCCCCGTATCTTCTGTCAGCCAAGCCCCCCCCCTGATAGGTTTTAGTCTCCTTTTATGACTTCACCCTTAGCACCCCCTTGTAGTATTTTTTCCGCCGGTTTTTTTTTTACTCATCGCGACTAAATCGGCCCCTTTTACACATGGCGATTTTTCCCCTTCCTTCTTCGACGGGGATTCTTCCATAGGGCATCTCTTTTCCATAGTGTGCGTTTTTTTTTTTACGAAGTTTCTCGCGTGACTCGTGGAGTGGACTTCTTTGAAAATCGTTTTTTTTTTTTTCTTGACGGATTTTGTGTCAAAGGCGTCTGAGCTTTCCGTTCCCGTTGGGATGTTATATGAGGCCTTCACCCGCCTTCGTTACTACTCATTAGTTTTTGTTTCTGGTTTCCCGTTTGGAAGCACCCCCCCACAGGTTTTCCCATTGACTTTGGCTTCTCTGGGAGTTGACCCCCGCCCCGAAGATCTTTTGGGGGAGTGTGTACACTAAAAACTGCGGGTGGAGGGAATTCTCACTTCATTGGTGGGGCGCGAGGTCCTGTGATGGGTCTATTTTTAAGCACAATCATCCTTGCTGTATCATGGAATGGTGGACTCTCCTGCATCGAGTAGACGAGCTCGCACATAAGTACAGGACTCGAGGCTTCAGCTCTCCCCCTTGAGTATTCACATTCCCAACGTCCTTCCGCAGAGTCTTTTTTTATTTTTCTCCCCGTTTTTACGTGCCCGCAAAAATTCCCCCCCCTTATTATTTTATCTTGGAGTGAAGTATTGAGCCCATCATGAACACCCGTTTTTTGCCCCCCCCATTTTTTTCCTAGGGCAATTAAAGGCTCTCAGTTTGCCCCCGGCGTGCGAGCCCTTCACCGTATTTTCCCCCATCAGTCTCTGGCCCCCCAAGCCGCCCCCCCCTTTCCCTCCCGGCCGGCTCTCCCTGTCTTCAATGTGCCTCCCACGAATTCCCCTTTTGGGCTGCTGGCAGCGTGGACCACCCCCAATTTTCTTTTTCCAGCATTTCTCGATCACTGAATGGGGTTGAGACAGACGAAAATTCCTTACTTCCCGATCCTTTTCTGTAGTCTTTCCCCAATGTGCCTCACGGATTGTTATTCCATACCATTTTATTTGCCCTACAAGTGTTTTCCTGCTTTTTTTTACCCCGCTTTCCGGTGTAATCTTGTAGAAATTCTTTTCTCGTTCGATCTTTTTTTATGGCGCTGGTCTTTTGTGTGATTTTTCCTACTTTGGTTTCTCCTTTTGGGGTTGTCCTTTTTCTGAACTCCCCCCTCTTTGGAAGTTTTTCAAGTTTTTTTGGCAGTGAGTGTGCTTTTTTTCCCACCCCGCCTCCTTGTATTCCCCCCCCTTTCCAAGAATTCCCACTCCACCACAATTTTGCCGTAGCCAACCTCTCCGTTTTTCCACGCATTTGTAACTCTGCCCCCATCCCACTCTCCTCATAATAATCCTGTTGATTTTTTTTTGTCGCGATTTTCCTTGTATGGAAAGAGTTACCCCTTCTTTTTCCCCGTTTTTTTCTGCCCGTCCGCGCATTGTTGGCGTGGTTTTTCCCAATTAGTTTGTATTAACCTTATGTGCCTTTTTCATGCCCCCCCTCACTCCCCCCTTTTTGCATGCCCTGCCCCACACACGACTCACCCGTGGCAGAATGCCCCTCTTGTCCCCACCCTTGGTCCCAACGTTCCTCCCCCCCTGCCCCAAGCCCCCTTTATCCCCACACCTCTTTTACCTTCGCTAAGACCACAAGGCAGCCATTGGAGCCCCCACATTGTCCCCCCCCCCCACAGAGTCGCAATGTGTCCCCTACCTCTTTTTTCCCCGTGCACCTTTCGGCTTTCGTGCCACCACCCCTCCGCGAACACGTCCCTTTCTCTTTAATTCTTCCTACATTCTGACCAAATTTTTCTTTTTCGGTGGTTGTTTCTGCCTTTTTGTCTGCCGGTGCGGCTTCCTGCCTTTCCGCAGAGGCGATGAATTCTTCATATCCTTTTTTCTTTTAAGCATTCCCCCCCCCCCCTCTTCCCGTTTTAACGCGGGTCTGTTCGCGATTTGGTTTCCCCTCCTTTCGAATCTTCCAAACTTTTCTGTGTGGCGTACTGTTGATAAAACGCCTCCTCTTTAATGTGGTTTGTGCCCTGCACGGAGGTGGAGCACTCCAGACCCCCCCTTTTAGTGAGTTTTTTGGACACCTTGTGAACGTGAAGACTGCTTGATCAGGTTTCTTCGCCGTTATTATCCGTGAATAGGTACTCCTTTCAATTAAACATTCTTTTTTTTTGTAGGAATTTTCCCCACTCACGGCTTCCCCCCAAGACAAGCTACGTACCCCCCCCCTTTTTTTCTACCCCCACTTTTCTTCAAACTCTTATTCACGGTCAGAATTCTTTCCCCCTTTTTTTCTTTTTTCGACCGTTCACGCCCGCAAGTGTCCCATTACCTGACCATGCGTAGGTTTTCAGGCACAAGCTCCGGACCCCACCCCTCTTGACACTTTTTTACACAAGCGTTTTGCCCGCAATTTCTCTTTCCTACCCCCCACTCCTCCCCTTTCCCCGCCTCATATTTGCGTGTCCACTATAGATAACCGGTGTTGTTGTTTGAAAAACGTGTTCCTAGTCACGCTCTTTTCTTTTCCGCAAATTTTTTTCATTTGTTTTTCTGACCGCGTTCGTGCGATCACCATTTCTTGCGAACCTCTGCATCCCCTTCTGCTCTGGACCAACTTGCGGCGACAATTATCCTTTTTTCTTTCTTTTTCCCTTCCCGAGCTCGGGTTTTGACCAATTTCGTTTTTTTTTTTTTCTCCGACCACGCCTGTCTCCCAAAGCTTATTTCCTTACCCCCCCACACCACCCAAGGTCGTGAGTTTTCCGTTGGAGAAGCTCCTTGTGCCATTTTTCAACTGTCCCCTGGTTCAGGCCACCCCCCCCCCACCTGATTGATTTCCCTCTTCCTGTCAGATTCTCCCCTTTTCTCACCCAACACACCTTCCCCCCAATCCCCCTCCTCCCATCCGCCTTATCGTTCATCGTAGTCACAATCTCCCCCTCGGGTTCCACCCCAAGGGTACCCTCGGCCAATTTTTCTTTTTCTCACATTCCGTCCGCCCCTCTTCCCCCCCCTTTATTCATCATTGCACCCCCCGCCTTTGCTATTCCAACATGTCCTCCCAGCCAAGCATTTCCCTTTTTTTTTGATGGGCCTGTTCCCCCTGGTTTTGTTTAAACCCCCACTGGTCCCCCCACTTCCCCCTTCAGTGAAAGTCGCTTCCCCTGGAAGCCCCCGCTTCCCTCGGACACAAATCCTCTGATCCTTAATCCTCCCCCCACAATACCTCGTCCCTTTTAGCCCCCCCACCCTTTCACGGATCTTCCCAGGTTTTTGTTTTCGCCTCCGCGGACCCCCCCCACAGTCGTGACTTGCGCTCTCCTGATCTGCTTCCCTCCTGCAATTAAGATGGAGCCTCGCCAAAATCTTGGCCTATTTGTCTGCGCCTAAAACCCCCCCCTTCCTGCTTCACTGCCATTTGGTCCCAGCCCTTTTTTTTTTCCCCCGCTCATTTTCCCTGAAGCTCGATTGAGCGCCTTTTTTCCCCTCGTCAGGTATTCTTCCGTGGCAAAGTTTACCAGGCATTACAGTCTGAACCTGGACGCACCCCCCCCTCGTACGGATGTATTCGCACACTTCGTCTCCGTTTTTTTGCTCACTGAGCACCCAGTAAATTTCTGACCCCTGACTACCAACGCACCCTCGATTCTCTTCTTTCACCAGCCTGACTTTAATGCTTTCCCTACGAAGGTTCGGGACTTCTACACGCCGGCGATTTGTTGTCTTTCCCAATCGAGTGCCTGTACGTGATGTTTGGAAAGCGTTCCCCCCACAATGTCTTCCCTTGCACATATCATCGCGGCACTTGCCGTTTTTTTCCCCTGTTTTCTCGCAGCACCGTTTTTTCTTCCCTGAGACTAAACCGTTTTTTTAAAACCCTCATTCATCCTTTATCTTTTTTAGTTGGGGGAGTGTTGAAACATCGTTTTTATGGGCGTCCCTTTTTCAAAGACCGCAGGAAAACCCTCTATTGCCGATTCCCCCCAGGTTGGCCAAGTTTTTGAGAAATGTTTGTTTTTAGCTTTTTGTTTTTTACCCCTGCCGGGTTTCGCCCCCTCTTTTTTTTTTTGTTGGACTTTTGCCTCACCCCCCCCCCCCCCGGGCGCCTCAATGCTTCGTCCCCCAGGGATGTTTTTTTTCCGAACCCACACCCACCGAGACGCGTTTGTTTTGCTGACCTCTTTTCCCCACTCTCCCCTGGAGCTTCCTTTTGTGTGCCCCCCCCCCCAAATGGTTCTCCACGCCTGGCGGGGCTCTTCTCTTCACGGCCCGTCCCCACTTCGGACACCACCTCTGTAGAAAAGTTGACCCTGTGTCTGATGGACTTTTCTTCTGCCTCTTACTTCTTATGAAACGCATTTAAGTGTAATCGAGAAATACGGGTTGATAGTGTGGGCGTTCTCGAAATGGTTTATCTCCCACCCGCACTCCTTTTTTCTGCCCAACAAGGTAGTTTTGATCCTTTTTTTATGTTGAAGGATTAAGGCACGATTTTTTTTGGTCCCCTGTCATTTTTCATAGAACCCATTCACCCCGGATTTTATATCGCGCATACAAAGTCCTTTGCGTCTTAGATTTTTTGATTTTGAGAAGTCTCATTTTGCTGTATGCCATACGCCATCAAAAATCTGGAAGGATTATCCTCTTTTCCCCCGTACCCCTCCTAACACAGCCTTGATGCCCCCGTTAGGCGTTTTTCTGCCTTGATCCCTTTTCTCCCCACGTATCCCCGCCTTTTTTCCCCTTGTATGGTGTTGGACACCCCCTTTTTGCGCACTTTACCTGCGTCTTTTTTGTTTAGCCCCCCCCAGACGTGATGGGTAAGCCCCCCAGTTTTGTTTTTGGTGCCACTGGCCTACCCGGCCAGGCACGTATGTCCAAAGAGTCAACACTTTCTCTATTCCTTTTTTCGTCTTTTTTTTACTGTTCTTCGTTACCTTTCCTTTTTCCCCCCTCCCTTCTTTTTTCCTCCTCTCCTTCTTCCTCCCCTTCCCTTCCCCCCCCCTCTTCCCTTTTTTCCTTTTTCTCTTTTTTCTGCCTCTTCTCCCTTTTCCTTTTTTTTCCTTCTCCCCTTTTGCCTCCCCTTTTCCTGGAAAACGTCTTTATGTCCCAATTAGTTTCGTTGCTCCACTCTCCACCCAGACGATTCTTTCTGTGTACAGTTCTTCTTCCCATTGTCTTGACCATTAACATACCCTTTTTTTCGCTAGCCCCTTGTCTCCTTTTTCACCGACGCTACTTTTTTTTTTTCCCCTTTTCCCCTTTTTTTTTTCCCTTCCTTTTCATTCTTTTTTCTTTTCGAGTCAGTCCCGTGGCTTTTTTTTTTTCCTGCGCACCTTGGCCCTGCCATTGCCCTTTTTTTTTTTTTCCCTTTTTTTGTTTTCCTACACCGTGTCCCAATTAGCATGTTGTACTTATCGTCAAACCCTCGTTTTTCTACTTTATTTTTTCCCATACCCTCTTTTTTTGGTTTGCTTTTTCACCTTTTCCTTTTCTCCCTTGCTTCTCCCCCTAAGAGACAGAGCCCCCCTCTTCCCTTTCGGCCGTTTTCAAGGACCTGCTTTTTTTCCCTTTTTCCACTTCAAACCTTTCCTGTTTTTTTTCCTTTTCCTTTGTTGATTAACAGTGCCCAACCCCCCCCTAAGTCTTCGGTTACCCCTTTACACCCTTCTCCTTCCATTGTTTTTTTTATGTAATTCTCACCCTCTGACTGCCCCTCCCTCCGAGGTCCCGTGCATTTTTCTTTTTTTTTTGTCAGTTTTTCGTTGTTAGATTTACCCTCTCGGCCCTTCCCGCCCTCTTTCTATTCTTTTCTCTTTCTCCTTCTTTTTCTCTTCGCCCCCTTTTCTTCCCCGTACAAACCCCCGCACCTCTTCGTGCGTTATTTCTTCCTTTTTAGGATCGTTTTTTTGACCCCACACCTTTACTTTGAGCCCCCCTTGACATGTTTTCCTTTTTCTTTTTCACCCAACCCTTCCCACTTCTACAGTCCTCACGTTTCGCTCTTCCTTCCTTGTAGGACCTTATAATCCACCATATTTTTTTTTTCCTCTTTTTCGTGATTTTTTCCTTTTGTCCTTTCTTCCTTCCCCCCCCTTTTCTCTACCCTTTCCAGTTGTATATTCCTGCCCTTTTCATTTTTTGATCGTACCCTCCAGCTTCTTCTTCGTTTCCTTTTTTGTCTCTGCCCTGCCTTCCCCCCCTCCCCCCTTTGAGACCGTTCACCCTCCCCTCCCCCCTCTCCCTTTCCTCCTTCCTTCCCCGTTTTCCCTTTTTTTTTCTTCCTCCCCCTCTCTTCTTTTCCCCCTTCCCTTTCTTTTTCCTCCGTTTCTTCCCTTTTTGCGGACTTTTGCTTGCTTTTCTTCTCCTTTTTTCTTCTTCCCCTTCCCCCTTTTTTTTTCCCCCTTTCGTCTCTCCTTCTTCTTTGCCTTTCTCTTAGACAGCCGTCTTTTCGTTTTGTTTCCCTTTTCTCTTCTCCTTTCTTCCCTTCATTTTCCTCCCCCCCCCTCCCCTTCTTTTTTTCCCTCTCTTCTTTCCTCCTCCTCCCTCCTCTTTCCCGTTTTTTTTCTGTTTTTTTTCTTCAGTTCCTCTAATTGTTACTTGTTCTCCTTTTCCCTTCCCCCGAGATTTTCATCTCTCTCTTTCCTTTTTCCCTCCCCTTCCTTCTACCCCCTTCCCCTCCCCCCTTTCCTTTCTCCTTTTTACCCCCTTTCTTTTCCTCCCTTTCTTTCTCCCCTCTCTCTTTTTTTTTCTTTTCCTTTTCTCCCTCCTTTTCTCCCTTTTTTTCTCTTTCCCTCCCTCCCCTCATTTTTTCCCCCCTTCCCCTTCCCCTTTCTTTTTCTTTTCCCTTTCTTTGTTCTCTAGGTCTGTCTATGACATTTTTTTTTTTTTTTTTTCCCTGCCCCCATTTTATTCTCCCCCCCCACTTGCATTTCGTTTTCCCCCATGGTCCTCTTTTTTTCTTTTTCATTTTTGCTTTCCCTCTTGTTTTACCCGTCCAGGTCTCGTACTTTTCCCCCGTCCCGATTTTCAATTAGCGTCCTTTTTTTTTTTCCTTCTCGCTTCCCCGCCCCGCTGTGTATTGGCTTGATCTTTCTTCCCCCTCCGCGTCCCCTGCGTTTTCTATTGAAGTGAATGGCATGCCCACTTTTTGCTTGGTCTCATTAACGCCAATGGAATCGAATTGCGAGCAATGGTGTCATTTTTCTCTATTCCTGTGCCTCCTGTTTTCATCCCCTATTCCGCACTTTTCCCCTCTCACAGATTTATCTCTATTCTCCTTCCCCTTCCTCTTTCTTCCCCCCCTTCCCTTTGATCTTTTGTTTTTTTTCCTCCTGTTTTTTTCCGCTTATTGGACACCCCTTTGTTCCTTTTGCATTTTTTTTTTCTTTTTTTCTGCCCAGTGTATTTTTGTTTTTTTTGTACGCTGCTCAGCATACTTTTGTACACTTTTTTTTTTTTTCACTGATCCTAATTTGTGCCCGAGTCCCGGTTTTCCTTTGAGAAGGCCTCTGCCCCATGAATTTCTTTTCCCGTGTCCTACCTTGGCCCCTCTTTGTCTGTTCGAGACTGCTTTTCTCCAGGTGATTCCCTTTTTCTTTGTCTCTCCTCTGTCCATCTTGACTATCCCTTTTCCTTTTTTTTCCTTTCTTTCTCCCCATACGTTAGAATACATTGATTCTATCTCCATCTTACCCCCCTTCGTTTCCCCCCCCTCCTCCCCCCCCCTTCCCTTTCGTCAAGCGGTTTGCTTCTTTTTGTAACCCCCCTTATGACGCGACCTTTTTTTTCTCGCCCGTCCGTTCTTCTTTTTTCACCCTTTTTCCCCTTTTCTCCGGCCCTTCTTTTTTCTTGGGTACCTCCCTTCTGGATCCCCCTCCACAGAATTAGAATGTTTACCTTTTTTACCTTTCCTGTACGACCTTTTTTCTTTTTCGTATTTGCACTTTTCCCTTCCTACTATTTCTTCCATATTTTTTTTCCTTTTTTTTCTTTGTTTTTTGGGAATTTTATGTTTAAGTGTTTCTGGTGTCTTTTTCCTTTTTCCCCATCGCCTTTCCCTGCTGCCAAGGTTTTCCTTATTCCTTTTGAGTTGGTCCTTGGTGACGCCATTTTTCCTTCCTCCGGGTTCCCCCCTTTTTCCCCCCCCATTCCATGTCCATATTTCGTGGGGTGGACCCCCATATCTTTTTTTTTTTTCGATTTTTTTTTTTTTTTTTTTTTTTGTCTTGACGACCTTTCTTTTCTTTCCTCTCTTCCTTTTTTTTTCTCTCCTTGATTGGATACCCTGCGGTACCCTCTTTTCTTTGACCGGGATTTTTTTCTTCCTCTTTTTTTCTTTCCTTTCTCGGTCCCCTTTTCTGTACCTTGGCTTTTCTTGTTGTTTTTTTCGGCACTTCCTTTTCTTCTGTGAATCCTCTACTTTGTCTCTATTACTGGGAGGATTTGTCCATGGTTCTTGTGTGCTGTTCGTCTTTTGTCCTTTTCGTTTCCTTTCCTTTCACCATGATTTTACCGCGTTTTCCTTTCCGGTTGTTTATGTTTTACTTCCATGTTAAGAGAATCGTTTTGGGCCTTTTTGTTGCCGCGTTTTTTTCTACCCTACTTGACCCTTCTTTTCGGTTCCCTAGGCCTCTTTGCAATTTTCACCGCTGCCTTCCCGACCCCCCCCTTTTTTTGCAAACTCCTATTATTTTTTTTCTTTGTTTTTTCCTCGGCTTCCACTTCATGCCTTTGTTTGCACTGGTCCGTCTTCGTTTTTCTTTGGTTTTTTGTCGAGCACCTGACGTCAGTTTTGCCACAAACATTCTTTTTTTGTGTCCTCTCTACATCTAACACACACCTTCCACCAGAAGATCTTAGTTTGTGAATGACATGTCGTCCTCCCCCCTGTTTGCGCGTCTCCTCCTTTCTTTTCTCCCCCTCTTCTGTTTTCACTTGCAGCACCTTTTTTTGGCTTTTTTTTCTCTTGAACGAATTGTTTTTCAGTACCCCCCCCTCTACCCGGTCTTTTTTTCCGAACCCATACTTAGTTTGCTCTTTTTTTTGTTCACCTGTCATTGTTCCTTCCCTTTCTCAGCGAACCCTTCTTTTTTCTTTCTTACTTTCTTCTTTTACTTTTTTCCGTTCTCCCTTCTTCCTGCAGTTCTGTGTCCCCCCCGTTTTTTTTGACGTTTTTTGAACCCTTGTTCATGGCCGGCCCTCCCTCCCCCAGTTCCTTTTCTCTTAATGGTGCTATTTTTCTTTCCCGAGTTTTTGGCGATGGACCTGTTGGCTTACTTTATCCCCCTCCACATTTCCCGTAGTAATGACCTTGCTTTCCCCCTCTTATGGTTTTTGATTATTTTTTTCTACCCTTTGACAATGACCGCCCTTTTTTGATTGTCTTTTTGAGTTTCCCCTTTTGTATTTTCTTTCTTTTTGTCCGTCTCTTTTCTCTTTTCCCTCCTTTTTCCCCCTTTTCTGTCTTCCCCCTTCCTTTCCCGATTCCCTCTCCTTCTCCCTTTCCCCTCCTTTCTCTACCTCCCCGACCCTCTCCCCCGCTCCTCTCTTTTTTTTTTTTTTCCTTTTTCTTTATTCCGCATTCTTTAGATCCCCCCCCCCTTCTTTTTCTCTTCTTCCCTCCCCTGGTATTCCCCCCCATTAAACAACTCTTATTCTTTTCCGTTCATTTTCCCACTCCCCCCTTTCTTTTACTCTCTTTCTGTCTCTTTTTCCTGTTGGGGTCTCTTATGGACTTTTTTTTCCTTTCTTTGGTTTGAGTTCCACGTTTTCCCTCCCGCCAACAACCCCCCCTTCTTTTATGCCCTCTCCCCTTGGCCGGAGGCACCTTTCTCTCCCTTCTTCTCCCGCATCCCTTCCCTCTCTAAATTTTGTTATTCTTTTATCTCCCACCGTCCCCTTTTCTCTTTTTTCTTTTTCCCCCCGAGTCTCCGTACCCCTATGGCTCAGCCCCCATCCGACCGTTACATCACCTTTTACTTTTCTGATAGTACCTTTTTTTACCTTACCTTTTTTTTCTCGTAACTCTAAACGAGTGACCCGTTTCTTCCCCTATGTGAATTTCCACCCCCCCTCCTATGATGCCTTTCCTTAATCCCGTCTCTTTCTCTCTCTGATTGTTTTCTTTTTTTTTGTTTTTTTTGTTCTTTCTCCCTGTTCTTGTCCTCTGCTTTCCCTTTCCCTCGTTTTTGAAACCTGCCCTCCGTTTTTTTTGTTTTCTGCGGCCTCTTTTTTTGTTGCTTTGGCCCCAGCGACGGTTTTTTCCCCGGTGATGCGTCCGTCACCCTCTTCCTCCCTGCCTCTGCGACTCTTTTCTCTTGTTCCGCCCTTCCTTTTCCCTTCCTCTTCCCCCGTCCTCAAACTGCTACCCCCTTCCCCCAGATTTTCGCAACCCCTTCTGTTCTGATTTTGTTTATGTGCAACCCTTTCTTCCTTCCCCTGTTCCGTGAGGAAGTTGAACCGTTTTTTTGTTTTTCCCGCCTTCCCGCATTACCACTTTTTGTTTTTTGACCACTTATTGCATCGTTTCAGTCCCCCCATTGCCGTCTGTACAGAGTTTCCTCTTACCACCCTTCCCGAACTTGGCTTTCCTTCACCTCTACTTGCACAGTTCCCCTTTTTGCTTTTTCTACGCATTCCGGAATTCCTTCCCCCCCTCTTTCTTTTTTTTTTCTTTCTTCCCTCCTCTGCTCCCATTGTCCTTTTCTTTTCTCTTCTTTGTACTTGAAATTTCTCTTGATCGTTTGTCTTGGTCCGTGTTGTGTTCGCCCTTCTCGTTTTTTTACTTTTTTTTTCATTTTTTTTTCCGCCTTTTCCTTTAGAGTCTGTATATTGGGTTTGCTCCTTTTCTGTCTGGATTCGCCTTTTTACATTTTCCCCTTTTTGTTGGAGTTGTTCTTTTTTTTTTTGGTTTTTTTGCTGTGCCCTGTCTCCCTTTTTCTGTGTTTTTTCCGACCCAACCCCACGACCCCTTACCCATTTCCCCACACACTGCGCCGCTTTACCCCCACGTCATCGCACGTCAGTCTACACCCATTCTTGCATCCATCCCCTTTAGTGTAAGCAGACCCCAACTTGTTGTGTTTTTTCTCTTTTTTGGTTCTTTTTACGCAGTTGTTGTTGTAGACTCTTCCTTTTGTCCTGTCCCAGTTTTCAAGCGTTTATCAGTTTTGCTTGATTTTGCTCATGCATTTGTAGGGGGCAATTTCTTTTTTTTGTTTCCATCCTCGCCATGTGACCGTTTTCCACCCAGGCCCACCTCACTTTTCCCCTTTACTTTGTCCACTGCCCCCTTTTTTAACAGCCTCCACCAGTGCTTCTTGCAGCTAGGCCACCTAAACGCCCGCTTCCCCCCCCCCCACCTACCCACCCCCAGTGATCCATTTTTCAAACCGTCCATTTAAGACAACAAGCCCTCCCCCTTTTGTCCCCCCTTTTTTTTCATACTTTAAGCCCGTTTCGCACCTATGTGCTGACTACTACAACTCTCCCCTACAATACTTTACCCCGTCCGTCTTTTTTTCCCACACCCCCCCCTTTTTTGACCACTCCTTCCTCAGAATTTCCCACGTCCATGCTCCAGTTCTGTATTGCGCTTGCTCCAACTTCCGCACTTGGGATTCCCGTTTCAGGGTTGTTCCAGCCCCTCCCTTCCAACATCTTTTCTTATTGAAGATTACCCTAAGGGCTGGCGCTCTTTTTGGTCCCCTTCATCCATTCTACCCCCTTTTTTCCACCCCCCAGCTTTTCTCATGATTTTGAGATCTTCTTGTCAATCTTGTTAGTCCAGTACTTGCATCCCGCCGCGTTCTAAAGGACTTGGTTCTGAAATTTTGTCCTGTATGGTTGATCTCTGCCGGTTTTTGTTCCGCTTAACGACCTCCGTGTGCTGCCCTTTTTTTTTTTTTCGGCTCTTTGGTGTTCTTATGCGACCGTGATCGATGCTGCTCGCATTTTTCCCTCCTGCCCCATTCTTCTTCTTTCGTTTACTTTTTGTCCTTTTTGACACACTGCCTCCTTTCCTCCAGCTCCCCCTCCCAACCCCCCACTCCCTCCTTCACAGTTGCGCCCAGTCCTCCAATATGTTTGGTTCCACCTTCGTACTCTTTCCCTGGAAGCCCTTCCTTGTCGTTACTGTTTTTTGGCCGTTTCGCACCCGTCACCGCCCCGCATTCCAGCCATTCCGAGTCGCTTGGTTTGTCCTCGTTTTCCTTGCCCCCTTCCTTTCCTCTTCACCCCTCCTACCCTATTGCTCCCAACTACGCGACTGCAACTCTTCCGATCCCCCAAACGCCCCCTTGTATCGCGCTCTTCTTTCGTCCTGACGAGGCCTTTTTTTCTCCCTCTTCTTCTTTGTTTAACAACCTGTTTCGTCTTGACCTGTTCTGATTTTTGTTCTTTCTGGTTCCTCCTTGGCTGTTCTTTTCGTCAGTGTTTTTTTTTCACCTTCCATTTCATTTTTCTACCCTTGACGTACGATGTTGGTGATCGTGTCCCGCGTTCCCCTACACCTCGATCCTTTTCTTTTTTTTCATTGCCGCGTTTTTATCCCCCCTTTCCCTTTTTCCCCTGTTTTCTTCTATTTTCCCGTCACCCACATACTTTTTTTCGGCACATTTTTACCAGCTACTCCGTGAAGTACACCACCAGCCGGTCTTGCCCGTGTTTTTTTTTCCCCCCTCCCGCCCAGTCGTTTTCCCCCACACCGAAATTGTCAGGACCCTCAAGTTTGATTCGGCTTACTCTCTATTCCCAAGTCCCGCTTCTCTTCATAATCAATACCCCCCCCCCATCTTACACTCACCACCATTCTTCCACATCCCGCTCCTCTTCTCTTTTTTTCTCCCCTTTTAAAACCTTCTATACATGGCCCTGGCCTCCAGGACCACTTTGTTTTTCCTTTCCCCTCACCATGCCTGTCATTCTTTCCCCTTTCCCCCGCTGTCTCTTTCCTGGGACAACCCTCCCCCCCGTTACTTGTCCTTTGTATCCCATTCTTCCCCCCCCGCCCAACAATTCCCAGCCAGTCCCCTCGCGATGTCTCTGACCTTATGAAACTCCCCCGTGGTCCCCCTTTTTTTTCTCCCCAGCCTACATTGGCATAGCTTTCTCCAACAGGTACCTCCCTTATGCCCCCTGTTCTTGGAACTTTTTATTTTCTCCTTCTCCTCTTTTTTACGCCCCGATCCCACCAACCCCATTCTTTCTTTCCCCTCTTTTCTCGCGCCTTATTGTTCCCCTTCCCCTTTCACAACCATCTAAGCCGCTCCTCTACCTCGCTTTACTCCTCCCCCTTCTTCCCCTCCTACCCCTCCCCCCCTCCTCCCCCCTCTCCTCTTCCCCCCCCCCTCCTCCTCCCCTTCCCTTTTTTTCCCCCCCCCCTCCTTCATTTCTCCTTTCCTTTGTACTTTTCCTCCTCCCTCTTGACCCTTCCTTATGCTTCGCTTTTCCCCTGTGTACCCTAGTTCCTCTTCTCTCCTCTCTCTTCTTTTCCCCACTCTTTTTCTTTTCTCTTCCTCTTTTCTCCCCCCCCCTCCCCCCGCTTTCCTTTTTCCCCTTCCTTCTCCTTTTTCCCCTTTCTTGATCTTGCCGATTTTTTTGTGCTCTTTTTTCCCTTGTTTTCTCCCACCACATTCTGCTGCCGTGTACCAACATGAATTCCCTCTTACGATGTTTTCCCCCCGTCGTTTTTTTCAATCACCAGACCACGCCGCCTTTCCCTTTGTGATCTCCATCTCTCCAAATCTTTTCCCATTCTTCCGATTGATCCCCTGACGCTTCTTTTTGTTTTTCCTAAAAACCCCCTTTGTCACTGACTTTTTGCCAAGGTGTGCTTATTTTTTTTACCCCCTCATCTTGATTCATTTGTCCCGCTCTTTATTTTCCTGCCCTTCGTTTTTTCCTCCCTTTTCATTTCCTATCTCCTATTCTTTTTTTTTCCCTCCACCTTTTCTTTTTCTGCTATTTTTCCCCCTTTCCCCAACACACCTTTTTGTTCCCCTTGCTTGTGTTTCATTCGTCTTTACCATTGTTTTTTTTCAAACCCGACTTTTCAGAATTGCCTTTGATACTTTACTCCCTCTGCCTGACTTATTAGCCATCCGGTTTCATTCTGCCTTCTTTCCTCCCCCCCCTTTCACCATTTCTGCCACCCTGCTCACACTTTCCCCTTTTTTTTTTTTTTGATCCCCCGACAGGTTCGTGTTCTCTACAGTACAGCCCCGTGACCTTTATTAGTCCCCTCTTTCTCTTGTTGTCCCCCCCCTCCAATTTCGACTCTTTTTCCCCTTCTCCCTGCTCTGGCCCTTTTTTTTTGATTTTTGATCCTCCTTCAGATTGTGACACCCACTTCTTTCTATTACTTTTTTTAACCCTTCCATCTTCACTTTTTCTGCAGGCCAATCCTGGGTTTCCTTTTTACCCACTTTGCGCACAGATCTTCCCCCTACAAGTCACCTTTCTCTGAATCTAGCCACCCCCACACCCCTTTCCCCCCCTCCGATTCACCTTTTCTCCTAAGCAAACATCCCTTCCTTACCCCCTTTTTTTGTAATCTTTTTAGCTTATCTTTTGTGTTTTTTTTCCGGTTCAACCCCCCCACCTTCTTTCCTTTGTTTGTTCCCTCTCTTGTCATGGTTTTCCTACCCATTTCTCTTCCTCACTCCCCTCCACTTCTCATGCCTTTTGCGTTTGGTCTCCCCTTCTGTCCCACGTGACCCCGCCTTTTTTCTTTTCCTTTTTCTGTTTTTGCAATCCTGCTTTTCTCTTTGTACCACATTTTTTTTGCTCGGTTCCCCTTTAGCGGTGTCATTTTTTTCTACACATTTCTCTTTTTTCCTGTGTCTTTCTCCCCCCATGTTGGTGTGTGCTTTCTTGCCCCCGTGACCCATTGTGATTTCTCTTCTTTTTCTACCACATTGCCACGCCCCCTTTTTTTGTATTTTCGTCATTTTTTGGTTTACAAAGTTCCACTTCCTGTCGGTTGCCTATCTTATTCTCTTTTTTTAAGGCCTGAGTTTTTCTTTCTTTTTCTCCGTTGTCTGAAATGTTTATTTCCAGTTGTAAACCCCCATGCATCCCTCCCTCTGACTTTGTTGGCCTACTCCGTACGCTCTCGTCCTTTTTCCCCTGGTTTTCTTACCCGTTGGTTTCAAGCGTTTGTGTACCATAAGTGGGTTTTTCTTTTTATAGCCCCCAGCGCGTCAATCTCCCCTCATAACTTTTCCTTTCTGGTGTGTTTTTTTGCCCCGAATCGCCATTCTTTTTATTGTGTTGTGTTTTTCCTCTCCCTTTTTTTGCTTTCTGTTCACCGTGTGAATTGTCCCCGTTTTGCCCTGCAGTTTTTATGTTCTTTTTGTAATGATCACTGGCCCCCACCCCCCAGTTGCTTTTTTCTCCCACCATTTCCTCTTCCGTTTTTGCTGTGTGTTTT
>Ga0179593_1558657_pt1 | contig 20816 bp, 24 predicted proteins | sample CZODoug2_1_08_16_FD_185931 | JGI IMG/M metagenome (GOLD analysis project Ga0179593, IMG submission 185931) | Vadose zone soil fungal communities from Angelo Coast Range Reserve, California, USA - CZODoug2_1_08_16fungal (PacBio error correction) | ecosystem: Environmental > Terrestrial > Soil >... | reverse complement strand
TATTCGATGCCGGCTGAAGACCCCCAACCCAAAAACAAATTCAGCCTCTGCCCCTCTTTGACCCCCAATCGTGCATCTCTCCCTTCCTTTTGTTGGAGAAGCTCTTTTACGATCGATTTCCCCTCCTCTATTCCTCGGACTTTCTTGGCCGCTTTCGTCCCCTTCCTCCCCTTTAGAACCCGATAAATCCTCCGTTCTGAAGAAAGGTAGAGCCTCCTTGATTCTCTCCCATAAGGCGTTTTTCCTCTCATATCTCTTGTGCGACCCCCTTTTTTCCTGGTTAGCATGACTCGCGCTTCATGATTCTTGGCGATGATCCCCCGACTTCCATCCTTGATTGCCTACTCTCCCTTCTCTTCCCCAATACTCTTTCCGCTCTTTTGATAAGGAGGGTTGACTTCCCCCTTTGTTGCTTCCCCTCCTCCCCTTCCCGAACTCCTCTCTTTTTTTTACCTTCCTCTTGTCTCTTTCCTTCTCCTAGGTCGGAGGACGCTCGGTCGGTTTTTCTCTCGAAAAGATTTATAGAAAAGGTCACTTTTTCGGATCTCCCCTCTTGAAAGCCCTCTACTTTGAAACAATTGATCGTACCTTTCCCTCCGCTTCACCCGCATTGAACGCCCATTTCCCTAGATTGTGCCCCATTAGTCAAAGGAAAACTGCGATCAATTTTCATCTGCCCAATGCTTTGTTTCCCCCCAGAGTGTCTTTTTTCCTCCTTCTCGCGATTCACGCTCTTCATCCTTTTCTACCTGTCGGGCGTCCCGGGCTCTTTTACATATTCAACAGGTCATGGTCCATAATGACCCCCTCCCCCTCCCGCAAATGGAGAGGTTCCGTCGCATCGGGTTGCTTTATTTTTTTTTGGATGCATTTCCAGCTCCTGGAAGTCGCCTTTTTGACTGAATTTCTTACTTCCTGCCGGGCCCCTGTGGAGGCGTCCCTTTTCGCATCTTCCTCACAATCTTCTTCTCTTGCCGGCCAAGCCCCTTTTTCCGATCTCCAACCCGCACGATTATTTTTTTTTTCGTTGTATTGAAGTTTTTCGCCTTCTTCCCCCCGACTCGCGGCGCATTGTTTTTCCCCCCTCAAGTATGGCCTATTATTTCAGTTTTTTCCCCTCCTCAACACCTACTCTTCCACGGGTTCCCTCTGGAATCTTTCCCAACTCACCTCGGCCTCTGAACTTCCCCGCAGCCCAAAAGTGACCCCCTTATCTCAATCAGATCCGGCTTCTCCTTCCCAATGTTTTGTTTCCGTCCGTCTCCGCATCCTTTTCCTCCCTGTACCCCTGCGTGAGACCTCGACGAGTTTCGCGAAGCTGTTTAGCATGAAGCCACTGCTTGCGTAGCCACCAAAAAACCACCCCCAACCTTTTTCCTCACTAGTCCCCCGTCAAACACGTCATCCCCCCCCGCTCGTGAGCCCTCATTCTCTACTCCCCGCGATAGCCTTCCACTCTGATATTGTAGAAACCCCCCCTGCCTTTTGCTGACGACTGCAGCCAATCTGCTCCCATTTCTCTCCTCCTTGATTTTCATGCTTCGCCTTTACAACCTTGTCGAGGCACCTTCCCCTTCCCCACCGGTTCTTACAACTATCGCGACATCTCGGAATAGTGTTCCCTGCAGATCGACCCGCGTCCGAGAGTTAGCTGCCCCCCTTTCTTGCGTGCGTTGATGGGCCTTTTCATCAACGCATTTTGCAACTGCGTCCCTATTCGGGGTCTGATTCACCACTACTTCGCCCTTTTCTCGCTTCGTCTCCCCGTTTTCCCCTTTTACACCAAGCGATGGTCTCCCTTCTGTCAGTTGAGGTAACCCCCGCATATGTTGCCGCGTTCTGCCCATTTGTTCCAACTCCGGACTGGTTGCTCCTTTTTTTATCTATGGACCTTCTTCCTCCTTTTTATGGTTTAAGATGGTTCAGCTTCTCTTCTACCCCCCCAGTCCTCTGGTCCATTAGTGTTTGACATTTTTTTACTCCCTGGATCGCAGTGTGATGGTCCCGTATCTACCGATCCACCCCTTTGCTGTGTATGGTATGTCTGGGGCACGCTGGTCCTTTATTTCTTTTTCCGTCTGAACCCATTTCATTACGATGATGCTGCTCTCAAGTTTTTCAGCACCAAATCCCTCGTTCGATTCTTCTGAGCGGGGCCTTTTCCCCCGTTGAGCTATTTGTCGCCCCCCTTTTCTTCTTTGGTTCCCTCTTCTTTCGGGCGACATAACCGTCATTCCCCCCTCTACGGTCACTGGCCACGGGTCCCGAAAGAGACGGTTTGATGGCGATTCTTTCTATGATATTTATTTGCCTTTGTCTCTCTTGCTCGCGTTGGGCATAATTGACCCACCCTCTTTGGTTTTTTCACTCTCCGCTTTTTTTTCTCCTTTTAGTGGTGCTGGCGTCTTTATATATGAAGGAGCTTAGCCCTTTCTCGTGCTCTCTGGATGGTCGGTTCCTATGAGACCTGCGCATCGCGAATGGTCTGCCCACTTTCCCCTCATTATCCGCCCTGTTTTTTTTTTTTTCTCTCGAGATATCCGCACCCTCTAACTTCCTCCCTACATGGACAGAACTTCTTGCATCTGCCTGATCCCGACAAAAAAACTTCAATGATAGATCCCCCCCCTTGCTCTTCGATTTCCCGCTCCACTCAGACAGATGCCTGCATGGGTTTCGAGTTGCAATAGTTAGACGCTATACCCGTTCGGAGAACAGGATCAGTCTCTTCGTGCGCTTTCTTTGAGGAGTTGCGTCCCCTATTTCCCCAAAGATTCCTCCCGTGTTTTTGACCTCTTGACATTCGGTGATGGCCGTTTTGGTGGGATCAACAGCAATTCCGGCCTTCTTGCGGTTGAACAGGTTCTCAGGCCGTTCCTTTATGGTTGCATTGATCGCCTCCTATGTCGGCAATCTGTCGTTCGTAATCAACCGTCATATTTTCCCTTGCCTTTTTTTCGTTCTGCGGCATACCGGCTTCCTTTTCCCCTCCCTATTTTTTTCTTGCGCAGATCAGTACCTTATTCAACAGTGCATTTCTCCGTCAATTTCGGTGGTTATACTGGCTGTCACGTTTATTCCCCCTCGACGGAGAAGCTGATTTCCCCTTTTTTTTTAAATGATGCCGATCGCCCCGCTGTTTTTTCTTTTCGGTGTTGTCACCCCTTTCCCTGTTCGTGCTTTTTCCTTTCGCTCTTCGTTCGATTTCTTGCGCTGCTGCCGTCGTGCGCCGAAGGTTTTTCGAATTTTGTTCGTGGTAGTCGGCGAACTGACTTTTTGAACCTCGTCTAGGGACACTTTGCATCGGGTTTGTCGTTGCGGTTTTTTTCGGCTTTCTTTTTCCTTTTTATATTTGCCGACAGAGGCAGACTCTTCCCTTTCTATGGCCCTTTTTGGTAAATTCTGTGATTTCCACCCCTTTTTCGCCTGATATTTCGCCTTTGTCCCCAAAAGGCAAACGCACTGAACCTCCACGCCCTTTTTTTTATCCTGTAATATCTCTTTTTCCTCCCCCTTCCGTTTGAGAAGTACTATTTTTTTGGCCTGTTGCTTCTTTTTCCCCTTTTTCCCTTCTCATCCCGCCTATCCATTAAAACGAAGGGCCTCTCGATTCTCCTTTCCTGAGGTCATTGGCTTCCTACACTGCAAATGAACATCCGAAAACCTCCCCCTCCCTTTTTTGAACCTCCTTGCTTGATCCATACGGCAGGAATTTTCCCCCTTACTCCCCCCCCCCCCCGACCCATCCACGCCCTAGTAGAGTTTTCTTTCTCAGCGAAGGTCAGTCATCGCATTCCCCTTGCTGGCCTCTGCCTCAGCCCCCTCTTTCCAGGGGTGGAAGAAACCGACTGTTTCCCAGACACCCGGAGCCAACCTTCTTCCTCAGTCCCTTTCCCTCCCCGGCCTTCAGCGCCCTTCCTTAGCCCTTCATGCTTTCCTTTTCATCCATTCCATCTTCTCTTCTTCCTCGGCGGTTGTGATGGATAGAGCCTTCCCTCGCCGGACTCGTTTTTCAAATAAGCACTTATTAACTCACCCAGATGCCGTTTTCCTAGCAGTTTCTTGATAAGCTCCGCCCAATCTGTTCTCCTTCCCCATGATCCGGGATGATCCTCTCCCCTCCTCCCCTGACTTCTGCCGGGTATGTTGCACAAAATCAGCCTCCACTCCATTGGGCGGAATCCTAGCTTTTCCCAAGCGTACCTCCTCTTGCTCTCTTTTGTTGGAGATTGTTCCATGCGACGCCCCCCGCCTTTCACGCGCTGCTGGCGCGCTAGTTATCTTTGTCCGTATTTCGAACGTATACGTTCTCTTTCAATAAGAGCTCCCCCGTACCGAGTTCTTTTCTCTGCCTATCGCTTCCTTTCTCTCCCTGGTTCTTTTTTTTTCAAGAGTTCTTTCACCGCCTTGACGTCCTAGGTCGGTTCCTGGATTATTCCGCGAACCCCACCCCCGAAAGTGGCGCAAGCCGCCCCCCCAATTCCCGTACTTTTCCCTCCCTTCTGATCGCCGGTATAAATTTTCCTTAACCCTCCCTCGACATCACCCCGCTACTTCCTTCCCCTAGACATTCAAGTCTTGAACGTTCCAGCAACAAAGCTCTCTAGGAAGTTCTGCAACATTTCATCTCACGTTGTCTGCCAAATCCATGCCGTTTGTGGGAGCGCCTTCCCTGATGCCCCCCCTGACGCAGCTTCAAAGACACCCGCGATAGCCGCTCTCCCACGGGCTGCTCTGCCTTTCATGAAGCCGTCGAGGTGCTCTTCCTGTCGCCTCCCCTCACTTCTATACCCGATCGCGAGCCTCCATATTCTTGCTAAATGCCTGAGCATGATCAGCTGCGCCGGGGACTTTTGCCCGTGTGATTCCAGCCTCCTCTCTACTTGGCCCTGTGTACCGATGCCGTCCCCCGTGCCGTTCCAGCGACAGCCACCCTTTGCTTGCTCTTTCCTATGCCGCCAGCCACGATGTTTAAAGGCGGAACTGGACCCCCCGCCATGCTCTTGAGTTGAAGACGTCTCCCCGTCCTCACTTCCTCTGACTCGTTTACCGAGTCTGCTCGCCAGTCCCCCCCGTCGGGAACCACCCAGACAAACTGCCTCCGCTTTCAGCCTCTTTGAATCTTTTTTCCTTAAATAGCTTCATTCGTTCCCGGAAATCCTCCCTTTTCTCCCTCTTAAGAGCGCGTGCACGAGCCCCTTTTTTGAAGTTCTTTTGAGCCTCCACCGGTCTCGCGACCCCCTTTAGGAGATCCCACCCCCCCCCCCCCCCAGCGTTGCTTTTCTCTTTTCCAAGAGGACGCGCACTAGTGACTTCACTTAGATAGCGGGAGAGGGTTTTTCTCTTCCCAGATTCTGAGCGCGCTCTTTTGCGTCGTTCGCGAACCCATTTTGTTTCTTTGGTCAATGCGGACCCCCAGGTCTTCCTGGGAGTTTTTGAGCCGTTCCTCTAACCTTGAGTGGAAGGTTTTCAGCTCCCCTTAGTCAGTTTAGGTCTGTTTCTTGCTGCGTGCAGAATTACTTTATCCTCCCGGTTCTCAACTTCGTTCTTCGTTTGTGCCTTGTTCCTGCCAAAGTTGAGCGGAGATTAACGTCGTTTTTTGGGTTTTTCGTGCTCTGCGACACGCACCCCGTCGTCCCTTCGAGTCCGGCCCTTGACGTTCGTTCAGGACTGCGGCCCGGGACCCCATGGCATGGCCGCCCTCTCTGCTTCAGGGTCCCTTTTGTTAAGTCTTCGCACGAGGGTCTTCGCTTTATGTCCTCGTGGAACTGGCCTAAACCCCTTCCCGTTTCATTTCAAATATCCCCCTTCCTGAATATCCAGAATGGTCTAGATAGTCGAGTTCCTCGATCCGCTCAGAACCTGCGCAACCTCCTTGCTGTCTCCTGCACACCGTCCCCCTTTCTTACACCGTCAGTAACGCAGTTCCCTAGTTCGCCTCCTTTGCAACTCCTCAACTTCCCCTGGCGCAGTCAGCCCGTGTGCTTTAACACCGCCCAGCCTACGGGCGAACCGCTCCCGTCATCACTTAATCTTTCTCCTTCACCTCTCCCCTGCCGTGGTCTGGTGTGAATTCGAAGTCCTGTGGAATGTTCGACCCCTGAAAGCCGGCTAAAATGGTTGTCTTTCTAATCCCCGTTGACGCACCCCTCGTGACACCAAGAATTCTGTGCTTTGTCACAATCCCTGAGGATAGCATTGTGCAGGTTTCCATTTCTCTTTGCAGCCCGCTGCCGTGTCCAGGGTCGACCTATTGCTAACGCGGCTTTTCGTGGCCAATTTAGTTACAAACGTGGAAGTCTAGCTCCCGCGTTTTTCTCCCTCACCTTGTCTCCGACCGCTTCCCTGCCTGCGATCGCACCGTCACGTCGCATGGCGGCCTTCGCGATCAGGCGCCCTTTTCCAACACGCCTATTTAGAGTGATTTGATCTGTGCGATGTCATTCGTCCCCGAAGACATTGAGATTGACATCCCCTTTCCTCCTTCCGCCTCCGTGAAGTCGGTCCTCCCCTCGCGTGAACCCTCTGAAGTCATGCGGTATATCCCCCCTCTCTTTTTACGAGTATTTGCTTTTCTAAGCACGCTCGCCTTTTCGGGCATGGAGGCGGATTTATACTCTCCTTTATCCTTCTTCCAATTCCGTCTTAAATTCCGTTTTCCTCGCCCCTTCGTTCTCAAATCGTGCATCTTCTCCTTACCCAATCGTGGGGTGTTGATCTAGATGCCACCCAGATCTTAGGGATCCCGCGGAATCCTCCGGCACGAATCCTTTTGCCCTCTAAAGACGCGATGGTCGCGTAGTCCTAGGGCCTGGACTTGCACCCTCCTTCAGTAAAGCTCAACGTTCCGTCGTTTCGTTCAGCTCTTGTTTTTATATTGAAATAGAGACGGCTTTTGATGTCCGGTCTTTCAATGGTCTCTTTGCCCCTTCTTCCAGAAATTTCCTTTCGCGCGCGATGACCTCATTTTTTTTCTCCCTGGACGGGAATTCCCGATCGATTCGCCATGAGTCTTGACCGATCTCTTCTTTCTATGCATCCGCGTCTTTCGGAAGGACGGTCCTGACGTCTTTCTCGGAACAGGCACGTCTCTGAGGACGACGTGCAGAAAGATGACCTCTCCCAAATTTTCACGTTCCGCCAGCGGGGACCCGCATCCAGCCACGGCCTCTCAACAAATTCAGCACCCATTCCAATTCTCTTTAACTATAGATCTGTTTTCCCACAACGCACCCTTGATGGAACATGATTTGCTCCCCGCTGTCCACGCATCCATTTTTTAACGCTTTAGTTTCTGTCATAGACTATTTATGTATCCCCCTTCAATTCACGACCATGTCCACGCAATGGATCTTTTAATCCCCCGGACGTCCGACGGGTGTGACTCCCTGATAGGGCGCCGAGTACCTACTTACCGCGCGGTTGTGGACCCTCTTTGCCTTCCGCTGTTAGGGGTTCCATGAGTTGGCATTTCCCTCCCCTTCCTGATCTGACGGTTCCTTGCACATGTGGTTCCTTAGAACGCGCAACTTTTTGTGCGCGCGGTCTTTCGCTCACTCGCGTTCCCGCGAATCTACGACAATTCTGGATTTTTTTGCTTTTTTTTTTCTACTGGAATATCCTAAGCCCCACCTAAGATTTTTCAGGCCAGGCCTGCTTAACGGGAGAAGTACCTCTCGTTCCTGAGATGATCTCTCCCGTCCAAAAGTTTTGAACCTTATAGACCCCTCCGGTTCGGCCTGCCACGTGGGCCGTGTTTTAAGATCCCCTTCACTTGCATGGGAACTCGACGATGTGAGCGAATTACTTTCTCATTTACCAGATCGGGTCGCCCCCCCCCCCTACGTGACCCCGCGTCCAAAGTTTTTTTAGTCCTGATAAACACTACCTCAGCACCCGGCGCGCGTCTGCACCTCTCGTCCCCCCCAGTCCTCAGTTCGTCACCCAGACTCCTGCGCTCCCTCCATGGCTCAATTTTACTCTTGACGGCCTTAATGCTGCCTTTCACTCCCACATGGTCGCGGCCAGCCTGCAAAATGGGGCAGCCCACTCTTTCATCTCGGCGATGTGTTCCGGTGGCCGCCCCCTCCACCGCGCGCGCTTTTATCAGTGCGCACGCGTTTTTCCTCTCTCTTTGATGGCCGTTATGGCTTGTCACGCGGCGTCGCAGCCCGTTCGCGCGAATCATAGGGGATGCTAAACTAACTTTCCACCGGGGCCTGCTTCCGCGTTTCGCAACGTTGCTGGAAAGCTATGAGACGAGTCTTTCATTCACCCTTGTAGAATAGCGGAAGTTTTAGGACACTCTGAATGGGGCTGCCGACTCCTGCCCCGCTTCATGATTCAGGGATTTCCCGATCTATTCTACATAGCGTCTTATTTTCCATGTCTTGTTTCCAGTTCTCGCCTTTCAGCCGTGTGATGGTAGGTTTTCTATCAGATAAACCTTTTTTTCACCAATATTCTTTGTCTGGTCCTTTAGATGGTAGGCAAGATGGTCCCCCCTTTTTCCCTTCCCTTATTGCCACCCTTATTATGCTGATGCGATACTGGTCCTGAAACCAGGTCCCTTCCGACCTTCTCTTTTTATTTCTATGCGTACGGGTGTCCTTTTAGAGTCAGTATGGACTGATCCCGGAACACCCTTGACTCGGTCATTTCTTCTTCGACATCCGTTTATCCAGCTCTTCCGTTCTTCAGCGGCCCCAACCAGCCTTCCGCTTCGTGCGCTGGTGTTCTACTTTTTGATAGGATCTCTCTTTTCCTTGAGTGGAAGTTATTGGATTGACGTCGATGCTCTCCTGCCCCCCTAGAAGATGGAGTTTGTCAATATTTGATGGTGCTCCTCTAGAACGTTTTGCTTTTCCTGTCTCTTTATCTCGCCAATGCTCCCTGTAGTGCGGTTTGTTAGTTGGTAGGTTACTACATTTCTGTGGATGGCTTTCAAACATGATTTTACTCGGAATCGGCTTCTCCCCTCACCCTTTTTCGTTGGTTTTTTGTCTGCATCCCTCAACCTCGACTCCGAAATTGTACCGCCCAACTGTCTGAGCCTACAAAAAAGTTTCTCGAATCGTCGCCGGCTGATTCTTCACATACCTCGGCATCTAGGCATACGGCAGGTGTTCTTTTTTGATTTTTGTCAGTTCGCGCTATTCGAATCATCGAAAAGGATCGTCCCCCCTCCTTCTTTTCGCTATCTATTGAAGGCGTTGCCAGTTTCCTCCTAAAAGACAAACAAAGCACGGGGACGGAGCCCCCTGTTCTTTTTCTCTTCTGCATTCTGCCACTCTCTGCGCTGATGGTGTTATCATCACCATTTAACAGGACCTGTTGGATTTTTAGAAAGCGTCCCCTGGTTATGGGCCTGATCTGATTTTGGTCCCCCACGGCCTTCTGATTTGCTGACATCAATTTTAGCTGGTTTTTTCGGAATCTGTTTGCGCTTGGTGTTACCCCCAAAACCACCAAACACAAACAAAAAAAACTCCTAAAAAAAACAACCCCACCAACCAAACCCCCCCCACCCAAAACAGGGTTTGGGTTTAGGGTTGTTGGGTTTTGTGGGTTGGGGGTGGGGGGTGGGGGTGGGGGGGGGGGGTGCCCTAACGCTTTGTCTTTTTTTTCTTGTGCTTCTCCTTCCTTATTCATCCAAGAGCCTTCCCGTTTCCCACCCTTTGGTAGGATCTTTAGCATGATTTTTGAGCCGGCGTTGCCTTCTTTTTGGGACCGATCTTTTTCAGCTTCCCTCGCCGGCGTCTCTTCGCTGCTGTCGGTCTTTTGTTCATTTCAACTTCGCTTCCGGGCTGACTTGTCCGTTAGCTGGTTGCTTGCGCTGCTGCGTCTCTCTGAACATCGCGACAGATTCTAGTGTTCTGTATCTCCGTTTCTGGAAAAATCTTAGATGGTTACCTTTCTTACCCTCTTTGAACCCCTTTTTTTTTTTCTTTTTCGGTCGGATGGCATTTCAGTCTTGACGAAAGCTCGAATCGGACCTGTCGTTGAAGGCCCTTGCTGGGTACCCTTTGTTCCCCCCCCTCTTTCTATTTTTCTTTGCCTCTCCTGCAACCTCGATGAACGCCCCGCATGAATCAGTAAATCTTTTCCTTACATTACTCCGTTTTGATTATTTTCTTGGCGTTGCGTCATGGCTTGCGTGCGTTTGAATTTTTGCCCCTGCTCCATATCTTCTAATTGTTTAATTCCGCTTTTTCCTCTCCTCTCTCTGGTCAGATTAATCTGGCGTCCTTTTCACCTTACGCCCCCCCCGAACGACCCCTGCGAGTCCCGCCCTTGATCCCCTGATATTCAGCTAGTTCATCCCAGACCCGACACTCTTCGCTTCTTCTCCGCGACCCTTCCTCCTTAAGCACCAGTGAGCGTCTGTAACCTCCCTTTACTTCCCCTCTTGGTGAAGAACACTCCCCATTCCCTTTGATCAACCCAGCGCCGGCAAATTTCTTCATCATCGGTCCCAGCCCCCTTTGAGTCTCTGCGTCGGATCTCTTTCCAGCCAGTAGTTTCCCAGTCCGAACTGGCTGATGACGTCTCCCCGGTCCTTTGTTTCTGGTTCTTGAGTCCAGAAAATCACAATCGTTTTCCACTAAGAAGGTTATTGCACCGCAACCCCTTTTGGCCCCCTCTGTACTGACCTTGATTATTATCCTCACCGTTCCGCAGAAAAAAATAGGCGGCCCCTTGCCCCAATACCCATTTCTTTTTTGTTTCAACCTAACTCTGCCGGAATGATGGTTAACACAATTTTCTTAGTAAATCTGTCCCCCTATCTCCACATTTCCGCTTGCTACGCCATCGTTTTTGTCTATTTTCCCTCAGACACCCGATTGAATCCCGGCCGACCCCCCCACTGAGCTCCTTTGTTAGTTCCTCACGTTATTTCCTATGTAATCACCGCGGCCCCCCCTTCCTTATTAATATATCTTGAGTTGGTGCGCGCCCCCTGTCGATCTCATTTTTTTTCGGTAATCCTTTAGTTTTTTCTGCTGAATGCTTTTTTCCCCCATTTCCTTCTCCGGTATCTTTGTTCTTCCCCTCCTAACCCCCCCACCACTTGTCCCTCATCGAGGCGCGCCATCAGGAATGTTGTAACGCCCTTGAGACCTTTCGGTCTTTTCCCTTACCATCTACACCCCCTGACAGTTTTTACCCCGAGCATTGCGATCGCCTAGCGAGTCCCTTCGCCAGACAACCTAGAAGAATCATGTCTTTTAGAACACTTTCTCACTTACTCGGAATCCCAACTTTTCGATTCTTGGAGTTTCGCCGAGCACTCCATTACCTTAGAGGCCCATTTTTCAGCTAATCATCCTATCTCCGCCTTTACAGCTCACGGACGCGCTTGCTTTTCCCCCCCATCTGACGCGTAGATTTATTTAAGCCCTTCTCCTCGGACTGAATATTGCACCATACTATTGTTTTTTGTCCCGAGCACCCGCACATAAGCGCGATCCCACTCCCTTACGTCTGGATAATCTCCAGCCTACCTTGGGATTCCAAAGGATTTGGCAGCAGCACTCGCGCAGGTTCAATTTTTTTCATGAAAGCCTTTCACTCCCGACAGAGTGCAGCCAGTAACCTCCCGACACTCCCCCTTTGATCGGGATAGTTCGTCGCCAGAATCCTGAGTACACGGCGACGATGGAAAATCACTCGTTTTTTTCCGATTTGAGTGGATCCCTCGCCACTCTTCCCTAACCTCATCCGGGTCCCAGAGCTGCAATCGATCCCCCCAGCTTTCCTTTAGGGATTTTCCCCATTCAGCCGCCCCTTTTCCCTTCTCCTATGATCCTCTTTTTTATTGCTTTCCAATTCTGGTTTTTTCCTTCTTGAGTTACTCTTACCCTACGTGCGAACTTCGGATCGTTGAAATTCTGGCAGTGGCAGGTTTCGATACCTCTGTTTGTGCCCCTTTTCCTCCTCCAAAGCGTTCTAGCGTCCCCCCCTCCCCATGATTAGTGATAGCTGCAAAACTGTTTGCGTTCGAAACGCGCTGGCGTGTTTCTCGGCCGCTCCCCAGCCTCCTCTTCTCTTCTTTTGTAGCCCCTGGGGCCGCTCAACTTTTGTCTTTTTTGCAGACTCTTTCTCCTATAACCATCTCTTTTCTTCGTGCCTTCCTTTGATTGTCACCCTTTTTTCTTTCTTTGCAGAGGCTTGCCTAGTCGAAGACCTTTTTTTCGATTCGGTCGTCCCTGTTATTCCTACAAGTTGGCGTTGATTCAAGTTCTTTGTGGACGATGCGATCTCTTCCTCCACGCCGTCGAGACATCTTCCTGCGTCCCCTTGCCCTTTCCTGACCCCAGGCCGCGGCACTTCCCAGACCACTTAATTTTTTTTGCCGAGCGTCCTATAAGGGTTTTTGTGTCTCGTTTGCGTTCCCTTACCCTTTTTTTTCCTTTGCCATGCCGAGATGGACTCCCTGACCCTCGTTTCCTTTTTTGATTGGAGCCTTTAAAAACAACCCTCTAGGCCACTTCGACCAATTTTTTTGCCTCCAGAATGGAGCCGCAGAGCTTGCTCCGTTGGCTTACCTCGCGAGTTTTTTTTCCCCCCAACACTACTCTTTGCGCGTTATCCTTCTTTTTAAGGAACCCCTAGATCGTTTCTTCATGAGGCGCACTTTCACTTCCCCCCTGGCCGCAGTTCAGCCGTTCGACCACACCTCCAAGTTTGCCGTGTACCCTTTCCCCTCGCGCGTCAGCAACCTCCTAGAGGCCGCCGGAACCTTTCTCCCATTTATTCTTTTGCGTTGATTTCCGTCCCCCCTGCGAGGTCCTCCCCGCTCCGCTCCACTCCTGTAAGTTCCAAAATGGCTTCTCTCCCGACGAAAGCCTGGCATGCGTTGTCACCAATCCCTTCCCCCTATCCTTGCAGCTCAGTTCTTCCTTTTTTGCCGCTGCCGTTTTTGCTTTTAGCATTTGCGAGAACCAGATCTTCCATTTTTGCTTCTCTGCAATTTCTTCTACTGCCCTTTGGTTCTCCCGCTTGTCGGCGACTCAAGACCAGAGCGGCCCCGTTGCCTTCACTGATCGGTACGAGCGAATTTGCCCTTCTCCGGACTCGCAATTTCTGCACTGAGATTAGCCTTCTAGTCCTCTTCCTCCGTCTCTTTTCTACGTCCAAGCTATTTGCGATTTTAACGAATCCTCGTCCGCCAGGCCCCTGAGATTTTTCGACCATCGCTAACCAGACTGCTGCAATGCGGATATCGGTCTCTTACGGGTTTTCTTTTTCCTCCTACGATCGTCCTCTTGCGTCCGGAGTTATAGGTGACTTGAGACCGGTCGATGCCGGCACCCCCAGGCCCTTCGGCGGTCTCACTCCTTCGGTCGAGAAATCTCCTTCTTTCCCTTCCCCCCTTTTTTTTTTTGAGTGTACTTTTCCCTAAAGAAGAGAGTCGCCCGCGGTCTTCCGGCATCGCTCCTCTAATGCTCAAAGCCTCAGCCTCCACCTTAGGTGTCCCTTAGTGACCTTCGACCACCCGGCGTCACCCTCCGATTCAGCATGGGCGATTGTATTTTCGCTCTGTCTTCCTTTCCTTTCCCCCTCGCAGGTGGCTTCGCCCTTAGGATAACTTCTTCAATCGTGTATTCCCGCTTGTCCCACCTCCCAGTCTCCATCACTCTTCCGCTGATCCTCTCCAGGGAGTGTCGCTCACATTGAATTCCTCCTTCCTCCCCCTCGCTCGATGACCCCTCGTCCCCCCCCCCCTCTCGGCATTTTCGGTCGGAGGATCCCTCTTTATCCGCCGACCGTTGAGCACAGGCAACGGGTTCGCGCCTTCCCCTTCTCAAGAGAAGCCCAATTGATACGACTGTTATCGCTCTTTTTGACTGCCTCCACGGCCGCTTCACAAATTCGCATTCACTGTCTATTTCCTCTTGCAACCTGATTTTTTTCAACACGCACGAGCTGTTTTTCGTTTATCCTCTTTTTGAACTTCCTCCATTTTATAAATTTTAGTTTTTTCTAGACTTGAACAGCGGTTCGAAATTCCCGGAAAACTTTCTTCCTGGTCCTCTGCTTGTGCCGGCGGCCTTATGAGGGTTGCTGACGGCTGCCGGCGCCCCCCCCCCCCCTTCCGTTTAACGGGTCCTTGATGGTGTGCTTACTTCGAAGCCAAAGTTTCTTTAGAGTTCCATGAGTGAGACTAAACGCCCCCCTTCTTTTTGATTAGCGGCCAAGTTGAACCCGGTTGTCAGTTTTTCCCTTCCCCCGCTATTGGAGCCTTTTTGAGTCTTGTCAGTTGCGACATGTCCCGCTTCCAATTCTTGATATGGTTGTGACTTTCATATCTTCCGAATTTCCTCCTGACCTTGGGTAAGGGCAGTCATTCTTACCCCGGGCCTCCCTTCCTAGTGCTTTGAAACTTTCTTCGAACACCAAGGGGACCCTTATAGCATCGGCTTCTTCCTTCTCCCCCCCAGTCGTGGTTTCGGATGGATGACCGTGGTTTCCTCCTCTAAGCCTGTACGAGCTTCTGTCGGATGCACTTTCTCCCCAGCTTCGTTGTCTCCCCCCTCTTTTTTCATCTCCTCCCTTTTTCTGAAAAAGGTATCTCCCTCTTGGAATTCCCCTTCCCTCCCGCATTGTCTGAACGCCGGTCCCAGCGAACTCATGCCCCCATCAAATTTCCCGCGGGAGACGTCGCCCCTGCAAATGCCTATCAATTATCTCCCGCCCGTTCTTCCTTCTTTCTGCACTCCAATTCGCGTGCCGCCCCATGTTCGCCCCCTCCTTCTCCTTCGCCGCATCGTGTTTGTTGGTAAGTTCCACCCAACCCTACCGCTTCGCTCAGTCTCAACTTTTAAGCTTTGCAGCACTTGCTTTCCGAGGACGACGAAACGCTTTCGCCCTTTCGGCTCCTCCCCAGGGATGGCTCACACAGACTTTGTAGGGAAGTTCTTTTCACTTTCATCCCCTTTTTTCCTCCATGAGGACCGAGAGGGAAGGAAACATCTCTTTCGGCTCGCGATGACCGGTCTGTTCCCCCTTCTTTTTTCCTTGAAGCTATGGCCATCTCCTACCACTGGAGAGGACGAGGGCTCTTTCCTCTCTCCAATCTCGCGCTTCCTCTTCATGTCGTGTTAAAGTTCCTAGTCCGTGGACGCGTCGTTTGGTTTCGAATCTCTCACCGTCAAGATCAAACCCGCTTTTTTTTTTCCTTGGTTATGGTTTCGCGGTCGGAGTGATGACGCGGCACCATGCCACCTTTTTTCGCCTGCTACCTCTTTTTTTGCCCGCTTGCGCCCAGTTCCTCTCTGAGATTTGCCGAGTTACGCTTTTCCTTCCTACCAAATAGATTATCGCAACGTCCTCCGCTTTGACACCTTCACCCAGATCGACTTCTTCCAGACGACCCACCTGGTGAGAAGGAAAGTCTTTCGAGAGATAGGAGCGTTATTTCCCCCCTTCTCGCCGTTTCTCTGAGTTGCCCCTTCTCTCCAACTTCCCCCCTTCTTTGGTTTGGCTCTCCTCTCGATGTGACTTTAGGTTGTTGAACGAACTGTCTCGGGATGAATGTCTCCTCTGTGCTCGGTCTTTTTCTTTTTTTCGTCCATTGAGAACGTTCCCTCGCTTGAATGGTTAACACCATTCCTTTTTCGGCTCCCCTTCTTCCGCCTGGTTTTTTTTTTCTGAGGAGACATCCGATTAACCTCTCCGAAGGCCCCCCTCAATCTTTGCAGCCCCTTCCCTCCCTTTGATGACCACAACAACCCTTTCGTCTCGCCTCTTCTGGCTTTTATTCTCCACCAGGCTCCCTCGTCATCCGGCCTGGCTCGGTTTTATTGCCTTTTCTCCCCGCTTAGCCTATTTGAGAAGGAAAGTCGTCCCTTCCGCAGTTCCCCCCCCCTTTCTTTTTGCGTGCCGGAAATACACCCCCAACGCGGCTTCGAACCCTTCTTTTTTGCTGACGATCGTTTTGAAAAATGCTTTCTGATGGGCCGCTGATGTTTGGTTCCTGACCATTCAGGAATCGTGGGTTCCCGCATTTAGAGTTCACTTCCATCCGAAATGGTCTGTTTTCTTCCTGGGTGGAATTCTTTTTTTTTCATTAAACCTCGCTTTGCATGGAGTGCGCCTGTGGAGTTCATACCTTTTTTGCACAGTGTGTCTTGACGATCTACCCAATGAACGGTCGAGTCTTCCAGGAGGGTTAGGTTCCGTTTCCTTTCTTCTCAGATCTCCCCCTCTCTTACGCTGCTGAGGAATGGTGATGTTTTTCCTGATTTTCAGGACCGCCGGGCGGGCCGCTGCTCTTGATTTTTTTCTCCCCTGCTGCGGAGGTTGCTTGCCTCCGCAGATAATGCTCTGCTGTCTTTTTCTTTTCCGTTGCTCCAAGCCTCCCCTTCTCGGTGTAGTGGAGTATGCCCCTTCTTTTTAGCGGACCCCGGATTATGGCCACTTTCCGGGTCAATGGGTTAACTTTCTTTTTTTTTCATTTCAGGGTATAATCCTCCTTCAGCAATTGGACAGGTTTCCTTTTTTTCCCTTAGTTCCCCACTTCGCCTGAGTATTTCGCTTTTTTTGGCCCTTTCCGACTGCAAACGCACCGCACTTAAGTCCTCTTTTGTTTCTTTCTCTATTAATTGAGTTTTCTTCTCTTCTTTTTTCTCTTTGCCAAGAGAAATATCAAGGCTTTCCCCCTTTTAATTTCCCGCCGGGGACGCGATACTCCGTGCTTTCTTGTCTTCCTACCCTGTAAATGACAACGACCCTCCGTCCTTCACGTCGTCCCTTCTTCCCTCCGATTTCGCTCCTTCCTTTTTCCCTCCCACGTAAACAATAGTCGCGCTTCTTGGCTACTCCTCCGCTCCGCACACCAGGCTTTTCCTTTCCATCCACCCTCTTTTCTTTTGGGTGCTAACACCGACCTTCCGTCTCGAGTCAAACCACCTTCTTTCGATTATCAGCCTCCCCCCATGCGGCAGCTGCGCTTTCCTCAGTGATTCCTCCCTTCCGATCGTCGAACGGCGCTTTTCAGATCGATCGAGAGAACCTTTTCCCCCCCGTGAACATAGACGGTATGGTTTCCCTCCCCAGTTCTTGATGTCGACCAGCGGGTTGATCGCATATCCTTTCCCCAAATCGAGGGCATCATTTCCAAAGTTCCATGTTTATCATTTTCCCCCCCTCCTCTGAAGACTTTGCGCCCAAATCAGCGAAACCCCCTTTCTCTCGTCCTTCGAGTAGCGGTTCCATCACTATGTTTGAGCCCCGCGTGGTTGGTATTTCTCCCGAGATACACGCCCTTCCCCCTGGCCCTCCTGATCTAATGGGATTCTCTCCCTTATAATTCGGAACCAACGCGCCTCCCCCCAGGATGCGAGGATAGATTTGTATTTGCGTGAATCAGCCTGATCCTCTCCAGGTAATTTTTTGCCCTTTAATTTTGTATTTGCCGACTCGTTCCCCCCCTGGGGAAGGTACTTTGTTAGGTTCTCTGATATCCGGGTTTTTTCAAACAAAACCTCCCATCTCGCAAAGTGGTGTCGCCTCTTCGGCAATTTCCATACGGAATTACCTGCTTTCTGTCCAATGTAGGAACCTCCCAATAACCCCTCGCCTCTCCTTGACGCTTCGCCTTCGCACCGAGAAGTATCAGCACCCCTCGTAAGATCAGGCACACACCCTCAATCTCATATCCTTTCCAATCCCGAGCTATTGCGATGCCTTGCCCGCGTCCCCCCCCGAATCATTTAAAACACCCCCTCAAGGATCCCGTTCCTGCTGACCTGTTGGCCCCTAGACGTTATCTTTTTTGAAGGGCTGCTCCATCTTAATATGACCATTTAAGCGGGTGGTCTGTCCTCTGTCCCGTCTCCGTAACTAATCCTGAGCAGGATCATTCGTCCCACGATGCAACTCGGCCCTCCTCTGGAATTTGCCGAGCACGACGACCCCTTTTCCGTTTTTTTTCCTTAACCCACCCCCCGGACCAGCACTTGGATAGGGATAGAGGCCTCACGATGATTCGAACCGCCGGAAGCCGTTCTCGAGATTGATAGTGTTTTTTTTTTTTTTCCTCATCGTTCCCTGCATCCCGAGTGGGACAGAGCGGCCTTTCGTGCGTGTGCAAAACAAAAAGGGGGAAAAAAACAAAACCACCATCAATTCAAACACCAACCCAAAAGTACAGTAACCCCCAACCATCCAAAACAATTTTTTTTTGAAAACCACCAAAATAGCGTCTGAAACCTTTCCACTGCACCTCCTTTCAGAGCTTGTCCGTCTTCCATCTCGTCTAATTGTTATTCAATTAAAACTGGAAAGAGCGCTTGCACCCGCTTTGGGATTTGAGCCTTTGCCCCACCGACACGGCGTTTTTGCGTTCCTCCAAATCTTTCTGGTTTTTAACCCCCCACCCCCACAAACCCTACCCCCCCCCCCCCCCCCCCCCCACCCCCCCCCCCCCCCCCCCCCCCCCCCCCCCCCCCCCCCCCCCCCACCCCCTCCCCCCCCCCCCCCCCCCCCCCCCCCCCCCCCCCCCCCCCCCCCCCCCCCCCCCCCCCCCCCCCCCCCCCCCCCCCCCCCCCCCCCCCCCCCCCCCCCCCCCCCCCCCCCCCCCCCCCCCCCCCCCCCCCCCCCCCCCCCCCCCCCCCCCCCCCCCCCCCCCCCCACCCACCCCACCCACCCCCCCCCCCCTCCCCCCCCCCCCCCCCCCCCCCCCCCCCCCCTCCACCCCCCCCCCCCCCCCCACCCCCCCCCCCCCCCCCCCCCCCCCCCCCCCCCCCCCCCCCCCCCCCCCCCCCCCCCCCCCCCCCCCCCCCCCCCCCCCCCCCCCCCCCCCCCCCCCCCCCCCCCCCCCCCCGCAAAGCTTTTGAACGCGGCCCCAACTTCTCCTTCGCTAACCGCTCTGGCTGTGTTTAGTGGACGTGCGATCGACAGGCGCTCTTTTCTTTGAACATTTGCGGTGAGTTGCTCAATTGGCGCGAGGCTTTTGGCTTTGTATCTTACACCTTCTTCGAACTTGGACTGGCGAGCGTAGAACCTTGTTTATTGACATTATTTCTTCTGTTAATGATTTTTCGATTTTTTAGGTGATTTCCCCCTTTGCGTGTTAGTCGTTGTTCCTTTCCCCAATTGGGGGTTTGTTCGCTGAGAACGTATTGGTGGTTTCCCGCAGTCTCTTCTCTTTGACTTCCTCCGAAACTCCGTAGTCTACGCCCTAGGTCGTCCCCCGACTCCCTCTCCATGGCCTGGTTTCAAATTCCGACCACATGTTTGAACTCAGTCCTTTCTCTGTGTCCCCCCTTTGGTGTAGTTCCGCTCCCCTTTCGCGACACCGCACCTTTCTTGCCGCTTTTCCTTTTGGCATGACCCCTCGTTGTGATTTCGCTTGCTGACCCCTTATGGAACTACACCAGGCAGACCTTTCGCCGACATCTGTTCGTGGTGATCCGCGCGGCACACCCTCTTTCAGACTCCCGCCAATTCGTCGCGTTCTCCTGTAAACCGTTTTTTTCTGATTTTTTTCCCCGCGACCCGCGGGGATCCTCTGCGCATCATGCCCCCAAAAGGAGGCTGCGCATTTTTTTTTTCTGTATCAACACCTCACCCGCCGACTCCTGGATCCCATTCCCCTGCGACGAGCCGCTTCAGCAACCGTCATCGGCCTCCTTTACCCCAATTAGAAATTTTGTGGTCTTGTTCCTCGTGACTTTCGAAGACAATGAGGTGCCCTTTTCCGAGTCCCGAGCATCCTCCCCCTTTCGAAATGATGCTTACATCGACGAAACATGCGGCCCCCCGCCCGACCTTTGTTCTCCCACCCCCCCCAATTTTGCTTGATTCCGATCCTTTTGATGCATTTGCGGCCTCTGTTTCTTTTTTGCCGGGCGTCATGCTTTTTTAGCCATATGGCTCTAGAGTTTCCAATTGCTTTTCAGGGTCTGCCCTTGCCACCAGTTGCCTGTTTCTGAAATCTTCGATATCCACGACCTCTCCCGACCGGACCTTTTTTTGGACCTCTCCTTCACTCTTCCCATGGGCGGCTTCTTAATTCTCCTTTTCACCAAACGCATCCTCCTCTCCCCTGCGTTGATGATTAGCGGTTCTAGTATGAGCCCGAGAAGCCTTTCTCGGAAATCTTGATCAGCCGTTCCTTCCTCTCTGCATGAGACCTTTTTTCCCCTGACTTTCAAGTAGACCGAGGACCGTTTCTCCTCTGTGGCGTATGCACTAATTTTTCGAGAAAATTAGGCATTTCCCCCCCCCGTCGGATATCGTTGCGGGCTAATTCTTCAGATAACTGCTGGAAGCTTCGGTCCCTTTCCCCGCTTGGTGGAAAAATCTTGCTCTTCTCTTTCTCTTTTGTTGTGAGGATCGAGAGACCCGACTTTTTTCTCGCCCTCCTTTGAGGTTCTTGGAATGTCTCTCCGGCATCGCCTTCCTTCGAATGCAACGATAAAAGTCCCTCCCTCTTCCGACATTGTCGCGATTTCGTCTGTCCGACGCGCACTTTTCCAGAGCCAGATATTCCGAATGGGCGACCTTCTCGCGCTGGTAGAGGCTGACCTCGCGCCTTTTGCGGAGGCGGTTCTTCTTTTGATTTCAATCGCAAGTCTTAGCTTGTTTATGTGACTCGAACAGTCTCCTTTTCTTAATTTCGCGTTCGCAATATCAGGGCGCGTGTTTTCCGACACTCGCATTCCGCCTAGGCGCCCATGCTGCTCGTGACAGATTTTTTTTTTTAGCATTTCGCGGTCTCCGTTCGGCGGTGTGAAGATTCGCCTCTTTCTCTTCCCCTGCAATTCCGAATCCCGCAGAGAAGAGCAAATTGATCGAACGATTTTTTT
>Ga0179593_1451031_pt1 | contig 20816 bp, 38 predicted proteins | sample CZODoug2_1_08_16_FD_185931 | JGI IMG/M metagenome (GOLD analysis project Ga0179593, IMG submission 185931) | Vadose zone soil fungal communities from Angelo Coast Range Reserve, California, USA - CZODoug2_1_08_16fungal (PacBio error correction) | ecosystem: Environmental > Terrestrial > Soil >... | reverse complement strand
CGTTTGAGGTGTTTGTCCAAACTACTTCTTTTGTTGACCTTTTCTCCTTTTCCTATCGCGTATCCTGTTTCCCCGCCCTGGGCCCCTTTTCACCCTGCTTTTTTTATGATTTTCGTCGGGTTTCACTGCCCTTTTGTGAGTTCCCCTCTTTCCCAAAAAGCCTCCTTCATAGTTCCCCCCTTTTCCCACAACCCCCCCCCCCAACACAAAAAAAAACCCAACACCAAAACCCCTTTCCCTTTGCCTGCTCTCGTGTCCCGTTTTTCCTTTTTTTTGTTGCGCCTATGTTTTGCTCCCACAATTGTCGAGGTTGGACCAGGTTCCTTTTGTTCCCCCCAAATTTGTGTGGGTTTTTACCCCCCTTTTTTTCTTATGGTGGCTCGAGTGTGTTTCATTTGGTTGGGGAGTTAAAATTCCCAAAAAAACCAACTTTTGTCTGTCTTTTTTTTTTTTCCCCCTTCCTTTGGCACAGTGTTTTTTTCCCCACCACCTCTTTCTGGACTTTTTGTGTGCCGGAAGGGATCGATTTTGTCAACCGGGTATTTTCCCAATTTCTCCAATTATGTTTTTTTTTTTTTGCCACTCTGTCCTGCCAACTCAACCCCCCCTGTTCTTTGAGATTCCCTTGCTTTTCCAACCGCAGCTTTCAGAAGCGTTCTTTCAGGCCCTCTTTTTTTTTTTTTTTTTTTTTCATCAGTTTGATTTTCTGTTTTTTCAAGTTTTTTCCCCCCTCCTTGTTGTCTTATTTTTTTTCCCCTGGTTTGTTGGTGTCACCCTGACCGGGGTTTGTTTTTTCCGAAAGTTTTGGGCTGGTGTGTTTACACCCCCCCCCCCCCCCTTTTTACTTTTTCCCCCTAACAGATTGGTTCTTTTTCCCCCTGTCTTTCTTGGCCACCAAAAAACACCCAAATTTTCCCCCCAAAGTTTTGTAATCCCCTCAACCCCGCCCCCACCACACACCCACCCCCCCCACCCCCGTGAAATCCAAACCCCCCCCTCCCAAATGTCCCCGTGCCCCCCCCCCCCCCCCCCCCCCCACCCCCCCCACCCCCTCTTTAGTGTCCGTGCCCCCTTTCGGGTTTGTAATACCCCTTCACACCTCTTTTCATTTACGTTTCTTCGGGGTTTTTTTTAAATTGGCGTCCCCACACCAACTTTGGTACCGTTTTTCTTTCCCGAGGCGTTTTTCGCCCCGCCGGTTTCCTTTTTCTTTTTTTTGAACTGGGTTTGTACCCCCGCCCGCATTTTTTTTCTTTTTCCTAATCGTCCTTGCATCTTTGGGGCTGGATAGTTCTGTTTTGGGGTTTGGCCTTTTTTTTTTTTTTTCTTCACCTCTTTTGTTTTTTGGTGGCACTGGGGGTTGGTAGTGCCCCTAGGTTGTTGACGGTTAAGTTTTGATGGTGGGTTTTTTTTCTTTCGCCCCTCCTTGGGGGACCGAGGAATTGGCCCGACCCCCCCCGTTTTCTCAACCCTTATTGTGGGTGACTTGTAGGGTCAAAACACCCAAAAGGTGTGTGGTGTGTGCTGTCCTGATTCTTCCTCCACAGTGTTTTGTGTTGCGTCGATGTCGGTGCTTTTTGTGCTTTGTGTTTCCCCTCCGCGGTTGACCAGTTCTCCGTCCTCAAAAGTTCCTTTCGTTGGGGGTTCCCCACCGTTTTGTTTCCCCTGTTTTTCCTGGTGGGCTTTTTGTTTTTTTTGGTTCTGTTGTCCCCCCCCCCCCCCAACCCAAGACCCCCAGTGGGTTCCCCCCCCCCCCCCCCCCTACACAACCCCCTTTTTTTGATGGGGAGTTTTTTTTTTTTTGACCAACATTGTTGCCATTTTTTTCGCTGGGCGGCCCCCCCATCCTGATTTCTCCCCCTTCCCTGTCGTTTGGGTGGAATTTGCCCCTTTCAGAGATTTTTCCTGTTGCCTTTTTTTTGGGACATTTCGATTTTCCCCCGTTGACTGCTGTTTTTTTGGCCTCCCTGGGCCCTTGTTTCTTCAAAGTTGGTTGACTGCGATTGTGAGTTTTCCTTTACGTGCGTCTTTCTTCCCCACTGTTTTCTCGATTTAAAAAACTGACTCTTGTCCATCTTCTCTCCCTTTCTTTTTCCCCCTCCCCCAAATACGTTTTTGTTTCGCAATTGTTTCTTTTTTACGGGAAATTTCCTTTTTTTCCCTCCCCCCCGATCATTTTTTTTTTGCTTTTCCTGTCACTGTATTTGACAACTTTCCAGCACACCCCCCCCGGGCTGTGCCAGAACCGGCCCCATTTTTTCGTTCTGGAAAAACCAAAAACCCCCTTTTTGTCCCCTCTAATTTTCCTTCCCAAAAACCCCCTGGCAACGGTTTGGCCCCCATGCGGTTGTTTTTGTGTTTGGAAGGTGAGATGTCCTCTTTTGCGGTGAATAGTCCCCCAACAACACTTGGCTCCCCCTCTCCCTGTGGCGTGCTCTTGGTTTCCCCCCCTGGCCCCCACCTAACCCTCAAACCGGCCCCCCTTCCCCCCAAAACAACGACTTTTTCCCCCCCACCAAGCTTTCTCTGACCAAAGTTGCAAACCCCACACCTAACCGCTTTGGGCACACTTCTCCCATTTTTCCTGTGCTGAAAAATTTTCCTTCCCTTTCACTTCCCCAAACTTTTTTCAGTTCTCTTCTCTTTTTGCAGGTGTGATTCACCGTTTGTCCCGGGTGGTTTCAATTGATTTGTTTCGCTCCCCGGGTGTTCTCTGCTGCGGTACAATTTTCCCCCTCTTTTCCTTCTTTTTACATAATTTCTCCTTTTGCTGTCCCTTTCCCCCCCCCTTTTTTTTTCTGGCCCGAGTTTTGCGACGACCTTGTGTCCCCAAAAACCCCCCAAAAAAACCCCCTTCTAGAATTTTTTTTTCCCTCCCTCAAGTTTTTTTCCCCTGCCCCCACCCACCCCAAAAAACCCACGTGCCCTTTTGACACTGTTGGTCGGCCATTTTGGAACTTTTTTTTCTGGTCTCGTGCCGCCCCCTTTTTAACATGCTGGGGTTTGCCCCCAAAAGTTTTTTGCGGTGGGCTTCCCCGGTTAACCCCTCTTTTGTTTGCCCCCTGCCCCGGCCCCCCCACCTATCAGACTTTTTTTGTTTTTCTTTCACAACCACCCCCCCCCCCGTGCCTTTTTTCCATTAACACCCCCCCCCCCCCCACTACCCCCCTTAGGGGTTGGTTTTGTGGTTTGGGGATTGCCGCCGGTACCTTTTTTTTTGGTGGTTGGTTGGGTTGGTGCTGGTTTTTGTCTCCCCCCTCCCCCTTTTTTTTTTCAACCACTTTTTTTTTTTTGTTAATTGTGCAAAACCAACCCATTTGCTGAAGCTTCCTTTTTCTGGGGGTCTTTTTTTCCCCGTGCCCCTTGGTTGTGACCTTGCCCCCACCCCCACCCGCTTCCTCTGCCGTTTTTTAGTGTGTTTTGTTTTGCTTTTTTGTCCCCCTTTTCTTGTTATCCCCCCCCCTTTTTTTTGAACCCCTTCGTGGTTGCAAAACCCACCACCAGTCCCTCACGTTTTTTCCCCCTCGTGCCCGTCAATGCCCTCGGTGTTCCCCAGATTTTGCAGCTTCTTGCCCCCCTTGTTGTTTTTTTCTTTTTTTGTTTCAGTTTGCCCAAAATTTTTCTTCCCTGTTGACTTTTCCCTGATTGAACCCTGTTCCTCCCCCCTCCCCGATTTTGCGGGCCCGTGTTTGTGGGGTGGTGACCCCCCCCCCCCCTGGTGTGTTTTTTTTTTTTTTTTTTGTTATTGGTCCCAGTTTTTTTCCTCCCCCCCCCCCTTTCAGTTGTTTCTTTCCAAAAAACCTTTTTTGGCCCTTTTTCTTTAGGACTCCACCTCAAAGGTTTCCGATTTAAAATTGTGCTTTTTTCCCCCAGTCTTTTTTTGGGCTGGTGGGTCCCGTTGACTTTTGTCTGCACCGCCTTGCCCCGTGCATCCTCCCCCCCCCTTCCAAATCTGTGGGTTTCTGCCATTTTCAGGTTCCCTGTGTTTGGGTCCCTTTTTTTTCGCACCCCCAAGTTCGTAACTTTTTTTTTGTTGTTTTGTGAGTGAGTTTTGGTTCGTGCCTTTTCACCCTTTTTTCATTCTTTTTTTGTTTTCCCCCCCCCACTGGTGTCCTGCCCCCCCTGGGCCAGTTGCGGGGGACCTTTTTTTTGCTTTTGTCCCGTCGGTCCCTGCCGAGGCCCTACCAGTTTTTTTTCCCTCCCCGGCCCCTAAGTTCCCCTTTTCCATTCTGTTAGAAACAGTCCTGCTTTTTTGTTTCCCCTCCCCTCACCAAAAAAAAGCCCCCCCTTTTTTCCCCTTGTTGTCAGTGGTTGCCTCCTTCCCGTTTTTTTTTCATCCCCCTTGGAGCCCCCAAACTTATTTTCCTCGGGTCCTTTTTTTTTTTTCTTTCCGAAAAACAGTCGATTCCCTTTTATGTTTCGGTCCCCAACCCCAGTTTTACTTTGCCTTCCCCAACACCCATCCAACATGTGTTCCTGGGGGTATGTTGTTTGACAAGGGTTCCATTCCATTTTTGCCCTTTTAACCATGTGATGGGCTTTTTCTTCCCCCATCCCTTCTTTTTTTCCATTCGTTTGGTCTTGTCTCCTTTTTCCCCCAAACCAACCGGTAATGCCAAAGTTTTCTTTTTTGTGTTGTTTCCGGTTCCATCCCAACCCGTGTGTGTTCCCAATTTTTTTTCTAAGGGTTTGGCCAATTTTCAAACAAAACCCCTTTTCCCGTTTTCCAGCCCCCCCGTGGTGTTTGGTTCACCCCACCTTTAACTTGCCCTTTTTGGCACCCCTTTGACAGCCTCCTTGAAGTATTGCCTGTTTTACAAGATCTCCTCAACCAAACCCCCCGTTTTTCACCCACTTTCTTTTTTTCTTTTCCCCCCCTTTGATTTTTTTCTTTGGGCCCTGTTTTTTTTGCAGTTGTGACAAAACCCTCATTGGGCTGGGGCCCCTTTGTGCCCCCCTATTTTTTTTTTTTTGTTTCAACCCCACCCGGTTTCTCTCCTTTCTTTTTTTTTTTTTCCCTGGTTGGCCCCACCCCCACACATCCTTGGCCCGTTTATTTCCGTGTGCCCTTCTCGTCTGAACAGGGCTGTGTTTTTTTGCTCTGTTTCCCCCCCCCCCCCCCCTTTTCCCTTCCCGGTGTAACCCACAATTTGCGTTCCTCTTTTTTGTGTGTAAAAAATTGGTGGTTTCAAGATTCCCCCATACCCACCATCTTCGTTTGCCCCCAGTCCTTAGTGGACTTGTAAACAAACCCAATCCCCCTGCCCAAGTTTTTTTTCGTTCAACCCCCCACCCCCCCCCCCCCCCAGCTTTCTCTCGTGTGGCCAATTTTGGTAATCTCCCCATTGGCCTTTTTTGTTTTGCACCCCCATAACTTTCTGTTTTTTCCTTTTTGGTGGGCGTTGTCCCTTTTCTGTTTGTTGTTTTCTTTCTTTTTTTTGGGTTGCGACTGGTCCACACCCCCTTTTTGGGGTCCTTTTCCCTTTCCCGTGTTTTTTTACCCAATTAGTTTTTTCCTTCCCCACGGGTTTTTGGTTGTTTCCTCCTTTTTTTTTTTCCCTGTGAAAAATTGAACTTTTACACAACCCACCAACCAACACCCCCAACCTTGCCGGTTTTTTGTTGTTCACCTGCCCCCCCTCTTTTTTCGTGTTTTGAAGTTTTCTGCCGTCCCCGTGGCGGCCTTCAGTGTTGTTACCCCCCTCACCCCCGTGAAAAAATTTCCACCAATGTTTTTTTCCCCCCCCCCCATGAAGTCTTTTTTCCCCTTTTTTTTGGTGCTCATCATCCAGGCCTGTTGTTCCCCCACCAGTCAACCCTATAGTGACAGGTGGATGGTTTTCACGTTCACCCCCACAGCCTTTTGTGTTAAAATTGTGGTCTTGACCCCCAGTTTTGAACGCCCCGTCCCACTTCCCCACTCTCTTTCCCCCTGGGTCGCTGGTTTTTGTGTATTTTGCAACAATCCCTTTTTTGTTTCCTTTTCTGACCCTTTTGACAAACCCTGCCTTTTTCTTCAACAGTTCGGCAACTTCTTCCTTTATTGTGGTGGACCCAACCCACCAAGGGACATTACTTGTTTTTTTGGTTTTTTTTTTTTTTTTTTTTGGTTTTTTGAAGTGCGTTTCCTCCCCCCCCCGGCCGCACCCCCCCCCCTGGTGGTGAACCGTAAGAATTGCCCCCCCAAAAACCCCCACTTTTCCTTTTTTTAGTTTTTTTTTTACGTGTATCCCCTTCGCCAACACGTTGTGTGACCCCCCTGGCACCCGTTGTCCCTCCCCGTGACCACTGCTGCCCCAAAAAAATGGTGTCGACCCCGCGTGTGTCGGGACCCCCCCCCGTCTCCCCATTGACCGGTGTTGGCTTTTGCCATTCCCCCCCCCTGCTGTTTGCCCGTGGGTGTGAAAATTTTTTGTCCCCAACCACACACATTCCCCCCCCCCACCCATCTGTTCCCCTTGCCCATAGTGTTCACCATTGGTTTTTTTTTTTTTGAGGTTTTTCCATTCTCAACCTTGGGGGGTGCCACTGATTTCTTCCCCCCATTTTTTTCGGGTTTCCCCCCACCGCGGTGTTCACCCCTTTTTTGTCTGTCTCTCCCCGCCCGCACCTTTGGACCAAAAAACGTGAGGGAAAAAACACACCAGTTTTCTCGTGTTTTTTACTTGCTTCCTGGGTGTTCCTGTTAGTTTGCGCGTGCAGTTTTTGATGCTTTTTTTCCCATTTTTTTGCCTCTTTTTCCCCCCCCCACAACGGATTTTTTCACGGTGTTCACTTGGGTTTTTTTTTTTTTCCCTTCTCCCTCCACTCCCCCAAAAAAAACAAACCCCCCGTTTTTTGGTGCACGTCTTGGTGCCTTAGGGGTCCCGTTGGCCGCCGGGTACCCCCTTTTCTTAAAGTTTTCCCCTCCTTGCCCCACCGTGCCCCATTTTCCAACAAAATTTCCCATCCTGGTATTTTGAAAGTTTCCCGTTTTCCGGGCCCCCTTTTTTTTCAGAGTGGCCCCGTGCCCTTTTGTGGGTTGTTGAAATCCCCTTTTTTTTTTCCTGGTTCCCCCCCGTTTTAAAAACCCTCCACACCCCGGTAAGTCCCTTTTTTTCCCCACACCCTGTTTCCCTTTTTTTGTGGGTGGTGGCCCACCTTTTTCTCACCAAACTTTGTTTTTTTTTCCCCCCAAATTGGTTTTTTTAAGGGTTTTGTCCGGGGGCCCCCCTATTTCTGTGTGCTTCTTGTGTATTAGGCTTTGGGCCGCCCCCCCCCCCCTGTTCCCCCCCCCAACCCATTTTTCTTTTTTACTCAGTTTTGTTGGGGAATTCTTTTCTTGCCTTTTTTTTTTGCTTTTCAAAAAACCCACCCAACACCGTGCTTTTTTCTGGTAACTTTTTCCTGTGGGGTTGGAACCCCCGTGCCCTCAGGTGGGAACTGTGGCCCCCCCAATGTTCACTGGGGCCCGTTTTTTTTTTTTTTTGGGAACCATTCCCCCCTCATTTTTCAACACAACCCCCCCCAAACCACCCACCCCTGGGAGTTCGAAAAAAAAACGGTGGTGTGGTTCCCCAATCCTGGTTTGGCCCCCCCCAGGGGAAAACCCTTTTTGTTTGGTGTTTTTTGTCCCCCCCCCCCCACCTTTTTTTTTTTCACACGGGACCCACACTCTCTTTTTCCTGTTTTTCCGAACCATACCCCCCAACCACCCCCTTTTTGGTTTTTTTCTCATCTTGTGTTTTTTTTCGTTTTTGTCTTACTGTTTTACAACCTGACTTTTTTTTTTAGTCCCGGTCCCTGCTTCTTTGCTTGCTCGACTTTCCCCCCCTGGGAACACCAGTGTTTTTTGGCCCCTTTTTTTTTTGGTCTGGTCCGTGCTCTCAGGTGTTCTTTTTTTCTCCTTTTGTTTGTTGTGTTGCAAACCGGGGCCCCCCAAGGTTTTGGCCTGTTTTCTTTTTTCGCCCCCGCTGCATTTTATGATTTTTTTTTTTTGGATTGCACCCTTTTTGGACTTGGGGTTTTCCTTTCTCGAAATTTCTTGTTGTCCCCAAACCCCACCTCCCCCCCCCCATCCGCACCCTGTTAGTCGGAACAAATTTTGCCCCATCCCTTTTTTTCAAGTTTTCTTTTTATTGGATCCCCCATCAGGCCCCTTTTTTTTTCATGTGCTTTGTTCCCTTGGCCCAGTCCCTTTCACCTATTTCTATGTGGAACCTTTTTTACGGAGGAGTTTGTTTGTACACCCAGGGTTCACCGACGCCATTTTCCACCCCAGTGTCGGGTCGGTTGGGCCCACCGGGAAACCCCACCTTTCCCCCCGGGGTGACCGGTTTTTTTTTTTTTTTCACCTTTTTTCAAGGTGGGGCCCTTGGACGTTTACCAAAACCTTTTTTCCCCCCCTTTATTCGGCGACTTTTTCCCTTTCGGGACTGTTTGTTTCCTTAATTTCCCTTTGGGTTTTTTTTTTCAAAAGCCCACCACAACGGGGCTTTTCCCCCTTGTTGTTAAGTCCCCTTGACCCCCCTTCTTTTCCCCCACCTTGTTCTTTTCAAAACACCACTACCCACTTTTTTTGACACTCCCCCCCCCCGTTGGGACTCTTATTCCACACAAACCCATAAACCACAAACACAAAAAACCCCACCCTAACCACTCTACTCTTTTCCCCGGGGGGAACCTCGGGTTCTAACGACGTCTCCAATCAACCTTTGTGCCCACCCATTTTTTTGGGGCACACACCACTGTTTCCTGTTGTTTTTTTGTTTTGGCCAACTTTAACTTTTTCATGTCACAGTTCTGTTAAAACCCAAACTCCCTTTTTTCTTTCCCTTCGTTTTTCATGTTTCGTGCCAAACTTTTTTTTTTTTAACCCCCTGTTGAACAACCGTTACCTTTTTCATAAAAAAAGGTTAGCCCTTTCCCTCCTGGTGTTTTTCCCCCCCCACCGGGTGGCACATATGTCTTCCCGGTGATTTTTCCCCCCCGTTTTTTGTCCTTATCCGTTGTAACCCTTTTTTTTTTTTTGCATGGGTTCAAAAAACCCTTTCATTTTGACCCTGTAACACACTTGATCCCCCACGACCCCACCAGCCATTGCAAACCAGGTTGAGTTTGGGTTTTTGCCAGGTTTCCCCCCCTTGACTCCCTTTTTTTTCTCTTTTTTCCCCATTTCTCCTTTTTCCTTTTGGTTTTTTTCTGAAGACCTTTTCCTCCGTTGAGCAGGGACCCTGTTGCCGCTCGTTTGCTGGCTCGTTTGGTTTAGTCACTTCCTTTTCCCCAACCCTTTTCCTTCCGGCCAGCCTTGGTGCAAAAACCCGTTTTGGTTTCCCTTTCCCGTGAAAAACCCCCCTCAAGGTTGTTTTAAACTATTCTTCGCCCTTTTTCTGGGGTGTACTTGGCTCTTCTCTTTAGGGTTCCGTTTCACAGGAACAGCTTTCCCTTTTTTTTGACCCCCCCCACAAAGTTGATTTTCACTCGTCCCCGCTTTTTTTTCCGGGAACCCGTTGTTTGCATTGGTCCCCCCCCCCAATTATCTTTTTTTGGACCCCCCATGAACCAAACCAAACCCTGGGTCGTTTCACCACCCCTTGCAAAACTCCTTGTGAACCCTTCTCGTCGTTCACAAACCAACCCCCCAAAAACTGATGTTTTTTTTTTTCCCCCCCATTTTTTTCCTTTCCCTTTTCTGGTCTGGGTTCATATTGGTTTTTTAAATTTTGTCTTTCCTTTTTTGTTGTGGCCAACCAAAACCCTTTGTTTTTTGGGGTGCCGGGCTTTTGTCTGTTTTTTTTCTTTTTGTCTGGCTCTCTTTCCACAAAACAAAAACACCCCCCCGTGCTTTGCTTTTTGTTTGTCTTTTCCATAAAAACAAACCCACACTGGTCCTCTTTTTTTTTTTTTCACATTTTCCCCCCCTGTCGTCCTCTCCTCGCGGTGGTCCCCCCCTGATTTGTTTTTTGTTCCACGTTTTTCCCGGTCGTTGGTCCCCTTCGTGATTAACACCAAGTCTTTTTTTTCCCCCACACAAACCCCCCTCGCCTTTTCGTAGTGGTTCCTCCCTGCACTTTGCCCGACCCCCCCCCCTTTAACCCCTTCCCCCCCTTAGTCATCTGTTGATTTTTTAACTTTTTTTCTTTGGGGCACCCTGTTTTGTCCAATGCACCCTTCACATCCCAAGCTGTTTTTCCGAGTCATTTTGCCATTTTTCTCACTGGTTTTTTTTGAAAACCCTTTGGTGTTGTTCTTTCTTTTTTTTGTGCTTTTTCTTTTTTCCTCGTCAATGCAACTGCATTGTTTTTTTTTCTGCACCTGATGCCCCCCCCCCCCCCCCCCCCAATTACTATGCCTGCCGCTCATTTTTTCACATCCTTTTTGTTTGGCCCTTTTTTCCGTCGGCCCTTTGGGTCCCCCGTCTCTTCTGTTCCCCCACCCCCCTTGTTTTTTCCCAAAATGGTGCTTTCTGCGTTTTGTGTTAAGATGCCCACAATTTGCGCCCCAACCCCCCCCCAAGTTTCCGTTCTTGTTTTTGGGTTCCTTCACTGGTCCCCCCCCCCCCCCCCGAATCCCCTTTTTTTTTCTGGTTTAAAAGTAGTTGTTTTTCTTCAACCTGTGAGTGGGTCTCGTTTTGTGTCCCCCTTGGGGGTTGCTTTTTTTTTTCTTTTTCACCCCCCCCCACGTGCACCCCCCCCCCCCGTTTCTTGGGTTTAAAGGTTGTCAGTGTTTTTTTGTGGCCCCCTGTCCCCCCGTACCTTTTTTTGACCAGCTTTGTCTGGTTCTTTCCAAAAATTTCACCTTTCCTGGTGAACCTGTCCCCCCAAGCACATGTTCCAGGGGTTTTTTTTTTTTTTTTTTTGCAAGGCCCCAATGTTGTTAATCAAGGAATGCCCCACAACGGCTTGTTTTTTTTTTGACTTTTTGCGCAACAAATTTTCTTACCACCTTCCCCTCCCCTCATGTCCCCCCTCCCCCTTTTTTTTTTCCCCCCCCAAACCCAAACCAGTTTGCGGACACCACCCTGGGGTTTTCCCCCCCACCCCCTTGTGTGGTTGGACGATGTACGGTTGGGGCTCCATAGTGTTTGCCCAAAAACCCCGAGTTTTTGATCTGGGTTAAGGGGCTCCCTTTTACCTGTTGGCCCACGTCCCCACAAAGCTTTTTTTCTGCCCTCCCGTTGCTTTTATCCCCTGCATTCCCCTGTTGTTTGTTTTCCCTTTTCCAACTTGCTGTTCCGCGCCCCCCACCTTCAGAATTTTTTTTTTGGGTTCCCCACCCCCCCCCAAAAACTGGTTGCAGGGGTTGGGCCCGCTTTTTGGTGGGTGGTTTTTGATCGCTTTTTTTCTTAAACCAACCCCCCCCCCACCCCAAACCCCCATCCCCCCCTTGATTTGGGTGGGTTTTTTTTTTTTTTTTCTTCCCCCCGAATTTTTTTGTTGAAACTTCCCCCCCCTCGGCCTCCCCACCTAATTTTTCCCTTTCCCCCCCTTGCTTTTGTGGATTGCGTAGGTGTGTTCCAATTTCCCCTTTTTTCCAAGTTTTTTTCTGCGTTTTTTTTTCGGCCCACTTTTTAAAAAACCACTTTTGCCTGTTTAGTTGTTTTGGCCCCCCCCAAGTTCATTTTTCCAGCACGTTTTTTTCCCCCCAATGTTTTGCTTTTTTTCATGTGTCCTTTTTGTCCCCTTTTTCATGTTGTGTTTTTTTGAACCCGTTCCGGTTTGACAAAAAACCTCCGTTTTTTTTTGGGGGCCAAAAATTGTGGTCCAACATGGTCCCTTTTGTTGTTTAACAGCGTTTTTTTTTTTCCCCCTGACACAGTCGTTTTTTCCCTAGTGGTGGGCCTTGTTTTTGCCCCGCGGTTTCCCCGTTTTTTGTTTTTTTTTTTTGCACCAACTGTTCCCCCCCCTTCATTGATAAGGGACACCTTTGGTCCCCCCCTTATTTTGGTCTGTTTCCCCCGGTCGTTTCGGCCCGAGGGGTTTTTTATGTGGTGACTGGTTATTTTGCCGGGTTTTTTGGGGTTCACACAACACCCCCCCCCCCCCCCCGGTGAACCCCGGCTGTCCGTTCCTGTTTTTTCTTGTTTGTTCCCACCCGGGTTGCCCCGGAGGTCAGTACTTTGTTTTTTTTTTTGGGACACTGGCCCAATAATTGTTCCCCCCTCTTTTTTATGGTCTGTCGGATTTGGCCATTCCCTTTTCCCGGGTTTGGACCATAGGGGGTTGCTTTAGGTTCCCGTTTTGTTGCTGTTTTTTTTTTTCTTTTTTCCCCTTGTTGCTTTTCATTGTCACTCTCTTTGTGAAAGGCTCCTGTTTTTCCCTGGTTGTCCAAAAGGGGCGGTTGTGGGTTTGTTTGAAATTAACCTGTTCGGTTTTTTTTTCTTTTTCTGTGGTCCCTTTTTGTCCCCCTTCCCCACTAATCCCCCCTTCTGGCGGCTTTTTTTTTGCAGTTGAGTGGATTTTTGTTGGGCCACGCTTTCTGTGTTTTTTTCCCTTGTGTCTAAAACAAAGTCCCCTTGCCCCGAACCCCTTGTCCCGTGTTTTCTGGTGATGGGTTTGCGCCCGTCGAGTTGTGTGGATTTTCCCCCACTTTGTTAACTTCTTTTTTTTTTCCCTGGTGCCTTTTGTGTGTGTGTTGTCCCCCCAAACCCCGTTTTTTTTTCCCCCTTTGGTCCGTTCTTTCTTGATCCTGGTTGGACCTTGGTGCTGCGCGATTTTCGGTTTTTCACACCAATTTTCCCTTCCCCCTTACGTTTTCTCTTTACTTTTTATCAGTCCCACACACCGCTTTCCCCCCCGAATACGGCTTTGGTGCATTGCGGACCCAACACCAAAGTTGAATCTTCGGTTTTTTTCTTTTCTGATTTTCCTTTTTTTTTGTGTGGCTTTGTGGTTGCCCCCACCCATTCTTTTTTTCATAATTTCCATGTGTTGGGGTGGGTCAACCGTTTTTTTTCTTTTTTAATCCCTCATGTTTTTCCCCCCCCCCCCCTTATTTCTTTTTGGTCCGGTTTTTATTTGGCCCCACCACCCCCCCCCAACCCCAACGTCACAATGTACCCCCCCCCCCTTGGGTTTTTGGTGACTTTTTTGATGGTTTTTCTGTGTGCGTGCCCTTGTGATTGGTGTTTTTTTTTCACCCCCCTTTTGGTGTGCAACGGTGCCCTGGTTCTGTTGTTTTTGTGTGCCTTTTTCCTTTGGTAACAGTGGTTCGTGGCACCCTTCAGGTGGTACTTTTTTTTTTTTTGCCTCGATTTTGTCTTATGGACGACCCCTTTGTTGCCTTTGTTTTTTTTGAATTTACCCCCCCCCCCCCCCCCCCTGGTGGGGTGCCCAACCCCCCTGACGTGGGCCCCCCTCCACCCCCGGGCCCCCGTGGCGGTGTCCAGGCCAGTCATCCTTGGATCCCCCCACCTACAAGTTTTCCCGTTTTTTGGTCCCCACCGGGAGGTCCTGTGCTCCACTTTGCTGTTGTTTACCAGTTTGTGAAAGCTTTTCTTTGGTTCCTCAGTTTGTTTTTTTTCCCTTGAGTGCTACCTGTTCTTTTTTTTTTTTTTTTTGCACCAAAACCCGCCTTACCCTCTTTAGGGCTTTGTTTTTTTTCTTTCCCCCACCAACTGTTCGATGTTCTTCGTGTGTTTTTTTTTTTGGGAGAATGTTTCCAGATTTTGTTTGGGGGGACAGCCTTTTTTTTTTTCTCCAACCCCATATCTTCTTTTTTTTTTTCCCAGTGTTTCGACTGGTTTTGGTTTTTTCCTGGTGCTTCAAGTTTGAGTGTTAACCAACCCCTTTTAATGTTGACCCCAAACAGTATATGTTTTTTAGTTGTCCCCTGTTCTGTCCTGTCTATTTTTTACCCCCAAAGTTTTCCAAGGTTTGCAATGGTATGGTTACGCCCCGAGGTCCTTTTTTGTCCGTTTCCAGCGTGAACCCCGTTTTTCCCTTCTATTTTCTTTTTTTTCTCCCTCCCACGCCCCAACAACCAACCTCCGGGGTTCATCCCAAGATTTGAGCCGAAAGTTTGCCCCATTTCTAAGACACCCCCCCCCCCCCCTTTTCCTAGTAGATTGTGTGAAGGGTGTTTTTTTTTTTTTTTTCCCCTTTCCCCCCTCTGTGTGTTTTCCGGATAACCTTTTCTTTTGTGTTGGTTGTGGGTTCCCGGTGAGGCTTGTGTTTTCCCAGTGGAAACCCCACAACCCCCCCTGTTTTGGGTTTTTCGTTGTGTCAATACCACCTGGTCCCCCATGGTTGTTCCCCCCCCCAACCGATCCACTGATGCCTTCCCCCCATTTTTTCAGCCTCACTCCTTGTTTTTTTTTTTGCTTCCAATTACTTGGAATTGCCCCCCTTTTACCCTTTTGGTTTGCGCGTTGGGAGTTTGGTCTCCTTTTTTCACTGTCGGCTGGTGTTTTGTGGTTTTTTCTTTTTGTTGGTTTTGTCCTTAGAGGTCCATTTTGTCTTGTGAAGTTTTTTTGTACTTTGTTTTTTTTTTTTTTTTTTTTTTTGGTTTCTTTTTTGCCCTCTTGAAGGGTACGGTGGCACCTGTTTCCCCCATCACCCCCCCGCAGGGCAGTCCCGTAAAGATTGCTGCCTTTTCCCCCCGACTACCCCCGCATGGACCCTACCCTCACGTGTGACTTCAAGCTTTGATCTCCCCCACACCCAATTTACACACCTTGGCCAGTGTTTTAAACCCTTTTTCCCCAAACCCCACACCCCCCACCCCAAGTGACCCGGGTTTCTGCCCTTTTGTTAGGCAGCCGTGTTTTCCCCCACCCCACCCCTGCCTTAATTTTTAACCCCTACCTCCTTGGTGTAGCAAAAACCCCCCCTCTTTTTTTCCCCCCCCAATCCCAGACTTTTAGGACGCCGTGTTTCCCCTTTGCCCCCCTTTTTTCCCCTGTTCAACCCCCCACCCAACCACCTTTTTTTTATGTTTTTTTTTTTTTGATTTACTGGGCGTGCTTGAGTGACCTTTTTGCATACATGTTTTTCTGTTGATTAATTCTCCCTTTTTGTGACTGTGTTTGTTCATGGGTGTTTTCAAGTTTTGTGCGCCCCCGTTGGTTTTTTTTGTTGCGGGTTTTTTCCCGTTTTTTGCCTTAGTTTTGGTTTTTTTATTTCCGACACCTGCTCACGTGCCCCCCCAGTGGTTGCCTTTTTTGTTTAATTTTGATGTTTTTTTTCACGTGGTTTTTTTTTGTTTCACCCCGTATTGACCCCTTTTCCCCCTTCCGTGGAGGGGTTTGAATTTTTTGCAAAACCCCAAAATGTGTTTTTGTCCTTTCGAGCTGGGTTTTTGGGAGTTTTTGTTTTTTTTTTGCCGTATTTTGCGTGTGTCCCCCTCTTTTGTTTTAATTGTCCGCGGACTGTTTTTCCCACCAAGTGCCCAACCTTTCCCATAGGGTCTGGTTTTTTGGTGTCCGGTTTTTTTGGTTGTTTGTTTAACCCCGTTGTTTTTTTTTCTGATTTTCTTTTTTGTGTGTCCCTTGGTTGCGTGCGTCACCCAACCCCCCCGAGTCGTTTTTTTCCCACTTGGGCTTTGTGTTTTCAACGCACATTTGTGCTCAGGTGCGGTTCCCACCAACCGCCGCTTTTTTTTTTTTTTTTTTCCCCCTGTGTTTTTTTTTGAAAGTTTTTGCCCACACCCCAAGAGGTGCCTGCTTTCACTTTGGTTTTTTTAATGATTCTACCTTTTTTTTGCCCTTTTTTGGAGATTTTTCCCGGTACCCCTGCCCCTCCGTTGAGGTCAGCTTTTTTTAGTTTGGACGTTCATCTGGTTATGTGCCCTTTTGTTAATCTGTATGTTCCACCCCCTTGGCCTTCCCTTTGCTCATTTTCTTTTTTTTTTTGTTTCCACCCTCCGTTTGTTGTTTTTGAGTGGTTGGAAGGTGTATCCCTGTCTTCCTTTTTTTATTCCAGTTTGTCACTTTTTTTTTCTTCCCTCAACCCCGTTGATTCCCCATTTCTTTATTTGACCTTTTCTGCTCGGTTTTTGACCCAACAGCTTTTTTCCCACGTCGCCCTTAACAACAACCCCCCTTTTTTGGTTGTGGTCCATTTCGGATTCTTCTCAAACCCCCCAACCCCGGTGCCATTCCTTTCTCCTTGGTTTTGCTCGGTCCCGGGGTTTTTTTCTTTTTTTTTGTGGTTTTGTCTTTGTCCACTGGTGTTCCCCCGGCCCCCAACAAAATGTTTTTTTTTCCCCACCCCGGTGCTCCCCCACAATGCTTTTTTTTCCGTGGCTTCGTTTTGTTTTTACCGTTTTGCCCCAACCCCAACCCCCAAAAATCCAAAAATTTTGTTTGTTTTTTTCCACCCCCATTTAATTGGTTCCCCCCTCCCCCACCGCCCCGTTTTTTTCTTGCCCTGCTCTCCCCCTTTTTAAAACACCCCCCACAAAACCTCCGTTTAAGTTTTGGTGGGGTTCCCCAACGTCCTTTGACACCTGGTTGTCCCCCCAACTTTTTTTTTGCCGTTCTTTGTTTGACGACAGTTTTTTTTTCGTCCCGGTTTTTTCTCGTTGTTTTTTTTTTTGTGTTGTTGACCGGTTTTCCCCCCCTGTCGCCCCCCCCCCCTTTCGTCATCTTTTTTCCCCCCCCCCCCTTCTTTTTTCATCCCAAACCGTCTGCTTTTTTTTTTTTTCCCCCAGTGGGCCCCTCCCCTGGAATGGCTTTTTTTGGGTGCCGCCCCCCACCCCCCCCCCCCCACACACCCCCCCACGGTGTGTGCTTTTTTCAAACTTTTTCTTCTCCCCCACCCACCCTTTGGCCCCCCCCCCCCCCCATCCCCCCCCACCCGTTAATGACCCTGAGTGCTTCTTCCCTTGGAAACCAACCCCCCCCAGGTTTCAGTCCGCACCTTGCATTTCCCTTTTTGGCCCCCGGTTTGTTTATCCCCACGCCGTCTTTTCCCCCCATTTTAACTATTTTTGAGCTTTTCGGTTTTTCGCCCCCCGTTTTTTGTTGTGTTGGTGCACTTCACAATGTCGGTTGGGGTCCCCTGCCTTTTTCGTGCCGGTGGGCTGTTTTTTTTTGTTTTTTTTTTTTTGGTGTTTTTTTTTTTTCCCCCTTCGGTGTTGTTTGCCGTATTTTTTTTTTCCCCCCCTTTTCCATTGTACAATGCAACCCAAACACCCCCCCCCTTCCCCTTAAGCCCTCCGGGGTTGTTAGGTTTTTCTTTTTGGTTATCCTGTTGTCTTGTTTTTGAAATTTTACCACCCCCCTGCCTTTGTCCTTCTTTTTGCGTGTCATTGGTCCCCCCTTTTCATTTCCACCCATCTGTTGTTTGCGTTTGTTCACCCACCACCCCAACCCCTTTGCACAAGCAGATGTCTTCCCCTTTGTCCGGTTTTTCAGGGCCCGCTTTTGTGATTCCCCCCAGGGATGAGGTGGTTGTTTTCCCTTCCTGTTCGCGTTTTTTTTTTTGGTCCCCTGTTTTTTTCTTTGACCTGTGCTTGAAATCTTTCCATGTCACTGTGCGAATTTTTTTTGTTTTTTAACCCTTTCCTGTTTTTCTGCTTCCGTTTTGCATGGCGGTTTGGTTTTGTGGTGTTTCCACCCCATTAACACACTTTTTTCTTTGGATTGGCCCCCCTTCTGACGGTTTTTTTGACTTTTCTTTTTTGGGTTATTTTGTGCCTTCCCCCCGGGAAATGGGTTGCCAGTTTGTTGCACAGTGGTCATGTTTTTTTTCTTCCAAAGTGCTTGGCCCCGGTTTTTTTTTTCTTTCCTCGTACTCTCGTTTTGGTTTTGCGCCCAGGGCGTTTGGGCCCCCCTTCCGTCCCAATTTTGGTTTATGTTTTTTTTTTTTCTGTACCTTGAAGTTTCTTTTTTTTTTTTCGGCACAATTTTCTGACAAACCCCCGGCTTTCCCCCTTGTTTTTGCAAAAACCCCCGATCCGGCAACCCTTTCACCAGGGGGGCCTTTTGGACTTTTTTTTTTTTTTTTGTTTTTTGGGTGGCCATTGATGCACGCGTTCCCCCCCTTTTTCCTAAACACTAACATCCCCCCAAGTACTTACTTTTTCCCTTCCACATTCTTTCAGTTTTTTTGCTGTCTAGGTTTTTTTTTCCCCCCACAAAGTAGGTTGTTGCTTGACATGTTGTCCCCAAAAAACCTTCAACCCTTTTTGCACGTTTGACCTGCCCCCGCATTTTTTGCATGACCTTGGTGGTTTCTGGGTTTTTGTTTTTTGGACAAAAGAGACCATCGCTTTGGTCTTTGTTTGTCACCCAGTACCTTTAGAAATGGTGCTTCCTCCCTGTCTTGGCGCCCCCCAACCCGTTCTTTCTTTCCACCCCTGTTTTTTTCCCGCTTTTTTGGTTGAGCCCCCCCCTTGCCCCCCTTGTTTATTTTGACCTTTTTTCCCCTCTTTTTTCGTCTCCAAACAGCGGGCTTTCAAGTTTTTTGGCATTTTTGTTTGTTTGCCACCACAAATTTTTTTTTTTTTTTTTTTTTACACTTGTTTTTACACTGGTGGGTTGTTTTCCTCCCAGACCCTTCCCGTTTGTGTGGTTTGTCCTTTTGTCTTGTTTTTTTTACAACAACACTCTTTCTGTGTTTTGTGGGGACAATGTCCTCCGGGGTTTCTGTTTTTGGTTGCCCCACTTACATCCCCACCACAATGGGGGTTTCCCTTTTGACGTTTTTTTCTTTTTGCAGTTTTCCTTTGACCGTTGCTCGTCTTTCCCTTGCTCCCACAAAACCCCACTTTTAACCCTGTTTTCGTTTTTTTCCTTGTCGTTTTTTGAAGTTTTTTTGTTTTTTTTGTGTCCCCCCTGGAACCCCCCCCCATTTATACTTTTCCCATGGCTTTTTTTTTTTTTTTTTTGTTTGCCCCCCAGGTTTCTTCCTTTTTGTTGTGTTGGTTGTCACCCCCCACCAGTCGGTTGTGACGCTTTTTTTCACCCCCCAAATCCGTGGGGCGGTCGTCGGTTGTTTTTGAGCGTTTTCTTTCTTGCTAATTAGGGCTTTTTTTTTTCCCCAATTTTTGTTTGTTTGTTTGTAGCATTTTTTTACCTGTGGCACCCTTTGGTTGTCGGGTTTGCCTTGAACCCCATAGGTGCTCGGTTTCCAAAACCAGTGCCATATAATTCAGTGCCATGTTTTGTTTCTTTCAGTATTTTGCTTTTTTCAACCAGAACTTTTTTTCCCCTTTTAAAAAACCCCAGCATTTTTTTTGTCCCGTCACCATGTGTCTTGGCCCCCTGCCCCCCCCTCACTTGACTTGTTCCATGGCCCCCCAAGTTTTTGACCCACCCTGGTTTTGACCCTTCGGCGACAACCCCAAACGTGCGAAGTCCCTGGGAATTCCTTTATCCCCCCCCCTTCAGTGAAGCCGGCCAGGGCTTGTTCAGTTTTTTTCCCCCCCCCCCCACAACACGATTTGGTGTCACCAAACCCACCGTTTCCGTTTTTTTTGTGTCCATGTGCCCCCCCCCCCCTTCCCCGGCCGGTTAGTGGTCCGTTCACATTTTTTTTTTTTTTTTTCCCCCAACCAACCAAACCACCCACCCTTCTTTTTTTTCCCCAGTAGTGCGTTTTTTTTTTTTGGCCTTTTTTTCCTGTCTTACCCCACAACCCCCCCCCAGCCGCTTGGGACCCCCCCCTTGTTAAAACGCCGATGTTTTTTTTTGTGCTGCAAGTTTTTCTTGCCCCACCGGACCCAACACCCCCCCCCCTCCACTTGGTTCATTTTAGTTCTTTTGTTTTTTTTGTTTTTTCCCCGCTCCCCTGTGGTTTGGGTCCCCCCCACCCTGTTCTTTTGTGGTGTGGTTTTCATTTGTGTTTTCCCCCCCCCCCCAAGGCCCGGACCTTTTCTTCTTTTTTGCGGGTTGACCCACCCAAGTTTTTTTTTTGTTGTCTGTCTCCCACACCTACTTTTTTCAGTGTGCGGCCACCCCCTGACGCCAAGGCTTGTCCCCGGGGGCGCGGTTGCGTTGGTTACCAACAACCTTTTTTTATTTCGTCCCTGCCTTTCCCCCATTTTGCCAACACCCCCCCAACCACTCTGTTTTCGTTTCGAATCTTCTCCCCCCCCCCCCAACCCAGTTTTTTTACCCCCCCCCAAACGTTCAGGGGCTGTCAACCCCCCCCCCCAAACCGGCGTTTGCCCCTTTGGGCCGTTCCTGTCGTTTTTTCGTCCCCCCCCCCCCCCCACCAAAAACCAAACAACGTTTCCCTCGAGTTGTTTTTACCGGTTTGTTTTTGTTTTTTAACTTTTCCGTTTTTTTCCGGTCCCACCAATTTTTCCCCGCCGGCCCGTCACCCCCGTAGTTTTCCCCCCCCGCCCCACAATCTCGTCAAACATTTCCGGTGTCCCCCTTTTGGTTCGAATAAGTTTTGGTTTTGTTTTTGGGGGGTTTTGACATTGTTGGTCGCACCCTCCCCTTTTTTGTTTTCCCCCCCCCCACTCGTGGTTTTTTTTCCCACTTTTCTTGTTCAATTGGGGGGTTACTTGGGCACTTAACCCCCAAATTCCTTCCACTTTCGTTTTCTACCCCTCGTTGGTTTGACCACTGGTAGCCCGGTTGGTTGGGTTTATGGTTACCGTGCCTCCTTTGTTTTTTTTTCCCCCCCCCGCTCGTTTACACTTTTTTTTGGTTGATTCGCCCCTACCCCCCCAAACCCCCCCCCCAACGTTTTTACCCCCTTTTTGCCGTCTTTTTTGCTGGTGGTCCCACCCAGGTTGGCTGCTTGCTGTTTGACCCCCCACAATTTTTTCCCCACGTGGTCTCTTTGTTCCATTTCTGTTATTCTTTTGTGGGGCCCTCTTTTTTTCCTTTTTTTTCCCCTCCCCCCACCCCCTCCCCCCTTCCGTTCGCTCCCTGCTCCAAC
>Ga0179593_1483410_pt1 | contig 20818 bp, 18 predicted proteins | sample CZODoug2_1_08_16_FD_185931 | JGI IMG/M metagenome (GOLD analysis project Ga0179593, IMG submission 185931) | Vadose zone soil fungal communities from Angelo Coast Range Reserve, California, USA - CZODoug2_1_08_16fungal (PacBio error correction) | ecosystem: Environmental > Terrestrial > Soil >... | reverse complement strand
CACACATCCTCTATCCCACTTCCTCTTCCACCCATTCCTTTTGCCGTCTACCCAATAAAAGTTCCTTTAAATGACCAACCTTTTTCCCAAACTCCCTCACCAATACCGCCATTTCGGTTTTCAAATTTTTTATGATGCGCATCAATAATTTCATTAGAAGAATGACACTTCCCGTAATTATTCAAACTCTTGGTTTCCAGACAAATCAACTAGGAGATTATTGTCCTCCTGACACCCAGTAGCCTGAGGCTCACCCGTCCGGAAATGGACTGTCATACCGTTTCTTCTCCAAAATCCCTCCCCCAAATTTTTGCGCCTTTTTCTTATGTATGACCCACCTTTCATTAATACTTAACATGGCTGCCTCACTACCACTCCCACTCGATCCATTCTCTGGAAAAAAACGCATTTCTCATTTCCTCGTCCGGTTCGCCTTTAGAAAGTTTCTTTTTCATGACGATTTTGACTGTCCGCGTTGTCTCGAATCTTGACGTTGTCTGTTCGCAATACAACCAGTTCTATTGTCTTTAGGCATTCGTTTTGATCTCTCCCCTGACTGACCCTTACATCCCGCATGAGTCCTTCCTAGTGTGTACTACCTTCTTTGCCGGGTCTAAGTGCCCCTGCCTGTTTCTTCCATCAGAAAGTCTTTTGTCCCGTGCACAAGATCCACTACGATATCTACATTCCAACTTTCTTCAACCGCTCTACAATTGAAAGCCAGCGTAGGAGTTGCATTTTAATGCCAAACACCCCTATCTGTCGCGCAGAGGGCTCTTCAACTCCAGATTATTTTCAATAGGCTGCATTTGGGTACATACCTCAGGAGAAAAGGCGCCAATCTATACCTTACAACACGAGTTGGGGAGCCTACTTAGTCCATCAAATTTTTTTTTTTGCGTGCAACATTCTAGTAGTCTTTGTCCATTATGACGCCCCCATCCACACATCTCCCCTCTACGTTACGCGCTAAAGCTTGTACGTGAATGCTGCAATGACCATTTGACAATCGATCGAAACCCTGTTCGGGGGGAAAGGCATCATGTGCATGCTTCCTTGCGGTTTTCGACTGTTTCCGTGGGGTTTTGGAATAGGGGTGTCAGGGGTTTATTTGTCCATTAAGTGCGGATTTTTGTTTGTGTGTTTGGGTCCTCCGTAACCTTCCCTTTCGAAAGTTTTTACTGGAGGTTGTCTATTCTATATCCCCATCCTCTGCTTTAGTTGATTGGCTATATGGTTCTTCTTCTGTCCTATTCTAAGTTTCGTGTTGAAGAATCTTTAGAAACCTGTTTCTCTAGTCTCCCCATCTAGACCTTTTCACACATGCCTAAGCTCGCTTAAAGTCATTTCCACTGTTTCCATACTCCAGTGGTCAGGTCCCCTACTCCTTATTTGAATGTTATAGATAGATTCCCATCATCTTTCTAAGAATTCCCACCAAGACTATAAGTTTTGTCCCCGTCTTTGCCAAGCGGTCTTTGGACGTACGAGTGCTATGCACAACACTTTTTACTCCTTCCTCTCTTTTTACATCTGAGAGATTACCCTTGCTTACCACGTGCCCTATTTGATCTCCCCTCCCCCCACAGGCCACGCTATTAGTCACCATGAAGATTTTTGTTCTCCCGTTTTTGTTTTTTCGCTTCTTCTCTTGTTATCCCGCTGTGTTGTTTTTTTTTCTTGATGAGGTCAAACGCCACCCCCGCCAACTTTTAGAGTTCGATGCACTATCGGACATGTGAGCTAGTGGTGTGGGGTGTGGCTGAATAGGAGAGGTTCAAGGCTGCAGCGTAGATGTGGGATACGTGATTAGTGATGTGAAGCACGCGCGATTCTCTTTTCCCTTATTTCAAATGTTTGGTCATCTCTCGTGCCTTGGTTTGCGTAAGGGTGAACACTTTTATTAATATACCTGAGTCTCTCAGAGCTTCGCGCGCTTGAGTTTTGACTCTCTTTAAGTTCAGTACCCCCCAATTCCCAGGCTCGGCTCTTTAAGCGAAGGACGGACCTTTATTACCCCCACCCTCCATCAGGCATTTTCAGCCCGACAGAGAGAATCTTATGTGCTTCGCTTTCTTTATAAATAACTCACCTGTTCCAAGTATTGACCCCCCTCCCCTAAGCGTTAGCAAAAACAGCATATCGACCCGATTAGTCCCCTAAAAAATAGAGGCCAGTCAGGCGCTGGGTGAAGACGTATACCCCCCCATCTCTTCTATTGCCTCCGCCTCAAAGTTTATCGAATATGTCCTCTTGCCCTTCAATTTAGGACTTTTTTTTAAGGTATCCACAGGGGTCTTTCACTCCATGCCATTCCCTTTGTTCTTAATTAACATTCACACCTTCTCTCCAGCAGTTTTACACCGGTTCCACCGTTCCGAGAGTGATGAGCACACCCTTCCGCTAACTTTGTTATTTGTCCTCGCCTGTATGCTTTTTCCTTATGTGTGACAAGACGATATGATATTTTGCTAGACCTCTCTTGAGAAAATTGCAAGTAATAGGATTTCTTCTCCCAATTTGTAGATCAAGTGCTATAGACCTCGCCCGAAAGAATCCCCCCACCCTGGCCCACGACATCGCGTTTGACCCTTAGCGCCAAGGCACTCTATCTTGTCTATATAATCACGGTGGTCAGGACACAAGTTTCGTGACGATATGCTGTTCGGTCACGCCAACTCAACTCTTTTGAATTCGCCTTCCTGTCTTCCGATCCCTATTGCCTATTTTTCACCCTCCTTGCAGACTGGCTCCCACGCCCAATAATTTTTAGCCTTAACCCAACGGTCCCTCCCGTCGAATGCCAACCCACTCCCGGTAGCAACTACCGGTCCATACCTGTCTTATCTACAAGAGCGCAATACCTAGCACGATCATGTCCGCCCGTCACTCTTTGTCCAGCGATATATTTTCCTGTGTCCCCCCCCCCCCAGAGGAACTTATAGATGACATGAACGCTACATTTAATCCGGTCAGGGATGTCCCCAGTTTGTTACTAACTCTACGGGTTGCCTCTTTCTGGTTGACCTCCACATACTTGCGAGTTCAGAAACTGCGTGCCTCATGTTCGACCAAAACAATTTTGACCGTCCTGATGTTCGGTCCCCTCCACCCATATACTTGCATCGTTCTTTTATTTTGACCTTGCAAGCCTTTTCTTTGGGCTCTTGCTGAACCCTCCTGTGTGGAGAGATCTTTTCCTTGTATTCCAGATTGATTAGGCTTGATTTCCGCTATTACCTTGTGTGATCAGAACCGGATTTTTGTCTCCCCTATTTTTTCTTGGAAAGATTTTGATGTTTGTCCTTGTCTCCGACTCTCTTTGTGGTATTTTGAATGGCGAGGCACTGTCGGACGGTTTCCATAGAGAGTTGCATAATCCTCAGTTTTTTGTTTTTTTTTGTACGCTATGTTTAAACCCTCGACCACGATCAGGCTTATTGCGTCATACACCCCAAATGCGAGTGAACCGACCCAAGCGAACCCCAATAGTTCTCCCCCCCCTCCCGATTTTTTATTGGGTGAAACCCTTTGGGGGTTTTCTGTAATTCGAACGAAAGTCTGAATCATTTCGCCTACCCCCCCCCTCGCCTTTTTTTCCCCAGCACTTAATTTCCCGCCCCCTGCTCCAAACCAGTCATCAACGTGCCCGGTCAAATTCTGATAAAATGGGCACTCTCCCGTTCCTCCTCACAGACGTACTTGTTAGTGGCCCACGGTTCTATGTTTCACAAGAATTATTTATCTGAACCCCCGCGACTAGAAAAATGCCAGGTTCGTTCTGCTCTTCAAAAATACCCTCTGTACCCGTGCTTCGTCGGCTTCTCGGCGTTCGCTTTAAATGATCCCCCCTGAAGTTATAGCGATCCCGTTTTGGCCGTGTGTGCGCAGGGGTGCCCAAATCCACACTTATTCTGAATTTGGAGCGGATCAGTTTGTTTTCCCAGTTTTGCTAAGTGCGCCTGAGTGACTCTGTCTTTTGTCCGACTCTCGGGTGTGGCCTTCTTCGTGTTTTCATGTTTGCTTTTCGGCATCAGGCAGTTTCTCGAACCCCGGTTCCAGAGAGGTATTCGAGTACGTCATTTTTCTTCAGAGTCTGGTGAATGGCCATCGGTTCGGCGTCTGCGCCCCACTACGAGTGTGGTTGCTGATCAGGTGTGCCTGCCAGCGTCTCGCCTTCCTGGGTGTTTTTTACAGTGGGGTCATACGGTTGGTGCGCTGTAATACGATTAAAGTTTGGGGACTCCGGTTACTAATTGCCTGCGGCGGTTCCGATTTCACCAAAGATGGTAGCGGTCGTTTTCCCCCGGTTCTGCCCCCGCGATATTCCAAATTTTCACTTTTAACGTTTCTCGTCCATTTGTTATTTTTTTTGATTTCTGGACAATGTTCAACCTGGAACCTGCGTGTCATTTCGTCACCGTTTGGCTGAATTTCTTGAACTCCATTGTTGATCTCCAGTATCTACTCCTCTTTTTTCCCTTGGCCTCTTTTACCATTCCGATCTAAGCTTTCGGGTCTATTCGAGACTGATGATCAATCGTATTACTTTTCCCCCTCTACCTGTCCTTTGCGTATTCTGTCGCCCCTGCTTTTCGGCTTTTCGTCGTCTTACCGTGTCAACTGAAGAATAGATACCCACTGTTTCTTCGAGCGAATCCCCGATTTGCCTTGATATTCTCCCTGAATGCCTTCATGGGTTTGGACTTAATTAACCTTTTCTTAGTAAACGATCCCAGGTAAGGGCATTGATCGTCGCCTCCTAAAACATCACTACCCTCCTAATGCGCGACTTTTTTCATCCCTTTGAGACCAATTCCCTGGACTAACAAGCATGATATCCCACCCCCCCACTTTTGCGGACGGCTCAGTGTCGTATTATCTACCGCGTTACAGTCTTTTCCACTTTCCCTCGTCAGTACAGCAATCACACACTTACTTTCCGGTTTCCCCGAAGAGCTCCAAGCTCCTATACAGGATGAAAACACTCTCCCTTTCCCCAACCTCCGTATGTTGTGTGTTGTTTCGGACCCCCCCCCCCGCCCAAAAGAGATAACTTCTTTTTCTATTTCCGACTATGTTGGTTTGGGTGGTTTAGGATTACTTCTGCAGAGAGTGCGGCGACTAATTTGTGGTGGTTTTGTTTTAATGGGAGCTTTGCTCGTCCTCGTCCCCAAGTTGAAGGGACTCTCTTCTCACCATCTGTTGTTTTTTGTTCCCTATCCCCATTCGTGCGAATGTCCACTCTTTCCCCCTGGCTGAACAACCATTTTTGTTCCCTCTCAGCGAGTTTCCCCCCCGCATGTGGTCGCCCAGCCCGGATTTAGAATCTAATAGTCCCCTCTCCCAGGTCCGCACTACCTTCTGGACTTTCGGCTCCCCAACACCCCAATGAAGTTTTGTTTTGGGTGGTTTTCTTTCCTCCGTCCCTCTTAGATTTAGCTACTGCTTTTCCCTTAGCCAGGCTGCTCAAGACTTTCCGAATTGGTTCGGCCATTCACTGTGTGTGGCCAAGGGGAGCATTTTAAGCACTCGAGGGCCCCTGCTTCGGTGTGATTCTCCGCGTGAGGATCGCACGGAGAACTTCGACTTATTGCCCCACGGTTTCTCGAAAAGATATCGGATCATTTCTTGCCCGGCCCCCCGTTTTTTACCGTAAAGGAGTCTTTTGAAAGAATTCCCACCCCAGGGTACTTTGTCCTGTACGCACCCCTAGGAAACCGAAAATAAACTAGTGCTCCGACCCCCCCGGGAAGTTCCCCCGACCACGAAGACCCGCCTCTAAATGGACAACCCTGTCCTGCTTCAACTTTTTGTAATGGTAAATGCCCAGCTGACTCCCCCGCCCGTGATTTAGCCACAGTTGGGCAAAAGAGTTCACCACAATCTCCTTGAAATTCCCCAACTCAGCTCTATCTGAGACGATGTCTTTAAAACCTGCCCTACAGACCTTTTTGTGCCACCTTTTTTTTTCTTTCAACACTGTTCAGTACCCCGTTCTTGATCTTTTTCGCCTTACCCGGAGAGATATGTGGCCCCCAAAGGCGCAAGATAAGCGAGGGGTTTAGGCGCGCGCCATGTCTGGTGTGGGATAGGACGCGTGCTCGGGCGCACTTTTCGTGCGGAAACCCGAGGGGGCCGTCAGTTGACGTTTTCGGCGGTACCGATCCTGATTAGGACAAAAAGTCGCATGCACGGGCCCGACGTCCCATTTCTAAAAGATCCGGCAAACATAGACTGAGACCCCAACCCGCTTCAAGGGAGCAGCTCTTAACAGGTCAATACTGCCCCCTACAACAACACCCATTGTCAGAAACACAAGCAAGATCCTAATTAGGACTCCTCTTCAGGTAGGGCTCCCAGCCTTATTCCGGTGTTTACCACTTTACATTATTGCTCACCGGAAACGATGTCACTGTCTCTCCTCAGTTTCAATGTTAACCCCTCCCGCACGCAGACAGTTCAGTGTGTCCGGCCCTCTCGTTGACAGCTCCTACTCATGGTTTGAGCCAGCACCACTTAGTACAAGGACCCGCAACTCTCAAGCCCTCACTTTTATGTTCTCACTCCAGTGTGACTATTCTTCGGATGTTGACCCGAATTTTCTACAATGAGTCTTTTTTCTAACCTTTCCAACGTAATGTGCTTAAGAAAGAGCCAACGGGAGAGTAATTGTACACGGCAAATATTTGATATCTCCGATGACCCCGTAATGCGCTTTCGTCTCCATCTACCAAATTTTAACCAAGGGAGTTTTGTGCCCCCCTACTCGGGTTGTGTCCCTAAGTTGAGCATGCTATTTTTTCTTTTTCGAAAGAACGGAGAGTGAGGATGACAGCGCAATCAATGGCTCAGAGCTGTCGGATTTGTAAGCCTCAGATTTTATGTCACCTTGTTTGTATTTGTTGTTGTCAGCTGCAACATAAAATTGATACGTTTAACACGATCGGTTTACCGCGTGGAGGCGCCCGCCGCCTCTTTTGTCAAAGTCCGGGCCTGCTCTTTTTTGGACACGATGTCTTGGGTCCCATTTGGCCTAAGACACAACTTTTTCCACCCCCCTCATTAGGGTCCAACCTCCTTTTCTTGATCCATGCTTTTCTATTTCCGGTATTCTCGGTGTCTCACATCGCGGAGTTAGGGCTAGGGCGGGGGCTGCGGGGCTAGGCCTCTGTTGCTCTCGTGCGAGGTTAGGGATGGGTTTGGGTTGCCGACTTTGCTTCCCAAAACCATGTAGCGTAGAGGGATGATGGGCAAGTGGCCCGGCCGAATTGTCGTCGTCGCTGTTATTTCGCAACAAGAAGGGCCACTTTGAGTGGTGGGTGTCGGGTGGTCTGTACGTGCCCAGCATTCATGTTTCAGCTCACGAGAACCCTGCCTGACCCTACGTCGTCTGACCACCAACAAGATCCCAACAGTGCTAAGGAGGAGTGATTGAAGGCTGTCCGCAAGAAGTCAGTGGCCCTCCGCCCCCCCCCCCCCCAGTCTGCGCCACCACATACATACCTCATTCCTGCTTTGTAGTATACGAGAGGAAGACTAGAGGCGGACACGCTGTGGAAGACCCTTTCGGTTTTTCTTTAAGGATTCCCCCGATTCTTTTGGACATTTACGCGTCTCAGTCTTGCTTTTCACTTTTTCAGCTCATTGATCTCTCAACTTACCCAGAATTCCTACAGCTTTGCATCCGCGATTCCTCAAACCCCGACCGAACTGCTTTCCCCTTTTGCCCTTACTGTCTTTTTCAAGGTAGTGTATCGCCTACTCGATTTATTAGAGCCCACCACCCAGTGGGTGAGTTCCTCTTCCGGTGGCCACATGACTCCCCCATCGATCTTTGTGGTTCCTGACGACCCACCAGTTACCAGAGAGTAAACGTATACGTTGTGCCACTGTACGGTTTCAATGATCACGTTGTCTCGGTCAATTTAGGAAGCAGGGACGTTCCCCTGGTTGTGGTCCCATGTGTTGAGAGTGCCTTTGTCCTTCCGCCGATGCCACGCCCTTACCTTCCTCTCTCAGTGTAAGTTGTGGTGATTTTTCGCAATAGCAGCGAAGAAATAATAAATTTCCCGCATGTTGGATATTTTAAAGTATTATGTTCTACCGTTTTTTTTTGTCTTTTTCTTTTATAGTCACATTTATATGCTTGAAGATAGCTACCAGAAACCAAAACCTTAGCACGAATATTGCACTGCCCATCCTGTCGGGGGGTTGAAATTTCGCATTCCCCCGATTTAGGCGCTCAGTCCTCTTTAGGTCTTTTCTTGCGACCTGCCACCACTATCGTAAACTTGACTAGGTCTACCCCCCGCGTCGGCACGTGTGAAAGTTGTTGTAACAGTGGGCAAAACCCCCCTTTATTTCCATGTTACGAGCTCTGCAACCCTTTGTCGGCTGTCTTTTTTTATCGAATATATCGGTCCTTCCTCTTTCACGTCCCTACACTACGCGCCACAATGTACTGTAGAAGATCTTTTCTCTACGGTTGTGAAATCACATCTATTTTCCTAATTCGTCCTTATTTTGTTGTGATCAGCACTCCCCCCGACACTTATCTCACAAGCGCTCGTGCCGAAGCTAAAGCTTTTTGCGTCTTCGTGACGAGTAACAGGCTGGTCCTTGCAGCCGACCAGGAGATCCAGAAGAGTAGATCGCCCCTAGTTCAAAACTTTTGCGGTTCTTCCCCTATCGGTTTTCATGGACTTCGAGTGTCCTAGATAACCTTCCTAGCACCCTTTTCCGTCCCGTTTTTCTGCGAGGACTCTCATCCTAGCTTTCCCTCGGTACCACACTTCACGGTCATCTTCTGTTTTCCCCTGACCGGGGGCCTGAGGATGAGAAAAAGTTTTTTCTGACCCGCACCGGTTCCTCTCAATCAACATTGTATTTCCTAACGTCCCCTGCACACTCGCCCATCGTTCACTTTCCTAGAAACTGAGTTTCCCCCCCCACGAGCCTCCCTAACTATCGGGTACCCCTTCGAACAGAATCTGTCCATGCCTACGCCTCTTCATTGTGTGAGCTGATGCCGCTCTACCAGTAAATGGTCCTAGGATGTCCCTTCCCAGAAGCCGCGAGAAAACCAGTGACCCCCTATCATGCCCTGATCAAATGCCTCTTGATTCGCTACACCGTGGCAAATGAGTCCTTCCAAGCGAACTCCTTGCAGCGTCACGATTTTGATATGGAGCCTTTTTTTTCCTCCAGGGCCAGTTTACCAATTACAGCTCTAGCTTTGTGCGGCGATAATTCCCCGCCCAACCCTGCTTTTATACTGTCCCATCTTCCCCAATTTGAGCCAACCACAAATGGTTTTGCGAAACCCCGGTTAAAGACAGGGTGGGTAAGTATCCCTCTTATTCCAGAGAGCGATATGGGGGGTGCTTCCCCGCGCCTCTGTGTCCCACAGGTGCTCCGAGACCTCTGTCCCTCTGATCCTGTCAGGTGTCAGGTGTCAAATCGGACGCGATCTCACAAGGCTGACCTAAGATCGATATTTCCCAATTCCATAGTCCTAGATTCCCTCCCATCCTGGCACTGTTTGTAGAATTTATCAGGGCTTGCACCCCCACCGAGGTCCTTCCCACCGGACACCTGTTCAGTGCTTTCAGGTCCATCCCTAGGAGTAGACCCAAAAAACTCAAATACCGCCACGATTTTATGCCGCACCAGGCGGTAGCCTAATCCTTCGGTCTTGTGGCCTCCCTCCGGCCGAAACTCATCCGATGGGCGGTGCTTCTTTCAACGCGCCGTACTTCCCCGGTGAAGGGCCGGTAAGTCAGGAGCATTCAGGGGGTCCAGTTTCAGTAGGCGTGGGTTGTTTTTCCCCCTTTACAGTGTGAGTTAAAGGGGGGGGCTGGGGGATATGGTGTGCTGTCTGTGTTCGGGATACCGAGCCAATGAGGGCCCTGTTTTGTTTTTCCTGTGGCATGGCCCTTTTTGTGTAGCCTTCAAGTCAGGTAGGCACCACTCCACCGACACAAACTTCAGCACAGGTTGGCGGAGAGTATATAGGTTGGATCGTGCTGCACGCCTGCTCCGGAATGAAAGAAACCGTAGTTTGACAAGGACCTAAGGAGGTTGGGGACCCCCCTTCTACAAACCCCCGATCCTGCACTCAAAAACCTCAGGTATAAAGCCGTCTCGACTCCCCCCACCACACGCCCTCCATGCCAGCAGTCTAGCCAACCTACATCAACCAAAGTTGCCCTACCTCTACCCCCCCTCAGTGAACCACCACTACATTTGCCAATTTTCATTACCCTTCCCCATTACAATAACTCCCCTCACAATCTCTCACCCTACTTTGTTACCGTGTTGCGAATAGGGGCGCCGAGAAAACCAGACAAACCAGCAACATAAACCACTTCCCCAAATTGAACCCTCCTACTCAAACCGCCCAAACTTAGAGACTGCACACGATCAATCTAAAAGACACCCACATCCTCTTTGACCCCCACTTTACCACAATCAGACTTGCCACACATAGCCCACACTATTCGCTTTCCATAACCCAGCAACCCAAAACATCTATACCACCTACAACCCGCCGGCTCGGGCCCCGTCGACGCCAAACTCTGCTCGTAAAAACATCAACCCCCCCCGCAACAGCATGTAAGAACAAGCATCCCCTAAACCACACCTCTTCCAGCCCTTTCTACAGAAAAACCAACCTCAACACAAGTTAAAAACCCCAAGCCACTGCAAAACACTTCGCTCAACCTCCACTCGTCGCACAACACACCCCAAGGACATGCCTGGGAGTCATTACCCACTTACTAATAACCGCCGCAACCGTACCCCAAGCTCCTTCTCCACGCAGAAACGACCCCCCCTACCATCTCATTAACACACCCTCACCCACACGTCCCCCTCAACCCATACCTACAACCCCCACGCAAACCAACACACACACATCACCTGACCCCACCCCCATTCAACCCATTTCGTCCTGCAAAACCAACCACTATACGCTCCATCCCCCGCCTCGCCATCCCAACCACCCACCAAACATACCCAATACAAACTTTCACAAAAACCCTCATCTTATCCCATCAAACCCTCCACTTTCCACCCTCTCTTCCTGTGCTATCCCAACCTGACCTCCCGGCCCTTCACCCAGTAAATCACCTCCCCTTGAATCCCCCCAATTCACTACATCCTGCATCGCCTCCCGAACACACCGCTGACTCCCAATTCTCAACTACCCTTACTAAAGCTCCCCCCCTCCCTTTCCTACCCCTCCCCCCCCCCACAGCCTTCACTTTACATCCCCTACTACGAACAAACTACCCTCGTGAACTCAAACTAGTCAATCCCACGTAGAGCTCAATGAATTCCCCAGAAGGTATTTAGCCCGCAGCGTAAATTTTCTGCCTTAGTTGCTCTCCCCCTCCCTCACCTCCCTCGTCAGATCGTTTTACGAAACTTTTTAGCATTTTTAGATCCTCCTTCTTGTTCGAGTTGGTTTTGGGTTGATAGTCCTCCTTTTTTCCTGCTTTCTTTCCTCGTTCTCTTTTCCCGAGAACAGTTCTGATCAATTTCTTTTCTCGCCTCTCCCTATAAAACTTCCCCTTTTTATTGAGCTCTGTCAATTTCTCACTCTGTCTGCTTTCCCCCTCTCGTCTTCTCTCCAGGAGTACCGATCGACGCACTCATCCCTCCCTTAAACTTCCCTGTATGTCAACGTTGAATGCGTGTATTGTCTCCCATCCCCAATCGTGTTCTTTGCAAGTCCGTTTTTCCTATTTTTTCCCTTCGAGAATTCCATCCCCTTTGAAAGCACGCACCCCCAAGTATCTTAGGCGTAAGGTTTGGCCGTCCTCTCCCATTTTTGGTAATGTCCCTCCTCCTTTTCGCTGTTATATCGATTTTTTGCCAAGTTGCTGCTTCGAAATGGATTCCTTACGAGCCCATCCCCTATTACTGGTCCCCCCCTACCTCCCTATATTCTTTTCTTTCCCTCGGTTGTTTTTCTCTAATCTGGTTACTAGGGAGGGAAGCGTATCCCAGTCGCTTTTCGAATTCTCTTGGGATAGTTTTCCTTTTCTTCTTTGTCTGCCCCCCAAGCAATCCCACTGCTTAAGATTGTCACACCGGGTCCCTCTGCGAAGCGTCCTCACTTGTCTAGTTTCCAGTGTGGCCGACTGAAGGTCCTCCCCACAATATCCAGTCGACTTTTGCCTGTTACAATTATTTTATTTTTGTTCTTCAAAGAGTCGTCCCCCTTTACTTTTTTATTGTCTTCGCCCCTCCACTCTTTCTCCTCTTTTCCCCCCCCCTCTTTTTTTTGTCTCGACCTCTGCTTCTCCGTTACCTCAAACGAACCCCAACGCGAACCTTTTTCCTCCTTTTTTTCCTCAACATTCGTATGGCCCCCTTTACCATTCTTCGAAAGTACCCCCGATTGTTATTCACGTCCCTCCTTATCTCTCACAATACTCGCCTATACAGGCTCTTGATCTTAGATCAACGCTCTTCTGACCCTGGCTGATTACCCTTTCAGACCTTTTGTTTCTTGGTTTCTTTCCCCCGCTTTTCGAAGACCCCCCCCCAGCCTCCCATTCTATAGCCTGGCTTACGCGCCACTAACCCTACCCCCCTATAAGCTTCAAGCACTTCTTTACTGAGCATCTTTCTCTTGATGGAGGTTTTTGATCGATATATCTCATACCATATAAAGTCCCGACCCCAAAGTTCCCTCTTTATGTCCCACCAACATGATCGACCTTCTTCTAAAGTTCGCTGCATCAGCCCTGCAATGGTCCCTCTTTCTCCAAGTCGTGTAAATTTTGTTGCTTTACAATTGGTCTCTTCACGGCCCCCGTTCATTTCCCCCATTAAGGCTGACCTCATTGCCCGTACTTCTATGGTTCTCTCTGGATCACCCCCTGTAGACACTACATTATTTCCCTGAGTCTTGCTTCTGTCGCGTTTCCTGCTTTTTTCTTCTTGAGGGGTCAAGATCTCTCGATGGATTTTTTTGATACAAAAATTCCTTTTTCCCACCTGAATTTAGAATTGAGTCTTTGCCTCCGCGGGGGTGCACCCGATTATCTCACCTTCTTTCACCTTGTCGTGCCATTCGCCTCCACCGTTGAGCGGTTATGATTCTCAAATACCGACCCCGTCCCCTTTCATTTTCCTTTTCGCAAGGCTACTCTTCATCTTAAGATTCGTACGTCTGCGCCCCTTCTGTTTTTTGACTGTTCCACGGGATATAAGGGGGTCGGGACTGTTTAGTTTTTTCCCCCCCGATAAGTTTTTTTTCCCGATGTATTGCTGTCTCCCCGAAAGGTCCTTTCTTCCGCTCCCTTCCAAAGTTTGTTTTTTTTAGCTCCCGTCTCTTTTCTCCCCCCCCCTATGATGTTTGTTTCTACTTCTCCAGAGGATCTCTTTGTTTTTGAGCACGGATGACTTTCCACCTTTACCCTTTCTTCAGACCCGCCCCCCACCCTCTCTTGTGAATTGCGTTTACCCTTTTCTTCTTTTTAGTACAAGACTGCCCTTTTCTTCCTTGTTTTCGAGCTGTGTTTCTTTCTTTTGTTTACACTTGCGGATTTTCTCGTCCCCGCCCCCCTCACACCTTTACCCCATGTCCTCTTACCTGCCAATACAAAGTCTTTTCCTCTACTGTTACTGCTCAACTCCTTCTTCATGGATCTCCTCCCCCCCCCCCAATTCTTCGTCTTTTCCCTTCACCCCGCTCATCTTTCCCTCCTCTTCCCCTACCAGAAGATCCTGAAGTACTCCCTCCGTCCCGAGATGCAGTCTCATCCTCTCTCTAATCAACCAGACTCGTCCCCCACGGTCTCTCGCCCTTTAGGTTGTGTGGTCTTTCTTCCCAAATAAGAAGGCTATACATTCCCCTTTTCCTCTCTTGTGTACTCATATATCTCGTACAGTTCCCTTAATTCAGCATCCGGGACTCCCATTGCTCGCCCATCAACCGGATTCTCTCTCGCTCTAAAGAGCTTGACCTCCCCCGTGCCTCCACCGCGATACTGTCATTCTGCTACCCAAATAAGGTCCCGTGTCTTAGTTTATTTTATTCACTTATCATCCTCCTTTCATTGCTAGCTACAATTGACTATGTCATTTCATTAGTGTAACACTCTCTGGTTTATTGTTTCCTTTACCTCAACGTCTCATGAAAATGAATGCTTTTGATTAATACCCTCTTCCTCCTTCATCTCTCGGGCAGATTTTCACATTCTTTTTCTGTGTATCAGGAAAGTCACTTATGTTCCTTTTCTTAAGTTCGACTGTTAAGCATCACCGGCCGACCTCCAACTCCCTTCCCTCTTTCATTCCCCCTACCGTGTTTTTTTCAGTGGAAGTCACTCATCGGGACCTTTTATCTTCGCTTACTCCATCGCTCACATTACTTTTGTTTCCTCAAATCCCCCCCTCCCCCTACCCACCCCCCCCCCCCCCCCCCCTGCCCTATGAAGATGAAGACCGTTATTTTTGCACCCACCGGGCACTGCCTCTGCGTCGGAGATTTTCCGGCATCTTTGGACCCCATCCTTATGCCCATACCACTCCGTGATTTAAGTCCAAGATCACCTACTGTATTTGGTGTTTTTCCATTCTCGTCTCGCTCTACCTCTTGTTTATACCGGTGGTCTTGTATTTTTACCTTATTTTCCTGAACGCTTCACGTTGAAATGCCTTCATGTCCGCGACGATTCTTAATTCGCCTTCCGCCCGTGCTGGGGACCTATGGTGAAGTGGGAACTGTTTCCACCATTTGCTGAATTTCTACTGCTGCCACTTCTTATATTTTTTGCTTAGCTCTTCTTGCGTTTACACTCCTCTCTATTTCCCAAGTTTTTGTACCAGATTTTTTCTAGCTATGGTTTTTTAACTTCAGGTATATCCACTCTACATGATCCCCCTCTGTATTTTTTCTTCTGCCTGCGGGACCCCTCTTTGAATTTTTTGCCCTTCAAGCTCCTGCCTTCCCCTTGCACCGTTTTCCCAATCTCCCCGTACTCTCCTCACAGATGCGCATCCTCGTACTACCCTCCCCTAGCGTGTTTTGCCCCGACCCCTCGTACTCTGTCAAAGACCAATTTACTGTCCCCCCCAGACGCTTGATTAGGTGGAACTGTGGTTTTCCATTTCTGACATATACTGCTTTTTGCTGCCTCGAGGATGGTCCTCTTTTTTGTTTATTCTCATTTCTTCCCTTAGATCCCTTACAATCAGTCGTTCAGTTTTGTGGAAAGGAGTACGACTTCTTTCTGGGAAGGACGAAGGCCTGATTGCCATTTCTTTTCGCCCCCTTTAAATTTTTTCGTACCCTTTCCCTAGATGTGGACTCCGTACAGCCTTCCGATCCTCACCAAGCGTGAAAATTCCCCCGGTCACTTCCCCATCACCCGCATATGTCTTGTATGTAGGAGCCTCCTCCTGCTTTCTTCGCCGTAACTCCTCATTTGCACTTGATCTCGACCTTCCTTTTTTGAGGGTTTTCCGTCCGGTCTCGCAGTACCCTCTTTCCCATACAGTCATTTTCGCGATTTTCGCTCCTTTCGAGAGCACCATTACGTGCCTTTCTCCCACTCTCTGCATACTTGGCTTCCATGGATCCCTCTTTGCATCTGGTCGCCCTCCGCCTCCGCACATGGGCGGTCCAGTTTTCGATTGCTTCCAGAACCGTAGCTTTTGATTGCGGTGTGGCTACGCCTTTGGGCAGTCATTAACTTCCTTTTTTTGTTGTAGCATTTCCACTCCCCCCTCTTTGTTTCGCTTTCACCCCTTTCCATAGCTGTGGTTCGGCACGTAAGCACGATTCTTTTATTTGTTGTTTATTTCCTCTCTCTTTTTTCGTTGTCTGACAATCTCCCCTCCGTTCCTTCAGCTGCTCGTCCCCGTCCGTTCGCGGTTCAAGTCCACTTTGGTCCACCGCCTTGACTTCTTATCTCGGTTTGTTTACTGGCCCTGCCGTGAGAGGCCCAGTGACCTAGTAAAGTAAATAGGTTGGTATTGTCGTATCGTGTAAGTCGCTTTGAAAGCTCTGTTGTGTTGTATGTGCTCCGATGTTTTTGATGTGGGTGTGGCGTAGTTAGTTCATTCTATTTCTTGCCGTTCTTCCCTCGAAGTTCCTTTTTTGACAAACCCACCTCGCCCTTTCCTACTTGTCCAGTACCGAATACACTGCTTCTGCCCCGGTACCATTTCTGCGTAATCGCCTCATGATACACCTTCCGTCCGTCGTATCACGTGAGTTCCCTTTTTTACCCAGCAAATCGTTTTTTTACCCCCCCCATTTCGCCGTTGCGTTCTGATGATATCGTTCGCCTAGCACCACACTCACTGTTCTTGTGTAGCCACCTTTTTACCCTCCACGTCGCCCCTAGTAATATTACCCTGTCTCTGAAAAGCTGGAGATCACTAGAACACCCAGCGGTCCGCCATTGTCGTCCTCCTTGCCCTTCTCCGTTGACACGTGCTTTATCGTTCCTAGGTTGTTTGTTGTTATCTCTCCCCCCGTCCATGTTAAGAGGGAAGAGTTTTTGTTCTCTCCCCACATTAGGCTAGTCCTGTTCTTCCTTTTCTGCCCCTCTCACAGCGGTGATCCTCAGTGTGTCTTGTTGCTCGCCGCCTTTGCCTTGTTTTCGGTATTTTGTCACTTGGGTTGTATGCGTGCATACAGCTAACCGTTCCAAACTGGTTCTCATTGTTGGGCTACTTTCTTTTCTTACCAGTCCTTTTAGGTCTATCGTTTCGCGTCGGCCCGATTTTTGCCCCTCTCGACACTACTCCCTCCTCTTCCCCCTCAGATTTCCCCATACCTACTCGTCATCGTGCAATTGCCACCTACAGCCATTCTTCGTTGTTCCAACGCTCCCTCAGTATCTTGTTTGTTATTTTTTCCTTTTTTGGTTCATCTTTTTCCTTTCCGAATCCTGTTCCTTGGAACATCCCCCTCTCGCCTTGCCCTTGCGGTTGACCCCCCTTGGTTACGCATCTTTTTACTTCCATCAGATTTCGTTTTTACTGATTTACGTTTACTCCTCTTCGGGCTATTGTATTGCTGACATCTCTTCTTTTTGCACCCCAGCCTCCCTCACCGACGGGCTCCCTCTTTCTTATATGATCACTTTCGGCTTAATCTGGTTCGGATTTCAAGGTACGTGCTTCTCTTTTCCTCCTCAGTGATAGCTTGCTTCTAGCGGTATCTTGGACTTGCACCCCGATGGTTCTAGAACACGGCTGTAACTTTTTTTTTCCACTTTGTCGGCCGCGTATTCCAAAACGTAAGTTCATGTGCATTTTTTCTACTAACCGCCTCCACAAATTTCAGTCAATTTACTTAAGCTGATTGCTTGTAGCCTGCTCCTGTCGTTCTCTTCCTCACCTTCAGTTCTTCATACTTGTGTTCCCCCCTCCTCTTTTTTTTTGCCGAGCCCCCTTTTTCTTTCTATGTTCGTCCTCCCTCCCCAGCCATCTATCTCTTTTTCCTGCCTCATCCAGTGTTTTGCTCTCTCTTCTGCGGGCCCCCATCCCTGACAGGAGTAAAAACGCGAACTGTTGTTACGATTTCGTTTCAACCCCCCGTGTCGACAAAGGCCACACATAGAGAAGGCCCCGTATTTTTCTTCCGACGATATTCGTCCCCCCCCCCTTCTCGAAGACCTACCCTTCTCGACCCCTTTTTCCCTTGACCCCCCCCCCTATTTACTGTCGTGATATTTTTAATGCACTCTTCGGAGAAGCCCACAGTCAACTCTCCCTCGTACTTTTCCAATCTCCCTTATATTCTGTTCTTTTTGCCCTTTTTTTTCCGATTTTCCGTGGAGGATGGTTCTTTTTGCTAGCGAGAGAGAAGCTATTGATCTGAATATTTGCGAAGGCCCCCTCTTCAATCCGCGAGCTGGATTTTCCACCGTACCAGAGCCCTTTTTGTCCCTTTCGGATGACTACCTGTATTCCTCCCACAAGAATGAGCTTTTTGTCTTCCACTTTTTTTCCTTCCTGTCATACCCCTTACCACGTTACCAAAACCTTTGATGGCATCCAGTTGAAAGTTCATTGAATTGTTTTTATCTGGCCTCCTGGATTTGTGAAATTCCCTTCCCTCGTGTCTTTCTGTTTTATTTTCGTACGCTTCTCCTACTCCTTAAATTTTCTTATTATTTCCCATCCCCGGCTAAAGGACAGTGATAAGCCCTTACCGGATTTCGTCCCTATCTCATGCCCTGAACCCCCCCCCCCATTTTTTGCTGTTAGAAATTGTTTGGCATCAGATCTTCTTCCATTACTAAAAGGCGATTTTCTTTCTTGTTTATAGAGTCCCCCCCCCTGCAGCATCCATTTTGACTTTATGCGTTATCCGCATTCCAGGGGACTGCCCGACGTTCCGTCCCCTCTGATCTTGCCCCTGTTCAACGTTGTCTCTGTACGTGGTCGTAGGGTTGTCACCCCTCTACTTGGAGTCAAGCTTACCCGCCAGAATGTACAATGGTGTTTTTTACCGCTATAAGGTCGTGTGCCCTCTCCCTTAAGTTTGCTTCCTGCTCTGTCTTTTCCTGCTTTTCTTTCCTTATTAAGAGTCCTTCTCTTCTTTTGGATTTACCCACCTTCCTCAAGTATATATCCCCTCCGGGCCCTCTCCAACCCTCTTCTGCGCCTGTCCCCCCATGCATGCAACGCTCCTCCTTTCACCTCGCTTCCTCCTATCCGTTGCCTCGCTGTTTTCATTAAGACATCAGGCGACTCTCTTCATCGTCTCGCTAGCGACCCAAGTCATCTTTAACTCAACCCCTCGTTGGCATATTTTGTTTTTACCCCATTCTTGTCTATTGACTTTCTCCACCTGCAATCCTTGGCTCTTTCCCTTCCACAGATTTATACTCCCTTCCGCAGTTATGCATTCGCCTTGAGACAAAGTTCTTTTTTTTTTTTGGTCCGTCGCGAACCCACCTGTTGTTTCGTCTCCTTTCCCCACTAGTGCTTCCCGAGGCCGTAGATGGAATCTCTTCTCTCGTCCCATTGGATCTCTTTCCCGTTGACGGACCCTCATGAATTAGCTACGTCCTTGGCACATTTTCTCTGCATCTGCCCGCCTTGAGATGATTTCCCGACGATCATGTCCAACTGGCCTGCCCCCTTAATACGTGTACGCTTCATAACGGATTATTCTCTCACCTCGAGAATTGTGTGTAGGTGAACCTGATGGTCGAGTCCTTTGTCTTAGGATTTGGTCTTTCCTTCTTTCGCATCTGATTCTTTTTTTCCCGCTAGAGAGTCTCCCGTCGAAGTCCGCTAGCCCTCTCATGTTTAAGGAATTCCAGTACCTCTCGACGGTTTGGATTAGAAGTACCCGGGTCCGCGGAGTTTTCCTGTGTGAGGTCCTGCGTTTCAAAGTTCCTTGTCTGTCATCCGCCTGAACCTATCCCCACTCTCCTCCCGTCCTGAGGAAGTTTCCGCACCACCTTCCCTTCCTTGTTTATGTTTAGAAGACCGGTTCTTTTCCTAATGGTAGTACCTCCGTTGGGCCCGCACGCGCGGGCGGCTTAGTAATATCCCTTCCTCCTTTCTTTTTCTTTATACGTATTGATTTGCGTATTTTTGCAACGAGGATTTACCGAAGCGTGCGTCGTTTTCTTTTCCCCTCAAGGAATTTGTCTGGAATAGTCTGTTTTCTCTCATCTACCGGCACGCGGTCTCACGGGATTCCCTCGGTCTGCCCCACATTCTTACTCCTTCTTTTTTTTATGATATAGACCTTCTAATCTCCTGCCTCTCTGCCCTGAGTCAGCGTCCCTCTGAGAAAACAAAGCACGTTGGAGCGCTTTGACCCTTCTTCGTCGAAGAATACTTTCCCCTTTACGACATTACAGTCCCGCCAGCTATCCAGAGCGTGCGCGACCTCGTAGAATCCCCTTCGTGCCCATCTGATTCTTTTTTAACAAGGCCTTCTTTCCAAGCTCCTGACGGTATCCCCGCTTCAACCCTTGGCCGTGGCCTGTGTTCCATTGGTGGTCCTTGCGGCCCGCCTGATTTCGAGGTCTCTCTTTGGCTAGTGCTTTCATTCTCTGCTTGTGTTTCTCTGCGCCCTTTCCACTCTGGCCTACGTCGGAACCACTTTCCCTGGTCTCTTTGGCAAGGATTCTCGGCTATGGGCTTTTTATCGACCGTAGAATTGCTCGCGCGACGTTTTTTCCGTTTCCCGGCCTCTTTCCTCCACTCCCGAAGTCAATAAGGCCATCTTTTAAAGACCCGCAGGGGACGCCTTAGATCGGCCCTCCTGGGACTGGACGATCCAATTATTTCCCCCTTGTTGCGTCTTTGGGCTTGCCGACCTTCTCCCTGTCGTTTAGTGAAGATACCTGTTGCTTGTGACCCGCTTCAGTCTTTCTCCTCTTCGTCAAATAACTTCCCTCCAAATGGCCGCTCTCGCCTCGATAGGCCTCTGGGCAAGGGTCATCGTTGTTGAAGTCTGCCGCAATCTCACTTACGAGGGACGGCAGTCATGCTCATTGTCTCTATTCTCTGACCCCCTTTTCCTGATTTGAGCTTCTCTTGCGCGGACATCGACCCTTTGCTGATTTTTTCACCTCTCTCGCGCCGTCCCTACGTTCCCGATGTAGCGAGTTTTTTCTTTCTTGTTATTTTACTCGCATATCCGCTTCCGCGGTTCCTGGGTAGCTCTTAATCCGCCTCGACCTTCTTTCTCGTCAGAAATTTTTCGTCCCTCAAATCCGTTTTTTTCTATCGCGGGGTCCTCCCCTCGTTCTAGCATGAGAACTCATTTTCGAATGCCTTCTGTTTTATTAATCTCTCCAGCGACTCATCGGCCTCC